>Ga0187894_10000402_pt1 | contig 58144 bp, 68 predicted proteins | sample GBC1701081metaG_FD_136650 | JGI IMG/M metagenome (GOLD analysis project Ga0187894, IMG submission 136650) | White microbial mat communities from a lava cave in the Kipuka Kanohina Cave System on the Island of Hawaii, USA - GBC170108-1 metaG ...
GTGATTTCTTAGCGTTCTTTGCGTCTTTGCGTGAGATAAAAGAATTTTTTCACGCAAAGACGCAAAGAACGCAAAGGAAGAAAAATAGGATGAAAACTCCTATTGCGTAATCCGGGATAAACGCAGATGACGCTGATAAGAATGATTTCCTATCAGCGTCATCTGCGTTTATCTGCGGCTAATTTTATGCGAACTTACTGTTTAGGCGTTGGGCTGGGAGTGGCTGCCGTGCCGCCGCCCTCGGCCTTTCGACCGGCACGTGTCACGGCGATTCGCTTTTGTGCGTTCGGGCCGTCTGCGACCGAAACTTTGATCGCGCGATAGGTGCCGTCTTTGCGGTCGTTTGATGGAATGTAGCCGATAGAATATTGCGTTCGCAGCTCGCTTGAAATTTCACGAGCTAGATTTGGTAGGTCAGCTGCACTTTTTGGAAAATAAGCTTTGCCGCCTGTTTCCGATGCGAGACGTTCGAGAAAGTCTTTTGCTTTTTCATGATCGCTTTTGCTGATAAAGCCGCCCTGTTTACTAAGTTCATCGACAAAGCCGATCACATAGATCTGAACTTCGGATTCGCGCAAAAGGTCAAAGAGCATCTTCTCCGTATAATAACTATTACGATCTTCGCCGTCAGTTACTAGTATTAAAGCTCGACGTTTTTTGTCTTCGAATGATTTGCCTCTTTCGTATTCGCTAATATTTTCAACCGCAAGATACACGGCGTCGCGAATAGCCGTCGCACCGCCTTCAATAAAAAGATTGTCGAGCGCATCGTTGAGATCGACCTTGTTTTGAGTAAAAGGCTGTTCGATCTCGATTTTTTCCTTACCGACAAACCTAATTATCATGGTTTCGTCGTCAGGGCGATTGCTATTAACGAAAACCTTGCCCGCATCGATCACTTTATCAAGCTGCTGGCGAAGTGAACCGGAATTATCGACCACCAGTCCGTAATTCGTTGGCACTTCTGACTTTGAGAAAAAGTCGATCTGCTGAACGACGCCGTCTTCGAGAACCTTAAAATCTTTTTCTTGCAGCGTGTTGATCGGGCGGTTATTGCGATCGACGACGCGAACGTCGAGATTCACAAGCTCCGTGTCGATCCTGATGACCTCTTCCGGAGTCGGCGACGGCGATGGCGTCGGCTTAGCCGGCGTCATTGCGGGCATAGGCGTCGGCGAGGGCTTGGCGGTCTGCGCGCTCGATTTGAAACTCACAAAAAGCCCAGCGGCTGCGATCACCGCCGAAATTATAAAGGCTGTCCTTTTCATCGTCAGATTAAACGCTCAATTGAGCTTAATTACCTAAAACTTGTGTTGGGCGTTGCGTAATAGCCTTCACGCCCGCGAACGCTTAGACGCGGCATTCCGCGCGGAGGTTTGACCTTAACTTTGACTTTACGCCATTTTCCGTTGGGTTGAAAGTCTTTTGGTGTGTAGCCGATGGAGTATTGATGTCGCAGCTCGAGAGCGATTCTCTCGAATATCTCGTCCATTTCGACATCGTTCTGCGGATAGAATGCCTTGCCGCCCGTGACCGAGGTCAGTTCGTCGAGAAAGGCCTGGCCCTGCATTCCGAGCGTGCCGACATCACCGCCGTCCGTGATGCCGACCGCGTAGGTAACAACATCGGATTCCTTCATCAGACGACGAACTTCTCCAAAATTATATCGCGACGCATTGTCCTGACCGTCGCTGATTATCATCAACGCTCGCTTCTGATGACTGCCGCGCGTAACACGTTCGATGCCGAGATAAACGGCGTCGTAGAGGGCGGTATTATTTTTGGGCTTGACCAGCGTCAACTTGCTCAGAACGGCGCTGCCGTCGCGTGTGCGATCCATCAGCAGTTGAGCACGGCTGTTGAACGCAATCAGAAAATACTCGTCCGACGGATGGCTGGAGCTGATAAATCTCTCGAGCGCCTTGCGAGCCTTGCCGATCTTTTGCCCGCTCATCGAACCGGAAACGTCGAAGATAATTCCGACCGAAACAGGTGCATCGCTGTCGCTGAAAAAGGTAATTTCCTGCGGCACACCATTATCGTTGATCGTAAAGGCGGATTTTCCAAGCCCCGATACGTAGCGTCCGTAAGGGTCGGTCACGGTGAGCGTCAAGGTTACGAGATCGGTCTTAAGACGTACTGGCGCATCGTCGTCGATCTCCTCAGGTGTCGGCGTCGGATCCTGCGAGAGCGCGAACGCCGTCGAGAAAGCGATGAGACACACCAAAACCACGGCGCATTTTGCCCAAGCGATAACTTTGAACCAATGCGAAGCGGAAACGGACATCAATAACCTCGTGGTAAACAGCATTTTAATGGAATAATAGTTTGCACTGCAAGATGATTCTTTGATGTCGGCTGAAATACACAGGTTGTTTTTGGGGACGGAGAAAAATGTCGGCGATCGGTAGCGGCATTAACATTCCTTTGCGTTCTTTTGCGGCTTTGCGTGAAAAATCTTCCTCACGCAAAGCCGCAAAGAACGCAAAGAAACCCCACGAAGTTTATGATTCGCGGATTTCGGCGCAACCTCGTCGCGGCGACGGCGTGTTATAATCCGGGCGTAGTTCCGCATCTTTTATGAACGAATTCATCTGCCGTCTCGGGACGCCGTCCGGCGAGATCATAACAAGAGTTGTTGAAGCCGCCGGTGTCGCCGACGCCAGAAGCCGTCTCGAAAGCGAGGGCTTTCGCGTTTTTGCCGTGTCGTCCGCCAGCGAAGGCCTGACCGCCGTGCTCACCGGCGGCTCGAAACAGAGCAAGGTCAAGCAGGCCGACTTTTTACTTTTCAACCAACAGTTATCGGCGCTCTTGCGTGCCGGTATCCCGGTTTTGCAGGCCATCGGTTTGCTAAAAACGCGTTCAGCCTCGGCAAACATGCGCACCGTTTTGGTCGATGTCGAGGAAAAGATCAAAAACGGCATCCCGCTCTCGGAAGCTTTTGAATCGCAGGGCATTTTCCCGCGAATTTACACAGCGTCGATACTCGCCGGCGAGCGAAGCGGTGCACTCGACGACGTTCTCGCGCGTTTTGTTACTTATTTAAAGCGTAGCGTCGGCGTTTCGCGAAAGCTGCGCGGTGCCCTTGCTTATCCCGCTTTCCTGTTGCTCGCTGCATTATTAATGGTCGCATTTTTGACGCTTTACATCGTCCCGCGAATGTCCGACCTCTTTAAAGGCCTCAGCGCAAACCGCACACTGCCGACGATCACGCTCGTCGTGCTCTGGTTCTCGAACACGATCGCGTCGAATATTCTTTGGCTCGGCCCGCTGTTGATAATCGGCGGTTTGGCCGTCTATGTTTGGCTGCGAACAAACAACGGCAAGCTGTTGCTGCACAAATTTTTGCTAAAGATACCGATTGCCGGTCAGTTGATCCGCAACATGACGACGGCGCAACTCGCGCGTTCGCTCTCGACGCTTTTGTCCGGCGGGCTGACGGTGCCCGATTCGTGGGACATCGCTTCGCAGGCCATAAATAATCTCGAATTGCGTCGCCGCAGTCAGGGCGTGCTGCCGATGATTCGTGAAGGCCGCGGCTTTACCGAAGCGCTCGAACACGCCGATTGGATGCCGCAACTCGGTCTCGACATGATCGGCATCGGGGAGCGTTCGGGCAGTTTGCGCGAGATGCTCGACGAGGTCGCGACGTTTTACGACGCCGAAGCCGAGGTGCGGCTCGAACAATTTACGACGCTGCTCGAACCGATGATCCTACTCGTCATGGCCGGAATCGTCGTGTCGATCTTACTCGCAATTTACTTGCCGATCATTCAAATGATCTCAGCCGGGCCGATGAGCGGACGCAGATAAAGTCAGTAGCCCGCACGTTAGTAAGGGCTCAACGCAGAACATGAACGAACAAAAAACTATCGAAACAACTTACACATCCTCGCCAAAGATCGAGCTGTCGGATTTTCTCGAGAACGAGCCGCCCGAGATGACCGAGGCAAAGGCGCTTGCAAAGCGTTATCGTCTGCCGTTCATCGATCTGCTGCCGCCCGAGCAGCCGTCGCCGGTCGATGTCGATGAGATCGCAAACATTCCGGTCGATCTGATGCTGCGAAATCAATTCGTTCCGTTAAAGCGAGAAGGCAACGATCTTCACGCCGCAATGGCTGATCCCACAAATCTCGAACGCCTCGACGAGTTAGAGAATGTTCTGAATGTTCGCATCGTGCCGTATGTTGCGACGGCCGGAGCCATCGACGTCGTTTTGCGCAAAGGTGATTCGACCTCGCGTGTTTTGGCCGAGGCCGCATCGACTTTTAAGATCTCGCTCGTCAAAGAAACCGACACCGGCGAAGAGGTGCTCGACCTCGACCGGCTCGCGTCCGACAGCGACATGTCGCCGATCATCAAGCTCGTCGATACGATCCTCTACAACGCGATGGAATCTCGTGCCTCAGACATCCACATCGAAACGCGCGAACGCGACGTGCAAGTTAAATTCCGCATCGACGGCGCACTTTATGCGAAGGTCGATCCGATCGATATTGCGTTTCACCAAACGCTGATCTCGCGTATCAAGGTCATGTCCGAGCTAGACATCGCCGAGCGACGCATTCCGCAGGACGGTCGTTTTCGCGTGCGTTACAAAGGCCGCACGGTCGATTTTCGCGTCTCGATCATGCCGACGATCTACGGCGAAGACGCCGTCATTCGTATCCTCGACAAAGAGCAGATCAACGAGAGCTTTAAAAATCTCAATCTCGATGTCGTCGGTTTCGACGCCGAAGACCTCACGCGTTATCGCGTTTATATCAAAGAACCATACGGCATGGTGCTCGTCACGGGGCCGACCGGTTCGGGTAAAACGACGACGCTCTACGCGGGCCTCAACGAGATTCGCAACGAAGAAGACAAGATCATCACGATCGAGGACCCGGTCGAATATCAGTTGCACGGCATTGTGCAGATTCCGGTTAACGAAAAGAAGGGACTGACATTCGCGCGCGGCTTGCGTTCGATCTTGCGACACGACCCCGACAAGATCATGGTCGGCGAGATCCGCGACGAAGAAACCGCGCAGATCGCCATCCAATCCGCGCTCACCGGCCACCTCGTTTTCACGACCGTCCACGCAAACAACGTGATCGACGTCATCGGGCGCTTTCTGAACATGGGCGTCGAGCCTTACAATTTCGTTTCGTCACTCAACTGCGTTCTCGCTCAACGCCTCGTGCGTCTGCTCTGCCCAACCTGCAAACGCCCATACCAACCGACAAATGAAGAGCTTTTCGAATCCGGTCTGCGTGTCGAAGATGCGGGTGGCAGAACGTTCTTTCGTAGCGTCGGCTGCGACGCGTGCAATCACACCGGCTATCGCGGCCGAACTGCGATTCACGAACTTCTCGACATGTCCAACACGATCCGCGAAATGATCATCGACCGCCGCCCCGGCTCCGAAATCCGCCGCCAAGCCGAAAAAGAAGGCCTCTCGTCCCTACGCGAATCCGCCGTGAAAAAAGTCTTCACCGGCCAAACCACCCTCCACGAGATCAACCGCGTCACTTTTGTCGAAGAGATCAGGTAGTCGGAACCACCTGGCGTCAGCGGGTACAAGCCGGGCTTTCTCGCCGAGCGGAAAAGCTGTGCTTTTCCGGTAAGGCTCGCCTAAACTTCCGGCGGCTGTGCCGCCAATTGGAGGCAAAGCCTCCGATAAGTTAGAAAGCAACTTCTCGGAAAAGCACAGCTTTTCCGCTCGGCGAATCGGAACTAAGAATCGCAATCATCCAAACGAGAGGTCATCTCCAATCTATTTCTAGATGATCAGTGATTAAAGGTTCATCGGCATCACGACCGGCCCACAAGCGAGCACTTGAAAACCGATAGTCAAACGGATCAGCAACCAGATTCGCTCTGACGGGATTCATGTGAATATACTCAACCTTTTGTCGAAACGTCTCCTCGCCGAATATATCAAGCGAATCAGAGTGATGCTGCCACACGGAGTGTTTGTGGTTTCGTTCGCGGATTTCGCTACGCAATTTAAATAATGATCTCTCGAAGCCGTTTTCTTTCAAATACTGTATGATCCGTCTGGCAGAAACACCATTGAGAAGTCGAAGCGTTTCACTCATTTCTTTTTCTGAATAAACCAGTAAGTGAACGTGGTCGGACATGATGACGTAAGCAAGGATCAGAATGTTGTGCTTTGAGCGAACTTCGCTGAATGCATCGCAAAGTCTCTTTTTCAATCTGTCCGTGCGAAAGATCGGTAAGCGGTGATGAGCCACTGAGGTGAAGTAGTAGGCTGGAGTAGTTTTGGAAATTTTGAACATCAGTTTGGCGGCACAGCCGCCGGATTCTTTACATTGATCTCTCGGAAAAGCATAGCTTTTCCGCTCGGCGAAACGCGTTCCCAATCGGCTCAAAGGGGCGATTTCGCGAAACGACTTCAAACGCGTCACATTTGTCGAAAAGATCAGATAAATCTTGTCTCCGAAGGAGACCGACAATATAGCGTAGGGTGAAACCCTATGAACGCAAATCAAAACGGGATCCGTCCCTGAAAGGGACGAACAAATATGCCGCAGTCATTGGTCAAGATATTGGTTCACGTCGTCTTTTCGACAAAGAACCGCGTCGATCTCATTTACCCGGAGATCGAGAAAGAATTGTACGCATACATTCACGGCATCGTCGAGAACAACAAATCAAAACTCATTATTGGTAACGGCACGGCGAATCACGTCCATCTTTTGATTTCCATGGGCAAGACCGTCTATATCAGCGAGCTTGTAGGCGACATCAAACGCGGCAGTTCGGTCTGGATGAAGCAGCACGAAAAGGCGTTTTATTGGCAGGAAGGTTACGGTGCGTTTTCCATCGGCGAATCGCAGGTGCCGCGTGTGGTGAAATACATCGCGGAACAAAAAGAACATCACGCGAAGAAGGATTTCAAAGACGAGTTTCGCGGACTGTTGCGGAAATATCGTGTCGAATATGATGAGAGATACGTCTGGGATTGACTGTTCGTCACCTTCGGCGACGCGGCTAATTTTGATTACGCGACGTAGGGTTCCACCCTACGCTATATTGTTCGTCTCCTTCGGAGACAACACAAAGCCATCGCTTATCAGCCGCGCATAAACGGCCGGATCGACATTGCCGCCGGTGACGACGAGGCAGATCTTTTTATCGATGAACTTTTCGCGATTTTGTAAAACTGCTCCTAAACTCAACGCGCCGGTTGGTTCGCATTTTAGATTTGCGAGGGCGAAATAAAGACGCAGAGCCTCGACGATGTTTTCTTCTGACACTTCGACAATTTCTTTAACTCCATTTTTGATGATCGGCCAGTTGAGATTGCCGAGAGACAAAGTGCGCGTGCCGTCGGCGATCGTTTGAGGTTCTGATTCGTTTGCGATCAGTTTGCCGGCGCGCAAGGATCGTGCAGCGTCGTTTGCCATCAGTGGCTCGGCGCCGATGATCTCGGTTTTGCAGTTGTTTCGTATGAAGCTTTGTATCGTTCCCGATATTAATCCACCGCCGCCGACCGGAATAATGACAACATCGAAGTTGTGCTCAGTCAGTTCGTCACCAAGCGTCGAATTTCCCTCGATGACAAATTCATCATCAAACGCGCTCGCGAGATAAGCGTTTGGCCGCTCTTTGGCAAATTGCGCCAAACGCTCGGTGCGGCTGACAACATTGACGTCGATCAGATCGGCCTCGGCGCCGTATGCACGCACGGCGTCGACCTTAACCTGAGCAGAGTTCGCGGGCATTATGATCGTGCATTTTTTACCGACGAGCTTGCACGCATAAGCCAACGCCTGGCCAAAGTTGCCCGAAGAAACGCCGATAAACTCGTCGTTAGAGTTGTTAAGAACAACATTGCATGCGGCCCGGAACTTAAAACTGCCGGTGTGCTGAAACGTCTCGCTCGCTACGCACAAATCGAGGCCCAACGCGTCGCATAATTTTGAAGATTTGATGATCGTCGTCGGACGGATTGCGCTGTGTAGCGTATTCATTCTAAGAAGATTAACGCAAAGTCGCCAAGCTGCAAAGACGCAAAGGCCCTTGTTTGAATACCTTTGCGGCTTAGCGTCTTTGCGTTAAGATTCTTTTTATGGCGAAAGCACATTTTGGAATGATCGGTCTCGGAACGATGGGACGCAACTTTTTGTTGAATGTCGCCGAACATGGCATCAGCGGAGTCGGTTACGATCTTGATGCGGCGAAACGTGAACTTTTATTAAAAGAAGGCGCGGGAATGCCGCTTGATGTGGGCAACGATCTCGCTGACTTTCTTGCAAAACTCGAACACCCTCGTAACATAATGCTGCTCGTTCCCGCCGGCCCGATCGTTGACAAAGTCATCGCCGATCTCGCGCCGCATCTCGACGAAGACGATCTAATCATCGACGGCGGCAACTCGCATTTTACCGACACCGAGCGCCGCGAAACTGAATTGGCCGCAAAGAATATAGGTTTTATGGGCGTCGGCGTGAGCGGCGGCGAAGAAGGCGCGCGTCACGGAGCGTCGATCATGCCCGGCGGACGGCACGATTTTTACGATCGAGTCGAAAAAACTTTGCAGGCAGTCGCTGCCAAAGTCGATGGCGAGCCGTGCGTCGCGTACATGGGAGCATCGTCGGCAGGCCACTTCGTAAAAATGGTACACAACGGCATCGAGTACGGCATGATGCAGTTGATCGCCGAAACTTATGATTTCATGAAACGCGTCCTCGACATGGATGCGGAAGCGACGAGCGATATGTTCGCGGAGTGGAACGCCGGGGAACTAAATTCTTTCTTAATTGAAATCACCGCAACTGTGCTTGCAAAAAAAGACAGTGAGACCAGCAAGCCGCTCGTCTCGATGATACTCGATACTGCCGGGCAAAAAGGCACGGGCAAATGGACCTCGCAGGCCGCGATGGATTTCGGAGTTCCGGTTCCGACGATCGACTCGGCCGTGACAATGCGACAAATCTCTGCGAGAAAGGCGTTGCGAGAGCAGCTCGCGGCAACAAAAAGCTCCACTCCTTACGAAGGAGGGGTGGCCGCCGCTTCGGCGGACGGGGTGGTTCTTTCTGTAAATATAGACACCATCCGCGACGCTCTCTCCGCCGCGTTCATTCTCACTTACGCGCAGGGAATGTCGCTGCTGAAAGCTGCATCTGTCGAGAAAAATTACGGTCTCGACCTAGCCGAGATCGCAAAGATCTGGCGCGGCGGCTGCATCATTCGCTCCAAACTTCTCGAAGACATCCACGCCGCTTACGCAACAAATGCTTCGCTCGAAAACCTGTTGCTCAACGACAACTTCGCCGCTATCCTCAGAACGCGCGTCGGCAATCTGCGCCAAACGGTCGCAACCTTTGTCGAACATGGCATTCCGGCGATGTGCTTTGCATCGGCTCTGAATTACTTCGACGCGTTCCGCAACCGCCGTCTGCCCGCAAATCTCATACAAGCACAACGCGACTACTTCGGCGCACACACTTATCAGCGGATCGATAAAGAGGGAACTTTCCACACGTCGGATTGGGAGAAAATCGTACCGTAATCGTATCATTGCGTATCATTAATTTTTGTGGGAACGAAAATTTATCGTATCATAATCGTACCGATGCGTATCATAGCGTATCGTGCGTTGAGCAAAAATGGACAATAATGTATATAAATTTGGAATAGATCTGAACTGGAAGATAATTGGTCTAATTAGTCAACTAGAACGGTTCGATTCTAAATGGACTGCTATAGAACGAAAAGAGGGCCAGAGCCTAAAGCAACTAAAAAGCATAGCGACAGTTCGAAGCGTCGGAGCGTCAACCAGAATTGAAGGCTCGAAAATGACCGATGAGGAGGTCGACGTTCTTCTAAAAGCGATCGATATAACCAAATTAGAAGATCGTGATTCTCAAGAAGTTGCGGGCTACTTTGACGCTCTGGAAACTGTTTCAGAGTCATTCAAAGAAATCGAGATCAAAGAAACTTCAATAAAAAACCTTCACAATATTTTATTGAAATACAGTAAGAAAGATGAATGGCATAAAGGGGATTACAAACAGCTTAGCAACTCAGTGGAGGCCAAATTGCCGGACGGAACCAGTCAAATAATATTTAAAACAACTGAAGCAGGGCTAGATACGGAAGATTCAATGCGGGAACTTTTCGAATGGTACAAAAGTGATAAAGAAACACATGCTTTAGTAAGATCTGCAGTTTTTACATATGAGTTTCTGAGCATTCATCCTTTTCAAGATGGGAACGGGCGTCTTAGCAGGTTAATCTCGACGCTTTTATTACTAAAAGAGGGTTATAAATGGATCCAGTATGTAAGTTTTGAGCACGAGATTGAGAATAAGAAAGCCGAATATTACAGTGTTTTGAGAGGCTGTCAGGCTCAAAGACCTGGCGAAAATATAACAAACTGGATAGTGTTTTTCTTCGATTCCTTGAAAAATATTCAGGAACAATTGATGACCAAGATTGAACAAAGTGGTGTGGAAGCACGACTGACGCTGCGAGAGAAGTCGATAATCAATATTATCTCGACTTATCCGGGTAGTAGATCGGGGGAAATTGCGCGAAGACTTTCAATTCCCATTCCAACGGTAAAACGGATTTTGGCTGAGTTGGTGAAAAAAGGCCTTATTGAAAAACAAGGGAGCGGTAGAAGTATAAATTACCTGGTAAAGTAGTCAGTTTCAGTTAACTATAAACGTCGCTTATTTTCGGCTAAAACTTCTTCGATTCGACAATTTTCCACGCCGATTCCGTTTTTAACAACTTACTCATCAGCGAAGCGTGGACGCTGTGGCCGCTTTTTTCGGCAATCACTTTTCCCTTGATCGGCATTCCCAAAAGTGCGAGGTCGCCGATGATGTCGAGGATCTTGTGGCGGACGAATTCGTCATCGAACCGCAAAGGCGTTTTATTTAGCATGCCGCTCTCAGTGAGGACGATGGCGTTGTCGAGCGAGCCGCCGAGTGCGAGATTTGCTTTACGCAGGGTTTCGATCTCGTGCGTAAAACCAAAAGTCCGGGCGGACGCGATCTCGCGGCCGAATGAACCGTTATCCAATATAAAATTAAAGGTCTGCCGTTCGATAAACGGATGCGGAAAATCGATAACACATTCGATCTCAAAATTTTCGGCAGGCTCGATCGACATCTTGCGCCCGTTCTGATCGATCTCGACTTTTTCGAGTACGTGAAATGTGTGACGAGGCGATCTCTGCTCGACAACGCCGGCCTTTTCGATAAGCTCAATAAAATTCTCGCTCGAACCGTCCATGATCGGGACTTCGATATTGTCGATCTCGATAAAGCAGTTGTCGATGCCTGTGCCGCGCAGCGCCGACAGCAGATGTTCGCACGTCGAGAGCACGACGCCGCGGCGCATCAACGTCGTCGCATAACTGCAATGCGAAATGTATTCGACCGACGCAGGAATCTCGAAATTATCGAGATCGGTGCGGACAAAGATGTAACCGGTATTCTCGGGCGCGCTCCTGAGCGTGAGATTGACTTCGACGCCGGTGTGCAAGCCGACGCCGTTAGCCGTGACAGAATTCGCTAGTGTGGTCTGGTTCATCCTGATGATTCATGGCAAACATCATGCCTAGTTTAATGATCGCCCTTTTTGTTTACGGTAGTTAACCGCAGATGAAGCGGATAACGCAGATAAAATAGCGGTTTTTCGTGTAAATATCTGCGTCATCTGCATTATCTGCGGTTAAATTTTGTCGCGACTTTTCAATAATATTCACACGTATGTTGCTTAACCGCCACAACGCTGTGGCCGAATTTACTATTCACGATTCACGATTTACAATTAACTACGACATTAAAATAGTTATGACAAAAGTTATCGAAGCAAAAGCAAACGACGATCTAACGCTGGATCTGAAATTCAGCGACGGCAGTTTGCGCCGGTTTGATGTGAAACCGTATCTCGACAAAGGTGTCTTTCGCGAACTAAAAGACGTTACCTATTTTAAGAACATTACAATTGCTTACGGCACGGTGCAGTGGCCGAATGAACAGGACATTTCCCCCGACACGCTTTATATCGAAAGTGAGTTACTAAATTAAACATGCCAATCGAAACCGCCGGCCAGAAGGCCGCGAAGACCACAAAAATACGTATCGAAAACACCGCATCGTTTGCGTTGCCGAAAAATTACGAAGAGTCGATCAACAAGGTGCTCGACTTTTTGCCGATCGAGCAGATTCGCGGCGTCGAGCGAATAAAACTTGTCGATTACATCAACGACCCGCGGCTGAAAAATCTCGACGTGCCGATGAAAGGCGATCTGCCCGGACTTTATCATCCGCGTGTGCAGAACAACGCACCGTGGTTCGAGATGTCGATGGGCGCGCTGCTACAACCGACTGAGGGCTTCATCAAAAAGTTTATGGCGAAGAGCTCGTTCAAGGGCAACATTGCCGGACTGATCTTCTCGCTCGCCGGACAGCATTACTATTTGACGCTGCGTCATTCTGTAAAGAAGGGAAGTTTAGAGCCGCAAATTCGCCAATACGCAGAAAAAAATCTAAAAGCATGGAGCGAAAAACAAGCAGAAGGCAGTTGGCGCGCATGGCTGTTCAAACCGTTTCGCCCGGTGCTGGAACGTTGGGCAAAGTGGCTCAATAAAAAAGCCGCAGAAGCGAAGAAATAAATTGTCAATTGTTAATTGGCTCATTGTTAATTGGTAGGAGATACCAACGATAACCAATTTACAATTTACCAATTTACAATTAACAATCATATGAACTACTGGATCGTGAAGCAGGAACCGACTGCGTATTCGTGGGACGACTTTGTCAAAGACGGTAAAACCGATTGGACTGGTGTGCGCAATTTTAAGGCTCGCAACAATCTGAAGGCGATGAAGACGGGCGACAAGGTTTATTTTTATCACTCGGTCGTAGGCAAAGAGATCGTCGGTATAGCGGAGGTGTCGAAGGAAGCGTTTCCAGATCCGACCGACAAGGCTTGGCATGCCGTCGAGATAAAACCAGTTAAGGCTTTGAAAAAACCGGTCACGCTGGTGCAACTGCGCGAGAATAAGGCGCTTGCGAACATATATCTCATTCGGCAGCCGCGACTTTCTGTGATGCCGATAACAAAAGACGAATATAAGGAAATCCTGAGCATGTCGAAATAATGTTAAAAGAAGCCGTCAAACATTATCACGATCTACTCAGTGACAACGGTCTCGCAGCTTCGTCGCAAGCTGCGCTCGATGCGGCGCTCGATGAGTCAAAACTTATTTTTGGCGGACGCCGTTTGACGCCGTATCTTCGCCCGCATTTTGTTACATCTGCTGATTGGGAGCGTATAACCAAAACGTGTGAAATCGTTTTTGGCGCGCTGCAGAAAGTGAAAGATGCTGCCGTCACGGATGATGCGATTCTCGACGAGCTTGGCGTGACCGAGATCGAACGTGAACTTGTTCGCATCGACCCTAAATATTCTCACGTCTCGCCGACCTCGCGGCTAGATTCTTTTTTGACTGACGATGCTTATAGCTATGTCGAGCTTAATGGCGAATCGCCCGCCGGTATTGCGTATGCTGATTCGGCGACCGGTATTTTTCAAAATCTTCCGGTGATGAAAAAGTTCGCGGAGAAATATAATATTCGCGCGCTCGAAGGGCGTTCTAAAATGCTCGACGTTCTGCTGCGATGTTATGACGAATTTTGTGGTGGCAACGCGACGCACAAACCGACGATCGCGATCGTCGATCTAAAAGATCTGCCGACTCTGAAAGAATTTGAGCTTTTCAAAGAATATTTCGAGTCGAATGGCTATCCGTCAATTATCTGCTCGCCTGATGAGCTCGAATTTAGCGGCTCAAAATTAACGCATAATGGGACGACGGTCGACATCATTTACAAACGCCTGCTCGTCAATGAATATCTGCCGATAATGAACGAGCAGCCAGCATTGCTCGATGCGTATCGTGCCGGTGCGGTCTGTATGATCAATAGCTTTCGTGGCAAGCTCGTGCACAAAAAAGCGATCTTTGCTGTGCTCACAAACGAAAAGTACGCACAACTTTTTAACGACGCAGAGTTATCTGCGATCAACGCGCACATTCCGTGGACGCGCGTGTTTCGAGAAGAAAACACCGTCAACCACGACGAGACAATCGATCTCGTCGAGTGGACGCGAGCTAATTCGAACAAACTCGTCCTAAAGCCAAACGACGATTACGGCGGTCATGGAATTTACATCGGTTGGAATTCGAGCGCGTCCGAGTGGGACGACGCGATCAAGCTCGCGCTTGCCGACGGCGATTATCTCGTGCAGGAACGCGTCAAGACGGCGAAGGAAATGTTCCCGATGATCACAGACGACGCGGGCAACTGGGAGATGACAGAGCAACTTGTCGATCTCGACCCGCTATTGTTTTTAGGCAAGGTCGGTTCGGCATTCACGCGCTTGTCATCGACAGAACTTGCGAATGTTTCATCCGGCGGCGGCATGGTGCCGACATTTATAATCGATGGTTGAAAAATATCATTCGTGATAGAATCCAAATGTTATGGGAAGAATATCTGTCTCACTGCCAATAAAAGTTAATGGCACCTTTCGAGTTCGCGATCGTAAAGTTGCAAAGCGGCTGATCGACGAGCTTGAAAGGGTTGGCGAGCGTATCAGTCCGTTCGACGAAGTGTTTGGCATATGGGCAGATCGCAAGGAAACCAGCGAGGAACTTACCAGACGTTTGCGTGACCGGAATAATCGTCGTAATGGCTGACTACCTTCTTGATACAAATGTATTGTCGAAGATTTACTATGGCGATGCAAAACTAAAGCAATTGATTGATAGCTTTGACGGTGGCGTCAATACAGTTGTTTACATCGAATGTATTCAGGGCTCGATTAAAAAGAAAGACAGAGCACTAATCAAAAAGAGTTTAAATCAGTTAAATTTTTATCCTCTTACTCCCGATATATCCGTTAAAGCTATCGAGCTTATCGATAAATATTCTGCATCACGCGGGCTTTTTCTTGCAGATGCGTTAATCGCTGCGACAGCGATCGTTAATGATCTAATCTTAGTTACGTATAATGTAAAGGACTTTAATTTTATTAAGGGATTATCGGTTATTAAACCCTGATTTTTTGATGGCGGATTCTAAGTCAACAACCTCACGTCTTAAAAAACTCACCGACGAATATCTCGAACTCGAAGCAAAGCTTAAGCTCGGCGGCGGTGCGGCAAAGATAGAGAAAATTCACAAACAGGGAAAGCTGACATCACGCGAGCGCATCGATCTTCTTCTCGACAAAGACACATACTCACAAGAGATCGGTCTGCTCGTCGCGCATGACGAATACGATGGGCAAGCGCCCGCGGCGGCGGTCGTGACTGTTGTCGGCAAGATTCAAAACCGCGAATGCGTTGTTGTCGCGAACGACGCGACGATCAAGGCCGGTGCGTGGTATCCCGAGACGATAAAAAAGATTTTGCGTGCGCAAGAGATCGCGATGCGCAACCGCGTGCCGATTGTTTATCTCGTCGATAGCGCGGGCGTCAATTTGCCTTATCAAGGCGGCGTCTTTCCGGGACAATACGGTGCGGCTCGCATCTTTTATTACAATTCGATAATGCGGCATTACTTAAAGGTGCCGCAGATCGCCGCCGTGATGGGAATGTGCGTCGCGGGCGGCGCGTATCTGCCGGCGCTGAGCGATGTGATCTTGATGGTCGAGAGAACTTCGTTCATGGGACTCGGCGGCGCAAATCTCGTCAAAGGCGCGACCGGCCAAACTATCGATAACGAAACTCTCGGCGGCGCGATGACACACAATTCGATCTCCGGCGTCGCACATTACCGCGAAAAGGATGAAAAGTCGTGCATTGCTAAGATCAGACAACTTATCAGTGAACTTCCTCGAAAAAGCTCCCCTCCTTACGAAGGAGGGGTGGCAGCGGCTTCCGCTGACGGGGTGGTTTTTACGTCGCCCGACACACTCGATCAAGCAGATCACTCAACTAAAAACCATCCCGTCTCGACAAAAGGCGTCGAGCCACCTCGCTCCTCGCGTAAGGAGGGGAGCACGTTGTATGAATTGTTACCCGAAGATCATCGCGCGCCTTACGATATGCACAAGGTACTCGATTGCTTTCTCGACGGCGAGATCGACGAATTCCAGGCCGACTTTGCAAAGGAAATGATCTGCGGCACGGCGCGAATCGGCGGCATTCTTGTCGGCGTGATCGCAAACTCGCGCGGCATGTCAAAAAGCAAGAACGGCCCGCGTTTCGGCGGCATTGTTTACACTGAGTCGGCAGAGAAGACGGCTTACTTCATAGAGAATTGCGACCGCCACTCGACGCCGCTTCTTTTTGTCCAGGACGTGAGCGGCTTTATGGTCGGTGCCGAGGCCGAGCACAGCGGCATCATCCGCGCCGGTGCGCGTTTTGTCGAAGCGATGGCAACCGCCAAAGTGCCGAAGATCGTTCTCACCGTCAACCACGCTTCCGGTGCGGGTTATTATGCGATGGCCGGACAAGGTTTTGACCCGGATTTTATTTACAGTTTGCCGACCGGGCGGATGGGCGTGATGGAAGGCGACAGCGCAGTTCAGGCGATCTTCGGAACTCAATTAGAGAAATTAAAAGCCGCCGGCGAATCTCCGTCCGCCGAACTCGAAGCCGAGATGAACGCGGTGCGCGAAACCTACGACCGCGAGCTCGACGCCAAACACGCCGCCGCCCGCGGCCTCGTCGATGCCATTGTCACTCCCGAAAATGTCCGCGAATCTTTGCTCCTGGCTTTACAGACGTGTCTAAATACGAACACTCCACATATCGGAGCTTTTGTTCTGCCGCGGATCGAGAACTAAATGAATTCTCAATTTTCAATTTTCCATTCAATCATCCGCCGCACATCGGCGCGTTCGTTCTCCCGCGAATAGAAGATTAGATCGAGCTCCACCGCATCGCGGTGGCGTGACTGTAGCCGTGGGTTTCAACCAACGGTGCGGAATGAAAACGATTCGCGTCGCGTCAGCGACGATTGAATCAGGCGTCGCTAACGCGACGCGGATTATTTTGTCCGATGTTCCGTGGGTTGAACAACCCACGGCTACCTTCATAACATCACTATCGCGATGTAAATGATAACTCGGTTGAGCAAAACTTGAGAGTTTAAGCGCAAGACCGCCTGACCTGACAACGCACATTCCATTATGTAGAGACTACGTGAGAGTTTGCGTTGCAACGGTGAAGTAAATACTTGAATTCAACGCTCGACATTAACTTTTTCCGATTAAAGTGTTAAAAAAGAATTGAATGTTAGTCACCCGATTGAAGATTGAGAATTGGAAGAACTTCAGAAAAGGTGGAGTTCCTCTTACCAGACGTCTTTTTTTAATAGGACCAAATGCTTCTGGGAAATCCAATTTCTTGGATGTATTTAGATTCCTCCGCGATATCTCTCTCGCAAGCGGCGGTGGTCTAAAGAAAGCCGTGGAGGAGCGTCGCGGGGTCTCTGCAATACGATGCCTCGCGGCTCGAGAAAATCCTGAAATCTCGATAGAAGTAGAACTAACCAACGAGAAGGTCGTTTGGCTTTATCGGTTAAGCTTCAATCAGTTTCGAAAATCCGTTCAAGTGAAGCAAGAAAAAGTTGAAAAGAATGGCGAGGTCCTTTTAAGTCGACCTGATAAAGAAGACAAGAAGGATCCGCTACGGCTTACCCAGACTGCACTTGAACAAATAAACCTAAACAAGAATTTTCGTGAAGTAGTATCCTTCTTTCAGTCTATAAGTTATCAACATCTTCTGCCGCAAGTTATACGAGACCCTCAGGGATTCACATCTGTGCCTACGGTAAATGATCCGTTCGGCCGTGACTTTTTGCAACGCGTTGAGAACACCCAATCAAATTACCGTGACTCCCGACTGAGTAAGATTCAAGAGGCTCTTCAAATCGCGGTTCCTCAACTTAAGGAGCTAAAAGTTGAACGAGATAAGTTTGGGGTTCCACATCTTATAGGTCTTTTCGAACACTGGCGTCCTTATGCTGCAAAACAGAATGAAGTACAGTTTTCGGATGGAACTTTGCGACTCATTGGATTACTTTGGTCGTTTTTTGAGGGAGAAGGAATGCTCTTGCTTGAAGAACCTGAACTCTCTTTACATTCAGAAGTTGTGAGACAGTTTCCTGCAATGATCGAAAAAATAAACCGACGCCGGAAGCTAAAATCACGGCAGATAATTATTAGCACTTATTCTGAGGAAATGCTTAGCGATCCTGGAATTGGTGGCGAAGAGGTGATTCGATTAGAACCAAGTGAGAATGGCACCTTGCTAAAACCTCAATCATTCGAGGAAAAACAGCAGCTTGAAGCCGGGCTAACTATTGCAGACGTGATGATTCCTAAGACGAAACCGCAGAATGTTCATCAGCTAGAATTCGTCTTTTAGTTATGTCCATCCTAAACTATCTAGTAGAGGGTGATATAGATGAAGCCGTCGCTCGCAAACTAATTTTATATACAGGGCACGAAGTCGGTGCATCATACGGAAAGCGTGGATTTAGCTATATTCAAAATAAGATCGGCTCATTCAATAAAAGTGCCATAGACATTTGTTATTTTGCTCTGGTTGATTTTATGGATACAAACCTTCCATGTCCTGGTGCAGTTTTATCGACGTGGTTGCCGCACCGCAGTCAAAAAATGCTATTTCGAGTCGCGGTTCGGGAGGTTGAATCTTGGTTGCTGGCCGATCGAGATAACTTAGCGAGTTTCTTGAATGTGTCCCAGACGCGGATGCCGGCGGATCCAGAAAATTCTGATGATCCGAAGCGGACCCTTGTAAACATCGCTCGTCATTCTTCTACTAAATCGATTCGTGACTCTCTTGTTCCGGATCAAGGTTCTACCGCACAGGTAGGGAAGCTCTATAACAGCGAGATGAGCCGTTTTGTAAATGATCACTGGCGTCCCGAAATTGCTCGGAATAATGCTAACTCTTTGGAAAAGTGTTTGCATCGGCTTGAAGAATTTGATCAGTTGATTTATTGACGTTAGTTTCGAGTCTTTAACATGTCGGGTTGGCCGAAAAATCGCGTGTCGGGCGTATTTTCCTTCGAGAGTTTTCACTGCACATCGTGCGAACTCCAATTTCCTGAGCGGCACATCTCTTCAAGCATTGCGGACCTTCTTTGACGTTTCCCTGAGCGTATAGACAAGCCATTTTGACATGCGCATATTTCGCGCAATCCTGCGCCCATCGACACAAAACCGCAAACCTTTAGGCGTTGGCGGCGTATTGATGTATATTATTGGCATTCGATAATCTAATTTTGTTCGGAGGAGATTTTGTAATGAAAAACGCTCGTTTGTTGTTATTTGTATTGTTGGTATTGGGTTTGCCCGCGTTCTCACTTGCGCAGGTTGATAAGGATTCGGGTGTTAAAAGCTCGGTGATCCGGCGTGTGCTGCCGCCTGAGGCGCTGGTGATGGAGAATATGCCCGCCGTGCCGATCGAGATCGCAGAAGCGACTAAGAAATACACCGAAGCTAAACCGGTCGGCGGCGGAAGTTGGCATCCGATCAAGCGCGAGATGCTCGCTTCGAAACGCGCGAGCAACACGACGCAGGTTCATTATTTAGCCACGCCGATGGGCGAGGTCAAGCAGCTTACCGATTTTCCAGATGGCGTCGGCGGCGGCAGTTGGCAGCCGACGACGGGCAAATACTTTCTTTTCTTTAAGGCGAGCGGTGGCAACGAGATCGCACAGCTTCACCGCTACGACATGGACGGCGGCAAGATCACGCGTCTTACTTTAAATGACAAGATGCGCATCGGCGGCGGGCCGTGGACGACCGCGGGCGACAGATACCTTTATACATCGTTGCCGACCGGCGGCGGGACTTCGAGCGATACGATAAAGACCGAGTTCTACACGATCGATCCGATGAATCCCGATTCGGCAAAACTGCTTGTCGCGCTCGACGGTGTCGGTTGGGGTGCGATCGATTTTTCGCCCGACGACAAATGGCTGCTGATCGCCAAATACATCTCGATCAACGAGAGCGAACTTTATCTTTACAACATCGCGACCGGCGAGAAGACTTTGCTAACGCCGAAGAGCAGCGAGAAGGTCGCTTGGGGCGCCGAAGATTTTTCTAAGGACGGCAAGGGAATTTACATAACGACCGATCAAGGTTCGGAGTTCAGCCGCCTCGCTTACATGGACCTCGCCACAAAGCAGATCATGCCGCTCACCTCGCACATCAATTGGGACGTGCAGGGAACCGACCTTTCAGAGGACGGACGCTGGCTCGCTTTCTCGACGAACGAGAACGGCTGGTCGAAGCTGCACGTGCTCGACACGAAAACTAACAAAGAGATCAAAATGCCGAAGCTGCCCGCGGGGCAAGTCGGCGGCTTTAGCTGGCACAAGAAAACCGGCGAGTTGGGGATGAACATCACTTCGTTCTCGACGCTGACCGACGTTTATTCGCTCGATTTCAAAACCGGCAAGCTCACGCACTGGGCTCAGACCGAGCTCAACGGTTACGAAACAAAAGGACTTCGTGAACCCGAGCTGATCAAGTGGAAGAGCTTCGACGGGCTCGATATTTCGGGCTTTATCTACAAACCGGCGACGACCTTCAAAGGCAAACGCCCCGTGATCATCAACATCCACGGCGGCCCCGAAGGCCAATCGACGCCCGGCCCGCTCGGTCGCAGCGGCTATTTCATCAACGATCTCGGCGTCGCGCTAATTTATCCGAACGTGCGCGGTTCGTCGGGTTTTGGAAAGACGTTTTTGACGCTCGACAACGGTTTTAAGCGTGAAGATTCGGTCAAAGACATCGGCGCGCTGATCGATTGGATCGCGACGCAGCCCGATCTCGACAAAGACCGCATTCTCGTCACCGGCGGCAGCTACGGCGGTTACATGACGCTCGCCGTCGCGACGCATTACAACGACAAGATCCGTGCGAGCATCGACATCGTCGGCATCTCGAACTTTGTGACGTTTTTGAAAAACACCGAGAGCTATCGACGCGATCTTCGTCGTGTCGAATACGGCGACGAACGCGACGCGAAGATGAACGAGTTCCTTCAAAAGATCTCGCCGCTCTCCAACGCGCACAAAATTACAAAACCAATGATGGTCGTGCAAGGCAAAAACGATCCGCGCGTGCCCTACACCGAAGCCGAGCAGATCGTCGCCGCAATCAAGAAGAACAACACACCCGTGTGGTACCTGATGGCGAACGACGAAGGACACGGCTTTAGCAAAAAGAACAACGTCGATTACCAATTCTATTCGTCGATAATGTTCGTTAAGGAGTTTTTGCTGAACTAACTAAAATTAGCCACGAATGCACGAATGGCAACTTTTATTCGTGCATTCGTGGCTAATAAATTGCTTCCCTTGAACACGCCTAAGAGCTTATAATGTATCTGTCGCTGCTCGGCGATAGTCGTTACTAAATTCCTCAACTTCCAATTCCGCAATGAAAAAACTCATCTTTAGAATGCTCTTCGTATGCGCGTGTGTGCTCGTCTCATCTGTCGCAGCAAACGCGCAAGAACTCCAAAACGCCGGTGCTGCCGTGCTAAAAGACACCGGAAAAGTTTCGGTCATCATTGTGAAATCAGCCGCAAAGGCGACGTGGTCGGTGACAAAATTCGCAGCTAACACAACTGTAAAACCCGCCGCGAAAATAGTTTTTAAGAAAGCCGCTCCGTCCGTCGGCAAATTCGCGCTAAAAAAGAGCGCGAAGCATCTGCTGCCGATCGCGATAAAGGTTGCCGCTTTGTAATGAACAACGAACAACGAACAACGAACAATCGTTGTTCACTATTCACTGTTCGTTATTCACTAGCACGTCGTAGTCATCGATCGCGGCGTTAATAACTTTGTAAGAATCTTCGCGGCTGTATGTGCTGACGATCTCGCAGCGGTTTGGTTCGTCGGGGAGAGATTTGTAAGTTAAAAAGTAATGCTCGATGCGTGTCATTATGCCGCTCGGCAACGTGGAAATTTCTTCGTACTCACCGTAAACTTTGTCGCCTTTTAGCACCGCGATTATTTTGTCGTCAGCTTCGCCGCCGTCGATCAGACAAATGCCGCCGATCGGCCGAGCTTTCAGAATAATGTCGCCGCGAGGAATGTGGTGTTCGCTCAGCACGAGAATGTCGAGCGGATCGCCATCGCCTTTGCTGATTGTAATTTTAGTTTTTGCACGAGCAAGTTCGGCGATACTCTCACCGCAAAATGTGCGCGGAATAAAACCGTAATTCGCCGGAACGACATTCGAATACTGCTGCGGGCGGTCGATCTTCAAATAGCCGGTTTCTTTATCTACTTCGTATTTGACGGTGTCGCCCGGCACGATCTCGATAAAGACGGTGACCTCAACCGGAGCTTCGGCACCGATCTCGACGCCGTGCCACGGGTGAGCTTTGTAGGTCGTAATCATTTGCATATTATTGAATTATATTTCTGCGAATGTCGAATGTTTTGGAAATCGAAGACCTGCCGCGTGCGCGCATTGTGCGCTTCACACGCTTGGAATCGCGCAATGCTTTGTCCGCCGACGTTCTTGATGCGATCGACGAAGCGATCTCGACGCTCGGCGAGCGGGCGCTGATTTTCACAGGCACAGGCGACATTTTTGCATCAGGTGCAAACTTGAACGAGATCGCGGAACTTACACGCGAAGCCGCGCCGGAATTTGCGCGGCGAGGACAGGCGCTCATGTCGCGAATCGCTGAACTGGAAAACAAAACGGTCGCCGCCGTCAACGGATTTTGCTTCGGCGGTGCGCTTGATCTTGCGATCTCGTGCGATGTTCGTATCGCGTCACAAGATGCAATATTCGCGCATCCCGGAGCAGGATTAGGCATCATCACCGGCTGGAGCGGGACGCAGAGATTGCCGCGTCTGATCGGGACGGCAAAGGCACTCGAGATGTTTTTTACGGCCGAGGCTGTCGATGCTAAGACCGCTCTGACGTTCGGTCTGATCGACGAAATTTCTGACAACCCGCTCGAAAGTGCGATAAAATTAGCCAGGTAATTATGCAGCTTCGACATTTGATATTCGGTGTTATCGTGCTTCTGTTCGCGGCGCAAATGGCCTACTATTATCCGATACTCCCGGCTGTGATCGCGTCGCACTTTAACGGCGCGGGCGAACCCGACGGCTGGATGTCGAAGCCGAGTTTTTATGTGTTCGAATTTGTAATTTTAGTTTTTATCATTGCCGAGATGTCCTTGCTGCCATGGCTTGTAGAGAAGATGCCAAATTCGTTTCTCAATCTGCCTAATAAAGAATACTGGCTCGCGCCGGAGCGCCGTCCGTATGCGTTTGAGATTTTTAGAACCTACTTCCAATGGTTTAGCATCGTTCTGCTGTTTCTATTTGTCTGTGTGAACCAACTCGTCTTTATCGCAAATCTCAAAAGACAGCCACTCGGTTCGGCGATCTGGGCAATACTTGTCGTCTATCTGACGTTTGTCGTGATCTGGTTGATCAAGTTCATTCTCGCTTTTAAGAAACCTGTATGAATATCCAATTAGTAAAACTCGCACACGCCCGCTCAGGCGACAAAGGCGACACCGCCAACGTCGGCCTCATCGCGCTGGAGCACGAATACTATCCGCTGCTCGTGAGCGAAGTCACAGCCGCGCGCGTTAAAGAGCACTTCGGCGAAATGGTCAAAGGCGATGTCGAGCGCTTTGAACTTCCGAACCTCAACGCTCTAAACTTTTTGCTTCACGGCTCGCTCGGCGGCGGCGGCACAAAAAGCCTTATGACCGACGCTCAGGGCAAGACGTTTTCGACGGCGCTGTTGAGGATGGAGATAGAAGTTTCTGATAATGAATTTTCAGTCTAATTACTAATTAGTGATTATCAATTAATAATTAAACTGAAGGAGATAACAATGGAGGATAATCTAGTACTCAAAAAGTCACTTGACTTTGCTCTTCGCATTGTAAAGCTCTGTCATTATTTGAACGACACTAAGCGCGAGTTCGTGCTGTCCAAAGAGCTTCTCATTTCCGGCACTAATATCGGCAGACACGTGAAGGCTACAGTCGGGGCAGAAGGTCGTGATGTTTTCATCTCCGAATTTGGCGTTGCTCGGCGACGGGCGCTAGAAACTGAATACTGGTTACTCGTGCTTTTTCACGGTGAAATCCTAACGGAAAATGAATATCGTTCCATCGAAGACGACCGCTTGGAGCTGGTAAAGATAATTTCCTCTATCATTTCGACATCACGAAAACCTAATTAACAATTATCTAATTATTAATTACTAATTAATTATCGAATGACACTGCTTACAACAACTGCCGCTGCGACACGGATACTTACGCTCAATCGTCCAGAGAAGCGCAATGCGCTGAATGACGAGTTGATCGCGGCGCTAAAGGATGCGCTTCGTGAAGCCGACGCCGACGACGGTGTGAAGTGCGTTGTCATTCGCGGATCTGGCAAAGACTTTTGTTCGGGCGCCGATCTTTCTGCATTGCAAAAGATCGCGAATGCTTCGCTCGAAGAGAATCTCGAAGACGCCCGTTCGCTCGGTGAGTTATACAAACTCATCCGCAACGTTCGTCAACCTGTGATCGCGGCGGTGAAAGGGAGAGCTTTGGCCGGCGGATGCGGGCTCGCGATGGCGTGCGATCTTATTGTGGCGTCGGACAACGCGAAGTTCGGTTTTCCTGAGGTAAAGATCGGATTCGTGCCGGCGATGGTGGCGGCGATCGTGCATCGCAATATGTCCGAACGCCGTGCCTTTGCGACGCTAACTCTCTGCGAAGAGATGACGGCCCACGACCTTCACAAAGCAGGCCTCATCCACTTAGTATCTGAGGGTGCCGACGAAGCCGACTTCGAAACGACGCTCGCCGCCGTCACCGACCGTTACGCATCCTTGAGTGCCTCCGCCGTCCAGATGACCAAACGCCTGCTCTACGATATCGATCACCTATCCTTCGACGCCGCCATCGAGCACGGCGCCCAAGTCAACGCCACCGCCCGCATGACCGAGGATTGTCAGAGGGGTATTGCTAAGTTTTTGGAGAAATAGTTGTGCTACTATTTATGCGAGACGAAATATGAATTTAGAACCCTTTCTGAATAAATTAAGAACTGCGTGTCATGCCAAAGATATTGCGATGTTGGGTGTCTTTGGTTCGGTTGCGCGTGGTGAAGATACGCCGAATAGCGATGTCGATCTGCTCGTTCGGCTCGGTAAACCGATCGGATTTGTCGAATTTATCGCTCTCGAAGACACATTCAAGGAGATATTCGGTCGCAATGTGGATCTAGCGACGGAATCATCGCTTCACCCGCTTATTCGCAAAAATGTACTCGCCGATCTGAAAGTCGTTTATGAAAAGTAGGCACGACCGGCTCTATCTCTACGACATTATCGAATGCTGCGATCGCGTTGCTAATTATGTTCGAGGAATCAGCGAGGAAGATTATCACATAAACGCGATGCTTCAAGACGCTCTGGTTCGTAACATCGAGGTGGTAGGCGAAGCCGTAAAAAATCTCTCATCGGAAATAAAAGCCACCAATCCTGACATCGCGTGGAGCCAGATCGCTCGAATGCGAGATAAGATCGCTCATCATTACTTTCGTATTAATCTTGACGTTGTCTGGAAAACCGCCACCGAAGATCTCCCGACCCTCAGGCCTCAGATCACAGCGATCTATGAGAATCTAGAAGAGTAAACCGCAATCGACCACGGCGCCCAAGTCAACGCCACTGCACGGCAGACCCGCGATTGTCAGAGGTGCATTGCTAAGTTTTTGGAGAAATGACGACACGACGAATCTTGATATCTGCCACTGGAGGTTGTCCGATGATTTTATTTGTCGGGAGGCTTTGCGCGTCTTTTAGGGGGGAGTTTTAATGCCACTCTTGTCCTCTCGGCCCGACCTCGGTTAACGTACTCGAAGAACCAGTCCTTCAATTCCGTATATTTCTTCCGGTTTCCAAACGCATTTAGATTTACAAGCCACAAAATGCCATGTCGAGCAAAATAGATCCCAATGAGTTTGATTGGTCGAGCACGAGAGTTAGCATTTATTCCACCAATGAGAGAAAGAATGTAGTAGCCAATCAATTGGTTGAAATGTTCTCGTCGTAACTGAAAATCTGTGGTCACTTTAATTTCGATCAATGCGTCATCGAGAATCAAGTCACAATCGGCCCCATCAACTAATTCGGATGCTTTTCCAAAAACTGGATTAACGTAACAGCGTTTGACCGCGACAAAATTGCCGAAGTTTACAATGGATATTAGCTCTTTAAGATCAAGAATGTCCGCAGGATCATGCTCTTCGAACAAGTGAGCAACAAGACCAGCTCGAAAAACAACGTCCAACTTCGCGAGAAACAAACAGTCCTCTAACAAAGGGTCACTTAAAATACCGTTTTCAATAAAGTGAATGTAATTTTTCTTTGCACGAATAAATTGATTTCGTAAAAGTCGAAACTTCCCTAAGGATTCTCGAACAACTTGATTGGAGGTTTGGCGACGATGGCGGTAACGGAGATAATTACGGAATTCGTGAACTAATGATTCATAAGCATTGTCTGCAATCCAGCCTTCCCTGCAAACAACGGCATGCTTGTTATGAAACTCAAGATGAAATCGAAACAAGTAATCGAATGCGGTGCCAACAAGACTGTAATTTTTCGTGCGCGGCGGGGCTTTAAGCTCAGGATGAGGACGTTGGAAGGTTGGCTTAGGAAAATCGGCCTTCAATCTCGTGCGAATTTCCTGGTGACCTCTACCTGTTATGTAAGCAGTTAGGCTCATTGTGAAAAACTTTTATCGTGGCAAAATCCATGGAATCAGCTTCCACACTTTAGACAATTCGTCACTAGACTGCAACCTTTCCTTACTCTTAAGTCTCGACTATATCCACCTTTGTCTCATCAAACTCTTCGGTATCAACGCCAGGAAGTAGGCCATTATTTCTTCGACCTTTGGGCGGCCGCCGGCGAAACCGGCGACAGATCAAGCCGGTTCTGCGTGAATCTTCAATCCAAGTGCGTCGATCACTTTCAACACCGTATCAAAGCTCGGACTTCGTTCGCCGGACTGAGCTTTATACAGGCTTTCGACGAGACAAACCTGTTTCGCGGGCGATCTCGGTCATGCCTTTGGCACGGGCAATGTTGCCGAGGGCTTTTGCGACAAATGCAGCGTCGCCGTTGGCTTCTTCAATGCAGGCCTCGAGGTACGCCGCCATTTCCTCTGGTGTTCTCAGATACTCTGCGACATCGTATTTTGTTGTTTTCGTCTTTGCCATAGTCAAAGCTCTCTTGCGAGTGATACCGCGAGCCGGATATCACGAGTTTGTGAACCCTTGCCTTTGGACGACCGCAGGCGAAGCCTGTTCTATAAATCTTCTCCGCCAGACTCGATATACGCGCTGTCATGGTCGGGGTGGAGAGAAATAAATCGCATAAATACTCCGTCCCGACAGACTCTGGCTCGAAACTTTTTTGAAATGCGAACTGACGCCACCGTTTTGCCCGATCTTGTGGTTTGTCCCGTGATAGGCTCCCAGTTCAAGCCTCTCTTATTAGATCGCGAGGAGGTTTTGTATATCTGATCCCAAGTCATCTGATTGATCTTATTGATTGACGCCTCGACCTGATCGAGTTGGTCAACGGTGATCTCGGAAAGTTCTCTTTGGACCCGAGGAAACTCTATGTCGCATACCGCCAATTCATGCTGCGCGGATACAGGCTTTGACCTACTTGGCACGGGTCCGCCCTTTCTTTCTCAGAGACGAAAACAGAGACTTAACATCAGTCTTCACTGCCGGTTTATTGCCTTCCCATTCGTCAAACGCATCAAGAGAAGCGTCGGCTTCCTTCATATGAAATGTCCGTTGCGAATCCGGGACGAAGACACCCGACGAGATCTGTATCTTGTCGCTCCCGATCTCTTCCACAAGCACCTGTCTCCCTGCCCACGACTTTCCAATACTTATCTGTCCGTTCGCTGGAACCGTCAATAGTTTTACCTGTTTCGTTCGTATCATAAATTCATAATATAGGAAATAATGATAATTGCGCAACACTAAGGTTTCGCCGGGACTTTCGTCATTCATTTAGGCCTCGACGACATCGACTTTGGTTTCGATCAGTAACTTTGGTATGAGGGCGGGCGCGGACTATGGCTTTGGTATGCTGAGATCTTTGCAGATATTGAGAACGAGAATGTCGTGAACCTCGCGGTGTCTTGGAACGGCAGTGCGGGATTCTGCTCTACGTTGATCCACCAAGAATGTCGGCCTCCTTCTCGGAGCAGTTCGCAGCCGTGATCGCGAAGATGTTTAGTCAGGTCGCGTAGCTTCATGCGGCGATCAGAGCTTTTTCAAAACCGGAGCCTGCCATCTTACGAGCGTCTTCGCGATTGAATTCGAGCGCTTCGCTGAGAGTAATGCGGAGAGTTTCCATCAGTTCTTCGCGGGTTGCTTCCTGACAATTAACGCCCGGAACTTCTTCGATCCAACCGATCCACCAATCTCCGTCCTGTTTCACGACAGCTGTGTATTCGTTTTTCATATCAAGATTGTATATTTATCAGCTTTGTTTAGTCTAGACTTTCTGGCCGCCAAGAATCGCCCAAACATACGTCGTCGTGGACATCACGCCGTCATGAAGTTCCATCGGCCATGTCTTACTCATGTGTACGAGTTGTTTCATAATTTCTGCTTACGCCTCGGCTATATCGACTTTTGTTTCGATAAGTGACTTTGGGATGAACCCGGGAAGTAGGCCATTAGTTGGAAAATGCAATGCAACGCCAAACACCGTCGATCCGCTTCCAAGTGTTCATGAAGATCGTTTGCGAGAATCGACTTCCGCTCTCGATATCGATATCCGCCTTCTGAATGCCGGTCGCAACCGCAGAATCCCCGTACATCTGAATACGCATCTCGCTTTTCTCGATCGAGTAGTACTTGGTTTCGACCGCCTTTAAGTAAGCGATGAATAGCTTTTTATCAGCGATCAGACCCGCAACGAGAATGCCATCAGCTAACAGAGCATCAAGCTTGACAGCATCTTTCAAACGGACAGCATCGGCCAACTGATGTTCGAGAGATTCGATCTCTTGTTCTGGTTTGCCTCTAAACGCGACGTTGAACTCGCGAACGACGGGTTGTCTGATTACTTTAATGGCTTTCGTTTCTTGCGAAAACGCGTGACCAGCAACCGTCGTTGCGACTGTTATTGAAATAAAAACAAACCTAATTACTCGCATTTATCTAAGCCTCCACTATATCGACTTTTGTTTCGATCAGCGACTTTGGGATGAGGGCGGGGAAGTAGGCCATTATTTCTTCGACCTTTGGGCGGCCGCCGGCGAAGCCGGTGACGGCGGGCGGGCCGGTGAGGATGAGCGGGGCGATCTCTTTTGTGAAGCGTTCGACGTCGGCGCGTGATTGGCCGCGGACGGCGATGCGGAGTTGGACTTCGGGAATGTCGCGTGTGTCGCTATGCGAGAGAACCACCCCGTCAGCCGAAGCGGCTGCCACCCCTCCTTCGTAAGGAGGGGAGTTTAGAGCAAGGTGGCCGTGCGTTGCGTTGACGCCGACGAATTCGGTGAGGATGAGGTCGAATTTTAGGTCGAGGTTGTCCAGACGCTTGCGAAGTATCTGGTCGGCGGCTTTGGCTTTTTCTAGGGCGTCGGGCCACGAATACACTAACGTGCCGACGCTTTTGTAGCCGTCGGAGTACGCGATCGAGACTTTGTAGAAGTTGGTCTTCGCGTTGCCCTTGATGCCGAAGACGCGAACCTTGTTTTCGCCTGCATCTTCGAGATTGATCGACGAGAAATCCGCGACGACGTCGGGCGTGATGTAGCTGAGCGGGTTGCCCATTTCGTAGAGGAGCTGCTCGGTGACGCTGGGAACGTTGACGCGGCCGCCGGTGTTGTCGTGTTTGGTGACTATGAATTCGCCGTTGGGCGAAACCTCGACGATCGGGAAACCGATGTTCGCCATGTCGGGAATGTTTTGCCAATCGTACTGGCAGTTGCCGCCGGAAACCTGCGCACCGCATTCGATTATGTGACCGGCGATCGTTCCCGCAGAAACTAAATCCCAGTTATCAAACGACCAACCGAATTCGTGCACGAGCGGTGCGAGCGTCAAGCCCGTGTCGGTCAAACGTCCGCCGACAACGACGTTCGCACCTTTGTCGAGAGCCTCGACGAGCGGCGCGGCACCGATGTAAACATTTGCGGATTGAACCTTGTCGCGAATCGCGGACAAAGGGGTGCCGTCGTCCATCGAGTTGATCTCGATGCCATCGGCGAGCCAACCGTCGAGTTTGTCGAGAACGTCGTCGCCTGTGACGACACCGATCTTCACCTTGCCTTGCAAGTCGAGTTCGCGGGCGACTTCTGCGATGGAAGAAGCGCAGCCGTTGACGTTCACGCCGCCGGCGTTCGAGAGAACCTTGATGTTCTTCTCGACGCATTCGGGCAGAATCTCGCGCATCAACTCGACGAAGTCGCGCGCGTAGCCTGCTTCGGGATTGCGCGAACGCTGTTTTTGTAAAATCGACATCGTCACCTCGGCGAGGTAATCGAGCATCAAGTAATCGATCGGGCCTTTGCGAACCTGATCGATCGGAGCGGTCAGCAGATCGCCCCAAAATCCTTGCCCACCGGCAACGCGAACGGTTGATTTCATAACCGATAGTTTACGCAAATAAAAAAACGACGGTCAACAATGGTGTTGTCCGTCGAGTCTGTTATGGGCTGAATGTTCCGCCCTCGCTAACGCGCGGGCTGTTGCTTTAAATTACGGGCGTCGTGTGGTTCGGCGACCGGTGGCTTTGCGGTAAACCCATTTTGTTCCGTTGGCGGTTTTTACGGCGACCCATTTGCCGCCTCGCCAGGATTTGCTTGCGACCCACTTTGAGCCGGTCCAGGTTCGGTTGCCGATGGTGTGGCCGACGCGTCTGCCGCGTTTCCAGCCGGTTTTTGTTCCGCTGACGGTTTTATTCGCACCGGTTTTGACGGCGTCGCCGACTTTATCGACGACCTGCGCACTTGCGGCGAACGAACCCGCGAATACAAATATTGTTGCTAAAATTATTCCAAAAAGTTTCTTCCTCATACTTCCCCCTTTGTTAATAAATTACCTCGAAGCAACGATTTGCATCTGTAACCGGCAATACATATCACCCGGCTCGGACGTTGCCGTTTATGAATTTAACAATGTCTTCGGTCGAGGTGCCCGGCAAGAAAACCTCCGAGACGCCGATCTTTTTCAAATCGGCAATGTCCTCTTGCGGGACGATGCCGCCGACGATGACGAGCGTGTCGTTCATTCCGTTTTCTCGTAAAAGCTCGATGATTCGCGGGCAAAGCGTGTTATGTGCGCCGCTCAGGATCGAGATGCCGACCGCATCGACATCTTCTTGCAACGCAGCGGACGCGATCATTTCGGGCGTTTGGCGAAGGCCGGTGTAGATGACTTCCATGCCGGCGTCACGCAGCGCGCGTGCGATGACCTTTGCACCGCGATCATGTCCGTCGAGACCGGGCTTGGCGACGAGAACTCTGATTTTTCTTTCACTCATAAGCAGCTCTGTAGTTTTCTTTGTCTTTCTTTGCGTCCTTTGCGGCTTCGTGCAAAAAAAACTTTTATCTCACGCAAAGACGCAAAGAACGCAAAGTGGTTTACGCAAACCGTCAATCGTGTTTCAAGTCCATATTCGGCGAAGCAAAAACACATTTCAGCTTACCACCGAACGTCGGCTGCCGTTTGATCGCTTCGAACATCTCAAACCAGCTGTGAGTGTTTGCCCACAGCGGGTTGTAGCTTTTCAATTGTTTGATAATGCCGTAACGCGGCTCTTCGGTTTCGGAGACGAACGAGCCAAACATTCTGTCCCAGATTATTAATACGCCTGCGTAATTTTTATCGAGATACGGATTGTTCACTCCGTGATGAACGCGATGGTGCGACGGCGTGTTGAAAATGTATTCGAGCGGCCCGAGCGTTTTGATAAACCGCGTGTGAATCCAAAACTGATATATCAGGTTAAAGCCGTGCATGACGGCGAACATCCACGGTGCAAAGCCGAGCAGCATCACCGGCGCGTAAAAGATCCAATGCATCGTGCCCGAGAACCAACTTTGCCGAACGGCGACGCTGAGGTTGTAATGCTCGCTCGAATGATGGACGACATGAAAGTTCCAGAAGAGTCGCGATTCGTGACTGACGCGATGAAAAATGTAATACGCGAGATCGTCGATAAAAAACAACGCGACCCACGACCACCACGCATCGACAGGAAACTTGAACGGCGCGATCGAATAGCAAAACAGATAAACCGCACCGATCGCGAGGCCGAAGAGCAAATTCCACGCGACGCTCACAAAGCCGATAAAGATATTGCCGAACGTATCGCGATTGTCAGCGTATTCGTCCGAGCCTTTGTGCCTCGCCCACAACGCTTCGATGGCGATCATCAGGGCGAAGATTGGAATTGCGATGACAGTCGGGCCGATCATTTGTTTCGCGAGTAGAATATCACGCCCTGTTGCAGAAGCCCGCACGCAGTAAGGGCGCCCGCAGCATTGAATCACGACCGGCGAACTCACTAACAGTCGGGCTACGGACACTCAGGTCGCTGACACGACCATCGTGTTTGTAGTAGCATCAACCAAAACAGCTATGGTAAAAAAGATTGTAAAAGTCGTCGCAATCATCCTTGTCGTTGCGTTTATCGTCATACAATTCTTCCGCATCGACAGAACGAATCCGCCGATCGACGAGGCCAACAAGCTCGAAGCCGCGATGGCCGTGCCGACTGACGTTTATCTTATCCTCGGCCGCTCGTGCAACGATTGTCACTCGAACAATACCGTCTATCCGTGGTACACAAATGTCCAGCCGGTCGCGTGGTGGCTCAGAGATCACATCGACGAAGGCCGTCGTGAATTAAACTTCAGCGAATACAACTCTTACTCAGCCAAGAAAAAGAAACATAAGCTCGAAGAGATATGCGAGCAGGTCGAATCCGGCAACATGCCGCTGCCGTCGTATCTATGGATGCACCGCGACGCCGCACTCACCGACAGCGACAAGAAGATTCTCTGCGATTGGTCAAAGCAGGAACATGATAAAATTCAGTTGTAGATTTTGTTAGGACGTTAGGAGATATAATGAGCGCAATAAAAGAAGAGGTTGTTTCGTTGTTGGACAGGCTGCCCGAGGATGCTTCGATCGAGGATGTGCAATATCATCTTTATGTAGTCGAAAAAGTCCGCAATGGTCTCGCGTCGGCAAAAAGCGATGGAACATTAACTCAAAAACAGGCAGAGGAAAGACTCGAGAAATGGACACTCTCGTAGTTTGGTCCCAACGAGCGGTCGATGATGTTAACTCGATTGCCGCTTACATTGCCGATGATTCAGAGGCGTATGCCGCCTCAGTTGTTCGAACGATACTTGTAAAAGCGAGCCGCTTGGCAGAATTTCCCTATTTGGGTAGAGTCGTTCCTGAGTTTGGTGAAGAAACGATTCGTGAAGTTTTTGCTTACAGTTATCGGATCATTTACGAGATCCAGGGAAATGAGATTACGATAGCCGCAGTAATTCACGGCAAGCGTTTGCTGGAAATGGCAATTAAACCTTAAAATAAATTATTCCTCACAACCTCCTTGTATTAAATTAACTGACTGCGATGTCGATCAATCAGAGAAAGCACATCAGATTCTCGCTCGATATACCGGCGACGATTCAGTTTAAATACGGCGAGCGGCAGGCGACGCAGCTTCAGCAGATAAGTATCGGCGGCTGCTTCACGGGTTGGGAAGAGAACATTTACGTCGGCGACGATTTCCGCCTTGAGATCGAACTGCCGAACAAAAACTTTCTCCCGCTCGCGTGCAAAGCGATGTATCGCTTCGACAACACCGGCATCGGCGTCAGGTTTACCGACATTACGCGGTTCGAGCAAGAGCTTGTCACAAAGATCATCGCCCACAAGCTCGAACAAGAAGGCGTCCCGCTCCAGATCGACCCATTCACCGTCCCGCCAACCTTCATCGATGACGACCCCAGTCCACGCCTAACCGACATCCGACAAAAGCGCGACGAACTACTCCAACAAATCATGTCGAGCGACGACGGAGTTTAATCTGTGTCCGGAAAGTGAATCCAGGTGCCCGAGAAATCTTTTCGGGTGTAGGCACCGGCGTTGGGATGATGCAGCGGTCTGTCTGTATTGTCCGGCCATGGCCCGATGTAGTATTCACCGAGTGGCAGGCCAACGCCCGAACCCATTAGGCCGGGCGGCGTGCGATCAAAATATTTTTTCCAATACGTCTCCGACCAGAAGATCGAGCAGTAATCGAGTCCGACGTATTCGTCGATGAAGATGTAACCTTTTTCGGTGAGATTAGGCCAAATATATCGAACGCAGGTCTCCAGACTAAGTTCGAGATCGACATCGAAAAAGGCCAGCAAAACCGGTCGGTCGAGATGTGGCAGCGTTTCGTTGAACCAGCCCTGGTTAAACTCGCAAACATCGATATGGCCGTAACGCTTGAGGTTCTTCTTTACCTGGTCGAGGGTTCCGCAATAGTCGCCGGTTTCATAAAAGTTTTGCCGGTCGATATCCTCTCCTTCGGGCAGCCCTTCGAAAGAATCGAATATCAACAGTTTCCGACCAGTTATCTTTGCGATCATCGACAGATTCGCCGCACTGCCGCCACGCCATGTGCCACACTCGACAATGTCACCCTCGACCTCGGGCGGCGTTTCAAGTATCTTCAACGCCATCGCAAGGTGCGATTTATACGACGTGCCAGTCGGAATCCGGAGCTTGTTCAGAAACATCCGAAACCCCAGCGAATATTTACGAAAAAAACCGAGCTTGTAAGACGGATGTATCTGTGCGGAATTAAGAATAAAAAATATCGCCACCGGCACCGTGAGAACATAGTAAACCTTGAGAATGAAACGATACATTTGTTGACGAAAAGCCCGCGTTGGCAAATAGAAATGTTAGCGAGACGACCGCCGCCCAGTCAAATGGCTTTTCGATTTACTTAGACGGTGTTTCCCGTTTTTTGAGGTCAGAAAATTTCGCCGATCGCATGGTTTAGATTCTTGATACCGACGACACGCATTCCCAATAACTTTTCCAAACCTTTTTGTTTGATTACGGCAGGATGAGTTTTTTGAAGCCGAGAGTTTGGGCATCGCGGGCGCGGGTTTGGGCCTGGAGGACGCCAGACCGACTTAGCCGCTATTACGGGAATAGTTTGTATATGTCTTTTCGATTTACAAATCTAGCAAGTATTATCGTGCTGTTTTCGAAGAAGAATCCGAGCCGATAGTCTCCGATTCTCGTGCGATAGGCGGTTTTATGACCTTGAAGCTTTTTAGTGTTTGGTATTTTGATGAGATTTGAGCTGATTCCATCAATCACGCGTTTTAAGGCTGACCTGACTGACTTTGGAGACACATCGTCGATGTCCTTTGAAAATCGCTTTTAATACTCGACTTTCATTACGCCGATAACTTTTTCATTATCACGCTGCGGCTAACCTTCTTTGTTTTATCGGCTTGATGCAGCAATTTCAACATTCCAACATCTTCGAAATCTTCTTTTGTTAAGGTCGCGGCGCCGACGCCGAGCTTTTTGAGCAGGTCGGTGATGAATTTGAATTCTGTCTGGCTTTTTGGCGTAACGACTATCGCTTTCATAAGTCGAATATACAGAAAAAAGGCATGACACACAATCGGATTTATTCGTCGTGATATAAACGAAGTCCGGTTTTTCAAAACAACTCTTCCATCGCGTGTTCGAGATTTTTAATGCCGATGATGCGGAGGCCGAGGAGTTTTTCGAGACCTTTTTTGTTTGATTCGGGAAGGATGAGTTTTTTGAAGCCGAGGGTTTGGGCTTCGCGGGCGCGGTGAGTGATGTGCTGTTAATATGCGAGCATTTTGTGGCATAATCGGGATGAGTTGCTGTTTTTGCGATTTGGATAAATAGGATGACAATGAAGGCAATCGACATAAATACTACGCTTATCGACGGTTATTTGCGGCTGCTTGGCAATCTGAGCACGAGCAATAAACTTGATCTCATCTCGAAGCTCACTCTTTCGGTAAAGACGGACATCACGGACAAAAAGAAAAAGTTTGGCGAGGCATTCGGTGCGTGGGAGTCAGATCAAACGGCTGACGAGATAATCGACGAAATGCGCAACAGCAGGACATTTAATCGGCAAATAGAACAGCTTTGAAAAAGTATCTCATCGACACAAATATCTGCATCTATTACATCAAAGGCCAGTTCGATCTCAAGGAGAAATTTGAGAAGGCAGATCCTGAGAACTGTTTCATTTCGGAGATCACCCTTGCGGAACTAATGTTCGGCGTTGAGAACAGCGAAAAGAAAGAGAAGAATCAAAAAGCTCTCGATAACTTTTTGACCGGCATAAAGATCGTTCCTATCTTTCATTCCCTTGATTTGTACGCGAAAGAAAAAGCTAGATTAAGAAAATCCGGATTTCCCATTGACGAATTTGACCTTTTAATTGGAGTGACGGCCGTAACCCATAATTTAACGATGGTGACCAACAACACCGTACACTTCAAAAAGATAAAAGGAATCGCTTTGCAAGATTGGACGAAAAAAGGAAAATAACTTTCACTGGCTTTTTGCCTTCAAAACAACTCATCCATTGCCTGTTCGAGATTCTTTACCCCCATGACTCGAATCCCTAATAGTTTCTCCAATCCCTTTTTATTCGATTCCGGTAGAATTAGTTTCTTAAATCCGAGGGTTTGGGCTTCGCGGGCGCGGGTTTGGGCTTGGAGGACGCCGCGGACTTCGCCGGTGAGGCCGACTTCGCCAAAGACGCAGGTGTCGGGCGGAATTTGCACATTGCGATAGCTCGAAGCGATCGCGGCGACGACGCCGAGGTCGGCGGCGGGTTCGTCGATCTCCATTCCGCCGGCGACGTTGACGAAAACATCATCGCCCGCGAGTTGAAAGCCGAGCCGCTTTTCCATCACCGCTATTAACAATGAAGCGCGATTGTGATCGAAGCCTTGCGTCATTCGCCTTCCGCTGCCGAATTTAGTTCCCGAAACCAACGCCTGAACTTCGACGAGAACAGGCCGCGTGCCTTCCATGCAGACGGTGACGACCGAGCCGGTGGCGTTTTCGGGTCGTTCTTGCAAGAAAAGCTCGGACGGATTTGCGACGGCGACGAGGCCGGTGTTTGTCATTTCGAAAACACCGATCTCGTTCGCTGCACCAAAGCGGTTCTTTGTCGCGCGGATGATGCGGTGATTGTGATGACGGTCGCCTTCGAAATAAAGCACCGTATCGACGATGTGCTCAAGCGTTTTCGGACCGGCGATCGAGCCTTCTTTTGTGACGTGGCCGGTGAGAAAAATTGGCGTCGCCGTCTGTTTTGCAAACTTCATAAACTCCGCAGCCACGTCGCGCACCTGCGATACCGAACCCGGTGCAGACTCGATACGATCGCTGAAAACCGTTTGTATCGAATCGACGATCACAAAATCGGGCCGCAGCTTTTCGCTCTCAGCAAGGATGGACTGCAGATTCGTTTCGGGCAGCAGGAAAAGATTGCCGGCCTCGACGCCGAGACGCTGCCCACGCATCTTTATCTGCCGCTCGGATTCCTCGCCCGAAACGTAAAGAACCTTTGTGCCGTTGCGACCGAGCTTATCCGCCATCTGCATCACGATCGTCGATTTGCCGATGCCGGGCGCACCGCCGATCAACACGAGCGAACCTGCGACAATTCCACCGCCGAGAACGCGATCCATTTCGTCGATGCCGCTTGATGTGCGAGCGTCGTCTTGCGACTCGATCTCGTTGTAAGCAACGGGCGACGCCGGACGGTAGCCTGCGAATGCGGACGAGGGCGTCCGCGTTCCGACAAAGCGTTCCTCGACGTACGTGTTCCACTCGTTGCAATCAGGACACTGACCGAGCCATTTGCGCTGGTTGGAACCGCAATTCTGACAGACAAAAATTGTCGCGGGCTGCTTTGGCATTATGATGTTAAATCAACAAACATAAAATGTTGCAATATCAAGGACATTCTGCAATTCTTGACGAAATGAATGTCACTTTGAACAGTTTGCCACAAACGCTGCCTCGTGAAAACGCGGTGGAACTTGTGCTGCAAGACGGCGTGATTGTTTTTCGTGTGTCGCCGATGGTTCAGAATCAAATTGAGGAGTTAGTTGAGAGGCAAAAAACCGCCGGTCTTTCGCCGCACGAGGAAAATGAACTCGATGCTTTTGAAGAAATCGACGATTACCTTAGCCATGTGAACCGCTTGATAAGAAACTCCAACGAGAACGGCGAGGTTGGCCTTGTCTCCTAAACTCTCTCCCGACCTTCGCTCGACTGTCCGAGAACGAGCAAATTATCTTTGCGAATATTGTCACACCGACGAACGCTGGCAACTTGTTCAATTTACAATCGATCACATCGTCCCGCGGAAAGATGGTGGTTCCGATGAACCGGACAATCTCGCGTTAGCATGTTTTCATTGTAATCGCAGAAAATCGGACAAACAGTCGATTGTTGATTCCGAGACCGCCATCCGCCCATCGGTGACTTCGCAGAAGAAATCTAAAATCCAGCGACTAATCAGCATTTAGTAACACAGATTTGAAGTTGCGCAGAACCCGCGTTAGAGGGAACTGTTTTCGATTGCTTTTACCCGGCGATTTTGCGTAAATAGATTTGACCCGAACCAGATACTGTTGAATCCTAAGAACTCCGACGCGGATTCTTTCGTTTTAGAAATATGCAGGAATTTACAGACCAACGCCCCGAAGGGACGATCGAGCGGTTTCCGATGGTGCCGATACGAGACGTCGTTATTTTTCCGTTTACAAAGGTTGCGTTCAAGATCGGTCGGCCGAGTTCGGTGATCGCACTCGAACAGGCGATGACCGGCGAGCGGCAGATATTTTTGGCGACGCAGCACGACGCGGGTGTCGATGATCCGCAGCCGGACGAGATATTTCAAGTCGGGACATTGGGACGAATACTACAGGCGCAGCGGCTCGACAACGGGCAGATAAAGGTCGTCGTCGAGGGGCGAATGCGCGGGCGTTCGCTGCAAGTCGAAAAGGACGAGAACGGGATGTTCTATGCGCATGTCAGGCGAATCGAATCGACCGAGGAAGCCGGCATGCGCACCGACGGCTTGCTGCAAAAGATTCATACATTGGTCGAACAATTTTTGCGCGTCTCACCCGATTCGTATGCAGATGCTTTGCACGCGAGTTTACGCGGTGTTTCGGCAGCGCAGATCGCTGATTCGATGTCGTCGCATCTACGCATCGATGTCGTCGAGAAGCAGGAGCTGCTCGAAACTTTTTCCGTGCAAGAGCGATTGCAGAAACTTATTTACACGCTCGAGAACGAGATCGAGAAGAAGCAGCTCGACCGCAACATTCACTCGCGCACAAAGAAGCAGATGGACAAACATCAGCGCGAGTATTATCTCAACGAACAGATCAAGGCGATCCACAAAGAACTTGGTCGTAAAGACGAAAAAGGTGAGCTCGAAGAGCTGAAGAAAAAGATCGAGAACGCCGGGATGTCGGACGAAGCGCGCGAAAAAGCGTTGCAGGAATTTGCTCGGCTCGAAGCGATGCCGCCAATGTCGGCCGAGGGCACGGTCGCTCGCACATTTATCGATTGGCTGATCAATGTGCCGTGGAATGCGCGTTCGGACGAGATCGAGGATCTTGGCGAAGCGGAAAAAACGCTGAACGAAGATCATTACGGGCTGGAAAAGATAAAGGAACGCATTCTCGAATTTCTCGCCGTACGTCAGCTTGTAAAAAATCCGAAGGGCACGATCCTCTGTTTTGTCGGTGCACCGGGCGTTGGAAAAACTTCATTAGGCAAGTCGATCGCGAATGCGACGGGACGAAAATTTGTGCGACTCGCGCTTGGCGGCGTGCATGACGAGGCCGAGATTCGCGGCCATCGCCGGACTTATATCGGCTCGATGCCGGGTCAGATCGTGCAACTAATGAAACGGGCGGGAACGACGAATCCGGTGATGTTGCTCGATGAGGTCGATAAACTCGGACGCGATTTTCGCGGCGATCCGAGCGCGGCGTTGTTGGAAGTGCTCGATCCCGAGCAGAACAATACGTTTCGCGATCATTATCTCGATGTCGATTACGATCTGTCGCACGTGTTTTTTATCGCGACGGCAAACGTTCTGCATACCATTCCGCCGGCGCTGCAAGATCGGCTCGAAATTCTGAACTTGTCCGGCTACACCGAACGCGAAAAGATGGAGATCGCGAAGCGTCACCTGATACCAAAGCAGTGCGAGAACAGCGGTATCGATTGCGGCAGCGTGAAATTTACCGACGAGGGAATTCTCGAGATCATTCGTCACTTCACGCGCGAGGCGGGCGTTCGCAATCTGGAACGCGAGATCAGCTCGTGTCTGCGCAAGATCGCTCGTCAGTTTGTTGCGGCGAAGAACAAAGATGAATTTGCGGTGGTCATCGATGCCGAAAAGGTGCGCGATCTGCTCGGCATTATTCGTTTTCGCAAGCAGGACATCGCGCGAACGAGCGAGATCGGACTCGTAAACGGACTCGCATGGACCGAGGTCGGCGGCGACGTTTTGCAAGTCGAAGCGACGCTTGTAAAAGGAAAAGGCGAAGTGACGATGACCGGCAAACTCGGCGAAGTCATGCAGGAATCGGCCAAGGCCGCACTCACATGCGTGCGAACGCGAGCCGAGCAACTCGGCATCGATCCGACCGACTTTAAAGAAAAGGACTTGCACATTCACGTGCCCGAAGGCGCGATTCCGAAGGACGGTCCGTCCGCCGGAATCACGATGGCGACCGCGATGGTTTCGGCGTTAACGCGACGACCGGCGCGACACGACGTTGCGATGACAGGCGAGATCACGCTTCGCGGCAAGGTGCTGCCGATCGGCGGCGTGAAAGAAAAACTGCTCGCGGCGCATCGCTTCGGACTGAAGACGCTAATTCTCTCGAAGGAAAACGAAAAGGATCTCGCCGACATTCCGGAAGAAGTTCGCGACGATCTGACGATTCACGTCGTCGATACGATCGATGAAGTGCTGAAATTCGCGATCGAGAATGATGTTGTTGACGAAGCGACGCAGCCGCCGCCGCAAGTCTGGAACACTGACGCGGGAGCATCGGAAATGCCTGTCACTTTGAAATGATCGGCGGCTACCGTGATGAAAATTACTTCTGCCGAATTCGTTAAGAGCGCGTTTGAGAAGAAACATTGGCTCGACGATGGTCGTCCCGAGATCGCATTTCTGGGCCGCTCGAATGTCGGCAAATCGTCGTTGATAAATTCGCTACTCGGTCGTCGAGGCTTGGCGCGAACGTCGAACACGCCGGGCCGCACGCAGTCGATCAACTTCTTTTTGATAAACGAGAGTTTCTATTTCGCCGACTTGCCCGGTTATGGCTACGCTCGTGTGTCTAAATCGATGCGAGACGACTGGGGAAAAATGGCTGAGGAATATCTGGCCGAGAGGCGCGAGCTTGCACTTTGTGTCCAGTTGACCGACTCACGCCACGAACCGACCGCCCTCGACCGACAGTTGAACGAGTGGCTTTTATTTAACAAGCGGCCTTTCATAATCGTTGCGACCAAAGCCGACAAGCTCTCGAAAAACGAATTGCGAAAATCTATGAAGAACGCCGAAGGTATTCTCGCGAACACACATATCTTAGCGTTTTCGTCAGCATCGGGGCTTGGACGCGATGAGCTTTGGGCCGAAATCGCCCGTGCTATCGAAAAATATTAGAATTTTCGGTTGCTTTTACATATTTAATGTAGTAAATATTAACTTTCCCGGAAAATTAGGGATTCTCGATGAAAGCCGATCAGGCTTGTTTCACCGGCATTACTACATAAAGTCCATACGATTTTCTCCGCTTTTTTTGTTCTAACCTTATCGAACGCTGTTGGTCGGCGGAGAAATCAACCAAGACCGCAAATATTGTCTTAACACAACACAACCATGGCTACTAAAACCACAGAACCACGCAAATCGAAAGAGGCGAAGGCCGTCGAGGAAGTCGAAGACGTTTCTACCGACGGCAAAGAACCGCAAAATGGCGAAGTCGAAAAATCCGCCGGTGCCAAGAAACCTGACAACGACGATTCGGTACTCAATCTCGCCGGTCTCAAGGAAATGTCCATCAGCGAACTCACTCACATCGCAAAAGAGATGGGCATCGAGAACGCGACCGGATTGCGCAAGCAAGAGCTGATATTCAAAGTTCTCGCCGCACAGACCGAGAAGAGCGGCCTTATTTTTAGCGAGGGCGTGCTTGAGACGCTGCCCGATGGCTTTGGCTTTTTGCGTGCTCCTGAATACAACTATCTTCCGGGACCGGACGATATTTATGTCAGCCCGTCGCAGATTCGCAAATTCGATCTTCGCACCGGCGACACGGTTTCGGGCCAGATTCGACCGCCTAAGGAAGGTGAGCGATACTTTGCGCTCATTAAGGTCGAGGCGATCAATTTCGAAGCACCGGAACAGTCGCGTGAGAAAGTTTTCTTCGACAACCTGACACCGCTCTATCCCGACGAGCAGTTGAACATGGAGATCGACAGCGATCCCGAAAAGATCGCCGCTCGCGTCATCGATCTTGTAACTCCGATCGGAAAAGGTCAGCGTGGTTTGATCGTCGCTCCGCCGCGAACCGGTAAAACCATGCTGTTGCAAACGATCGCAAACTCGATCACGGAAAATCATCCCGAAGTTTCATTGATCGTTTTGCTCATTGACGAACGTCCCGAAGAAGTTACCGATATGCAGCGTTCGATCAATGGCGAGGTCATTTCATCAACCTTTGACGAGCCGCCGACGCGGCACGTGCAGGTCGCCGACATGGTGATCGAAAAAGCCAAACGCCTTGTCGAGCATAAACGCGATGTCGTCATTCTTCTCGATTCGATCACGCGACTCGCACGTGCGCACAATGCCGTTGTGCCGCCGTCAGGCAAAATTCTTTCAGGTGGTATCGATTCGAATGCGTTGCAGCGACCGAAGCGTTTCTTCGGTGCGGCTCGAAACATCGAAGAAGGCGGAAGCTTGACGATCATAGCGACCGCGCTGATCGACACAGGCTCGCGTATGGACGACGTTATCTTTGAGGAATTTAAGGGAACGGGTAACTCAGAGATTTACCTCGATCGTAAGTTGTCAGACAAGCGGCTTTTCCCGGCGATCGATCTTCAGCGTTCCGGCACACGCAAAGAGGAACTGCTCATCGACAAAGAAAATCTCAATCGCATATGGGTCATGCGCCGCGTGCTCAACCCGCTTTCGCCTGTCGAGCAGATGGAAGTCGTCCTAGAACGACTCGGCAAGGCGAAGACAAACGCCGAGTTTCTCGCGTCGATGCAGAGTTAGGCGAATTTGGTATCATAAGATTGACGGGAGGAAACTCATGCTGGATAAGGAGAGAAAGGCATTCGCGAGGAAAAGGGCGGACCTGACGGCACATCATCTAGGAAAATTCGTGCTGATAAAAGAAACGAAGTTGATCGGTTCCTTCAATACAGTTGAAGAAGCTTTAGCGGAGGGGGCACGGAGGTATGGTCTATCACCGTTCCTTGTTCGACAGGTCACTCTCGACATCCAGCCTGATGTTGACATTCCTGCACTCAAATTAGGGATACTAAGTGCCAATTCTACACGTCCAGTATGACGGGAGAGCCTTGGATGCAAATGGGCAACCAGTCTCGATTCCGCCCAGTATCGCGCTGCAACGGCATGGTCCCATAGTTCAGGTTGTCCTCGGCTTAGGGGAGTCGTTTGCCGAACCGCTCCTACAGCAAGGGATTGAACTCCCAGCCCCCCAGACCGGAAACGGATTAATCGACACCGGAGCCTCCACTACATGCATTGACGATGGAATCGCCCAGCAAATGGGACTTCCTCCGATTGATGTTGTGACAATGGCATCGGCCTCGCATTCATCCACACAGCAAAACGTCTATCCGATCCAGATGCAGATCGTAGGGTCGCCGATTCGGGTAGAGGTTCCGCGCTCTATCGGCGCTAATCTACAGTCCCAAGGAATCATTGCTTTGATCGGGCGCGATTATCTTCAGCATTGCACCCTTCACTACAACGGCCTAACGGGGGCCATAACACTTTCAATCTAAATGCGTATCGCGATCGTCTCAGTGGAAGCGGTGCCCTATTCGAAGACCGGTGGTCTTGGCGATGTCGCCGGTGCTTTGCCAAAAGCTTTGAAGCGGATCGGCGTCGATAGCTTGTTGATCACGCCGTGTTATTGGCAGACGAAAGGCGAATATCTGTGGCACACGGCAATCGACGATTTGTGGATCACATGGAGAGGCCGATCGGTTTGCGCTAAGGCGTTTTACAGCGAGGCTAACGGTTCGCCAACTTTTTTGATAGATTATCCGCCGCTTTTTCATCGCGATTCGATCTATGGTTTTACCGAAGACTACGAGCGGTTTGCTTTTTTTAATCACGCGGCGCTGGCATTGTTAGAGCGCATTGGCGAGGCTCCCGACATCGTGCATCTCAACGACTGGCACACCGGTTTTGCATCTGTCGAATTGGCTTCGCGGCGGCATCATCAACTCTTTTGGCGTGGCACTCGAACGGTCTTTTCGATACACAACATGGCGTATCAGGGCGGCTTTGGTTTGGGTGAATTACCGAGTTTAGGTTTTACTTCAACTTTTGCAAAAAGTGCCTTTGCTTTCAACGGTTACGCATCTGCAATGAAGGCAGGACTCGAAGTCTCGGATACGCTCTCGACGGTCTCAAAACGATACGCTCACGAGATACAAACTGATGAATTTGGCCATGGGCTTGATTGGCTGACACGACAGCGTGCGAACCGGCTGATCGGTATAACAAACGGCGTCGATTACGAAGTTTGGAATCCTGAAACTGACCCGGAATTGCCCACACATTTCTCGATTGACGACCTGTCGGGTAAGCGTGAATGTAAAAGAGCATTGCTCGAACAATTCAGTTTGCCGATCGAACTTGATCGTCCGATCTATGCCAGTGTTACGCGGCTGACTTCTCAAAAAGGCGTCGAACTAATTAAACAGGGTGCGAACGACATCCTTGCTGCCGGCGGATTTTTTATCGCACTGGGTTCGGGTGAAAAAGATTCCGAACGATTTCTCCAGGCGCTTCGTGATTATGCGCCTTCGCGGGTCGGCGTTTACATCGGTTACAATGAAAAGCTGGCGCACTTGATCGAAGCCGGTGCGGATATGTTTCTGATGCCGTCAAAGTTTGAGCCGTGCGGGTTGAATCAAATGTATTCATTGCGTTACGGCACCGTGCCGATCGTGCGCGGCGTTGGCGGACTCGACGACACAGTGCAAAATTGGGATGCAGTCAGTCAAACCGGTAACGGGTTTAAGTTTCGCCAATATCGTTCTGACAGATTGCTCGAAAAGATCTACGAAGCGCGCTTTGCTTATGAAGATAAAGAAACTTGGGCAACGATCCAGCGCAACGGTATGACGGTCGATAATTCGTGGGAAAACGCTGCGCGGAATTACGTCGAGCTATACCGCCGAACGCTAAGCTAGAATAATCGAGACAATCTCGCAATCCTTTTTTTGCAATGTTCTCATTTAGAATTGACGACAACTTAACCCTGAGGTTACCGGAAAAGAGCGATGCAGAAATCGTGACGGCCACGGTGCATTGTAACCTTTTACGTCTGCAAGAATGGATGCCTTGGGCGATCGATGATTATGCGGATGAGCATGCATTGGAATGGATCAAACGGAGCCGCGATGGTTACGCAGAGGACGGACAATTTAACTCGCTCATTTTGTTTGATGGACGGTTTATAGGTTCGATCGGTTTTCATGATCTCGACCTAAAAAATAAACATGCCACGATCGGGTATTGGATCGACCAAGAGTATGAGGGCCGCGGAATAATCACCGGTGTTGTCGGAAACTGATCGATTATTTGTTCGACTCAATGGACCTAAACCGTGTGCAGATAAATTGCGCAGTCGAAAACCTCCGCAGCCGTGCTGTGCCAGAAAGACTGGGATTTAAGTTGGAAGGAACTCTGCGGCAAACAGAAATTCTCGAAGATAAGTCGGGAAACTGGGCTATTTATGGCCTTCTCAAAAGCGAGTGGAAATCAGACGAAATATGATCATTGTAATAATCGGCGCTCAGTGGGGCGATGAAGGAAAGGGTAAGGTCGTCGATCTGCTGGCTGACAGATTTGACATCGTGTCGCGTTATCAAGGCGGACACAATGCCGGGCACAGTGTTTATGTCGGCGATAAAGCCTTTGTTCTCAGGCTTTTGCCGTCGGGCATAATTCACGAAGACAAAACTTGTGTGCTCGGCAATGGTATGGTTATCGACCCAAAAGCTTTTTTCGAAGAGGTCGATCAGATCACGGAGAAGGGAATTTCGGTTACGCCTGAGCGACTAAAAGTTTCGTCGCGTGCGCATTTGATAATGCCGTATCACCGAGCGCTCGATCATACGTCTGAAGAGCGTTTAGGAAATGAGAAGATCGGGACGACGCTTCGCGGCATCGGGCCGGCGTATGAGGACAAGGCCGGGCGTCGCGGCATTCGAGTGGCTGATGCATTGTCGGCTGATATTCTCAAACTTCGCGTCGAGCGCAATCTCGAAGAAGCGAATCGAATTATTGCTCTTTTTGGTCAGCAGCCATTACGAGCTGACGAGATTCTGGAGGAGATTGAGCCGCTCGTCGAACGTCTTCGACCGTTTGTTTGCGAGACCTCACATTTCCTTGCCGACGCGCGTAAAGCGAAAAAGAAGATTTTGCTCGAAGGTGCGCAGGCGACGCTTCTCGACGTCGATCACGGCACATATCCTTATGTGACTTCGTCAAATCCGACGGCAGGTGGTGCCTCTGTCGGTGCCGGAATTCCGCCGCATCATATTACCGGCGTGCTCGGCATTGTCCGCACATACGCAACGCGAGTCGGCGAAGGTCCGTTTCCGACTGAGATGCTCGATGATGAAGAAGTTACGGCGAATTTGATTCGCGAGCGTGGTAACGAATATGGCTCGGTGACAAAACGTCCGCGTCGCTGCGGATGGTTCGATGCAGTCGCGACAAAGTATGCAGCTGAATTGAATGGATTTGACAGTGTGGCACTGACAAAGCTCGATGTTCTCGACGCGCTTGATGAGATCAGAGTTTGCGTTGGATACGAGATCGACGGTAAACGCATCGAGACCTTCCCGGCAGTTTCGAGCGATCTGCGGCAGATCAAACCAATTTACGAGACGCTCGCAGGTTGGAAAACCGAAACCGAAGGCATTACTCAATTCGACAAACTGCCTGAGCTTGCACAAAAGTATGTGCAATTTTTATCTGAACAGATCGGCGTCGAGATCGGTTTGATCTCTACAGGCCCGGAACGCGATCAAACAATAATTATGAAAGATTCGGTGATGGAAGGTTGGTTTAAATAATTAGAAAATTAAGAATAGGAATTGATGGAACTGTATTTTTCTTTAGAGTGGTTTTGCATTCTCCATTTTCCATTGTAGAATTTTCAATTCGGCTCGGCTACGCCAGCCGTTAGTGGTCCGATAGCTCAGTCGGTAGAGCAAATGGCTTTTAACCATTGGGTCGAAGGTTCGAGTCCTTCTCGGATCACCATTTTTTCAAAAAAAGAAAAGCCGCCTCATATCGGGCGGCTTCTTTATTTTCTAAAAATATGCAACATCTAATTTTTCCAAATCGCTCCGATGCCGGCGTCCCACAACATTTTATTAAGTGCAGGGATATCCTTGTTATTAATTTCGTCGGCGCGTGATTTTAGCGTCGCCCATTGAGCATTAAGCTCTTTCAGCCGATCGAGGTTTGGCTGGTTAACGCGCGGGATGTCGCTCTCGGTTGCGTTTATCATAAAGAGGTAATTGGCGGTGAATTTGTTTGGGAAATTCTCAACGTCGTCATACGCCCTCGATTTTCGCTGCACCATGTCCTCGTCCAATGCCTTCATTTTTTTTAGTAAAGATTCGCCGTCACGTTTTATTGCGGCATATTTGTCGCCCGTGGGCAGGTCGCTCAAAATAGTATCGAGCTGCTTTTGTTTGTCGTAAAGATTGTTAACCATTCGGTGCATGGTCGCGACCTCGTTTTCCATACTCGACATCAGCTGATCGTATTCTTTGTAAGCGATAGCAGTCGTCGGATAAAGCGGATTTGAGAGAATCTCGGCATCGGTCGAAACGGACTGTTCGCCGGATTTGATAGTGATGCGATATTTACCGGGCGACGCTTTGTGTCCTGCGTAACTGCTTTCGATATAAACACCCGGAACGCCAGGCATCGTCAAGTGCCGCAGATCCCAAACGAAGCGATTGAGGCCTTTTGATTTAGACAGCGTCGGCTCAGCACTCGGCCCGCCGTCCCAGCGGCGAAAGCCCGCAGATTTTGAGGAAAATGTGCGAATGACCTTGCCTGTAGAGTCGGCGATTTCCATCGTGATGTCGTCAGACTTTTTTAGTTCGGGCAAATTGTAATAGACGACGATTCCGGTCGCGGGGTTAACGCCTCGAAAGCGATTTGCACCGGTAAAATCAATATCGGAATCGTCGAGTTCGCTACCGCCGTTGACCAGAATCGAGTCCGCGGGTTTGAATACCGAAAACGCGGGCATTTCGCGTTTGTATTGCCGCAGCATCGAGAGGTCGTCGAGAATCCAGAACGCGCGGCCTGAAGTCGCGGCGATAAGATTACCTCGATGCAAGCGAAGATCGGTGATAGGTGTCACGGGCAGATTCATCTGAAACGGCGACCAGTTTCGCCCGCCGTCCCATGAGATAAAGACGCCAAGCTCAGTCCCCGCAAAGAGCATGTCGCGTCGAACGTCATCCTCACGCACGACGCGCGTAAAGGCGTTGGACGGAATGCCGTTATCGATCTTTGTCCAGTTGGCGCCATAATCGGTTGTCTTATACAGCCCGGGACGATGATCGTTAAATTTGTATCGAGTCGTCGCAATGTAAGCTGTCGCTTTATCAAATGGCGAAACTTCGATCGCGTTTACGAGACATTCTTCGAGGCCGCTCGGCGTTACATTTTTCCACGTAGCTCCGCCGTCGCGAGTTAACTGAACCAGACCGTCGTCGCTGCCTGTCCATATCACGCCTTTTTCGTGTGGCGATTCCATAACGTAAGCGAGCGTTCCGTAGTTTTCGGCGCCGACGCCTTCGTTTGTGTAGGGACCGCCGGGCGTGCCTTGTTTGCTTTTTTCGTTTCGTGTCAGATCGGGCGAAACTTCCTTCCACGTTTTGCCAAGATCGCTCGTTTTCAAAAGATATTGAGAGCCATGGTAAAAGGTGTTCGGCTCGTGTTTGCTCCAGATGATCGGCGCGTTCCAGTTATAACGATATTTCATATCCTTGGCGTCCATGCCGAGATACTGGATCGGCGCGGCCATGATATTTGTTCCGGCGCTGGCTTTTTTATCGAGAACTTCGATAGTTCCCTGATAGCTTCCGCCGAGGACGTAATTCGGATTGTCGGGATCAAATGCGAGAAAGGCGCTTTCGCCACCGGCAGAATATGTCCAGCTCGCAGGCGAAATTCCGCCGCCGCCGAGTTCGCGACTCGCTATCGCGACGGACGTATTATCCTGCTGGCCGCCGTAGATGCGGTAAGGAAACTGATTATCGACATTGATGCGGTAAAACTGGCCAGTCGGCATATTGGACTGCGTGCTGTAGCTGCGCCCTTTGTTAAATGTTATTGCCGAGCCGCCGTCATTTGAAACAATGTAGTTGTTCGGATTGTCCGGGTTTATCCAAAGATCGTGATAGTCGCCGTGCGTACCGCCGAGCGTTTCCCACGTTCGCCCACCGTCATTCGAGCGCAGCATCGGAGCGCTCAACACATAGATCGTGTTCTCGTTCTTTGGATCGATAAACAGCTCGATGTAATACCACGCACGCTGCACGAGTCTCGGTTCGTTTGTAACCTGACTCCAATTTTTACCCGCGTCGTTTGAGACATAAAGGCCGCGAGCATCTTTATAAGAATCACTTTCGATCAACGCGTAAACCTTTTCAGGGTTTGATCTGCTGACTGCGATCGACATCTTACCCATTTCTTCCGGCAGGCCTTCCTTCATCTTCTCCCAAGTGTCACCGCTGTCGGTAGATTTGTAGAGACCGCTGCCCGGCCCGCCGCTGATGACCTTCCACGGCAAGCGTCCGTGCTCCCACATTGCAGCATAGAGAATGCGCGGATTATTGACGTCGAGCGAAAGCTCAGACGCACCAGTCGCATCGTTAACATAAAGAACTTTTTTCCATGTCGCTCCACCGTCAGTGGATTTGAAGACGCCTCGTTCCTGCGACTTGCTGTAAAGCGCACCCTGCGCGGCGACCCAAATAATATCGGGGCTTTTGGGATGCACTACGATTCGCGAGATGTGTTGGCTGGCGTCGAGACCGATCTTTTTCCACGTCTTGCCCACGTCGGTCGATTTGTAAACGCCGTCGCCGTGGTGCGTCATTACGCCGCGAACGGCGTGCTCGCCCATGCCGACGTAAATTACATTCGGATCGCTATCAGCGACCGCGATCGCACCGACCGAACCGGTTTTAAAATAGCCGTCCGATATACTTCGCCAAGAAATACCCATGTCATCGGTTTTCCAAAGACCGCCGCCTGTTACGCCCATGTAATATGTTTTCGGATCGCCGACGACGCCGGTGCCTGCAACAGAACGTCCGCCTCTAAATGGGCCGATCGAACGCCACTTCATAGGCTTAAAGATCTTGCCGTAATCATCGCTCGCAGTCTGTGGCGACTGGGCGACTAAGTTAAAAGTGCAAATACAAGAAGTTAGTATAAAGAGCAATATTTTTGACATAAAAATTCCCGACCGTTGGCAAATTCAATCCGAGCTTAGCGTCGGCGCAGCGTTCAAACGCAGTGTTAGTTCTCAGAGTTTCAAAAAGTAGGAAAATTATAAATGATAAGTGCGAAAAATTGAATTGGACGAGAAAACGCGCGTGAGTTTGAGCGGCCTCACCTTTTGTCAAGGTCTTTTGGAACGCCAAGTGTTTTCGTCGCACCGACAATGTAGCTGTCGCGGGCGCGGATGATGAGATTTGGGCGATTGACGCGCACCTTAATTTGTTTTCGCTGGCCGGGTTTGCCTTCTTCTTTTGGAATGTAGCCGATGTTGTATTGACGGCGAAGTTCTTCGGCGATGCCCTCGAACGCACGCGTCAAGCCGCCGGGCGTCGATTCGGGGCGAAAAACCCGACCGCCAGTCGCGTCGGCGAGTTCATCGAGATATTTGCGGCCGAGCGCGTATTCGGCTGCCGTAGTTCCTGGTGGCGGACCGCCAAGAAAAATATCCGGAAAGCCACCGGTCGAACGCTGTCTATTTTCTAAATACGTGTTGTAGTAGATCGGGAAGATCAGCGAGTCGGATTCCTCGGCGTAATTCAGCGTGCTGTCGTAAGAATTTTTACGCGACGTGGTATCAACGCCGTCAGTAAAAAGAACGACGGCCTTGCGTCCCTCGATCTTGCCGAGTTGTTTTCGAATCGCTTCATCGACTGCGTTGTATAACGATGTGCCGCCGCCGAATTCGGCCTTATAGATCGCTTTGTAAATTTTACTGCGATCTCGCGTCGCTTCGGTTTGCACCTTTACGCTTGAATGGAACTCGATCACGATCACGCTGTCCTGCGGTTTTAGCAGATCGACAAAAGCGATGGCTGCTTTGTGAATTTCGTCGATCTTGTATTGCGTCGAAGGGCTCGTGTCTAGAACCAATGCAACTGTGAACGGCTTGTCGGTCGTTCCAAAATACGCGATCTCCTGTTCAACGCCGTCCTCGAAGATCTTAAAATTACTTTGCTGCAAGCCGGGAATGTAAAGGCCGTCGCGATCAAAGACCGAAATCGGGATCGTGATCAAATTGGTTACTATACGGACTATTTCTTCCTCGCCGTTGGTGGGCGGATTATTTGTGTCCGTCTGGGATTCCGCTGCCTGTTGCGGAATTCTAATGCGTCTATTCTGCGATCTAGATTCGGAATATCCGCTCGCGTCGTCAACGGAAACGGGTGATGGCGTCGGCTGCGGCGTGATCTTGCGACCCGACTGAGCGAGACATATCAGGCTTGCAAAAACTATGATGACGATCGATCTGAATAGAACTTTTATCATTTCGCTGTTACGTCAGTTCGATGAGTCAAATGCACGATTAGGTTTGTCGCTTATCCGAAATAACTGACAATTGTCGCGACGCTAAAGCCGAGCATTATCGCCACGACCGACCAGCCCGCGACCTGTAGCCACAACGGGTGAAGATATTCGCCGACAATTTTTGCTTTTCGTGATGCGAGCAGAACGAGAGCGAGGCCGATCGGCAGAATGAAACCGTTCACCGTGCCCGCCCAGACGAGCACTTTCACGGGGCGACCGACGATCAAAAATATGATCGCCGAGATCACGATGAACGCGATGATGACGTAGCTTTCGCGATTCGCGATGCGCTTATTTACAGTTTTGAGAAACGAGACTGAAGTGAACGCCGCACCGACGACCGAGGTGATCGCCGCCGCCCACATTACGACGCCGAATATGCGAATGCCGAATGTTCCCGCCGCGTTTTGAAAAACCGACGCCGGCGGATTTGCATCGTCGATCGACATTCCCAACACTATCACGCCGAGCGCGGCGAGAAATAAAAAATATCTGATAAATGCCGTGAGAACGATGCCCGTGACGGCACCGCGATTGATCTGCGGCAACGCGTCGCTACCTGTGACGCCCGCGTCGATCAGTCGATGCGCACCGGCGAAGGTGATGTAACCGCCGACCGTTCCGCCGACCAGCGTGACGATGGCGAGCGCGTCGATCCGTTCGGGAACGAACGTGCGAAACGCCGCATCGATCAACGGCGGTTGCGATGCAAATACTACGTATGCGATAAGCCCGATCATAACGACGCCGAGGATCTTTACAAAAACATCCATCGCCTTTCCGGCTTCTTTTATGACGAAGATCGCGATCGCAACGCACGCGCTTAAGATAGCTCCGTAAGCGACCGGCAGATCGAATAACGCGTTCAGCCCGAGCCCGCAGCCCGCGATGTTGCCGATATTAAAGACAAGTCCGCCGGCCGCGACGATGAATGAGAGCACGTGGCCGCTGCCGTGAATCGTTTCGTTTGCGACCGTTTGTCCGCGCTTGCCGCTGACGGCGAGCACACGCCAGATATTCAACTGAGCAAAGATGTCCAAAACGACCGAAACTAAAATTACAAAGCCAAAACTCGCAAGCAGCTGCTTTGTAAATACCGTCGTCTGCGTCAAAAAGCCCGGGCCGACCGCCGATGTCGCCATCAGGAACGCCGCCCCGGACACGACCGGTGAAATGAATGGTTTCTTCATTTGCCGTTGCGGGGAGCGGCGATCTCGACGCCTGCGTTGATCAAACTCTTGTGAATTGTCTTCGCGATATTAACCGCATTCCCGCCGTCGCCGTGAATGCAAACCGTGTCAGCCGCTACCTTTATCATCACCGCATCGACGGTTCGGACGCGGCCATATTTGATCATATCGAGAACCTGAGTCGCGGCCTGTTCGGGGTCGTCGATCAGCGCGTCGGCAATCGTTCGCGGCGTCAGCGAACCGTCATTTTGATACGTGCGATCTGCAAAAACTTCATTTGCGGTTCTGAGATCGTATTTTTTTGCTTCGCTGATCGAAAGGCTGCCGGACAAACCGAAGAGAACGAGTTCGCTATCAAAGTCACATACTGCCTGAGCGATCGCAGCGGCGAGTTCACGTTTCTTTGCCGCTTGATTGTAAAGCGCGCCGTGCGGTTTCACATGAGCGAGTTTGCCGCCGGAGCTTTTCGCAATGTCATTAAGTGTCGCGATCTGTTCGGTGACTATGTCGTAAACTTCTTTTGCCGGAATCTTCATATTTGTGCGGCCAAAATTTTCGCGGTCGCGATAGCTCGGATGCGCGCCGATCGCGACGTTGTTCTGACGCGCGAGTTCGACGGTTCGGCGCATCGTGTCTCGATCTCCGGCGTGAAAGCCGCAAGCAATATTTGTCGATGAAATATATTTCATCAGCTCGGCGTCGTTCGCGCAGCCCTCGCCCAAGTCGCAGTTAATGTCGATAGTCAGATGTTCCACGATTGTGTTTGAAATCTACACCCGACGCGGAAAAAGTTCAACTCGTTCTCGAACTCGATCGCGAGCCGCTCCGCTTCGTTGTGCTCTATCAAATGAAAAGCAACCTTGTCATTCGCTCCAAGCTGTGCGAGCAGAGGCAGGTCGCGCGTGATGACATGCGCGACGCGCGGGTAACCGCCCGAAGTTTGATGATCGGCCATCAACACTATCAACTGTCCGTCGGGAAGTAGTTGCACGGTGCCGAAGTTTACCGCAGACGAGACGAGTTCGTGAGGCGCCGACAGCATTATCGGCTCGCCGTAAAGTCGAAAACCCATGCGATCTGAATTTACAGAGATCGTCCAATCCTGCTCGAAAAACTTGCTTCTGGTTTCTTCACTCAACATTTCGTATTCTGCTCCCGCGATAACCCGCACTGTCGGAAAACGGCTGTATGACGGAATCAGCGAGCTCGAAACTTGTGCGGCGGCGAGATGCGGTTGTTTCTTTGTCTTCTTGTTAAAACTCAGCTTATCTCCGGCTTCAAATTTTCGCCCCTCGTGCCCGCCGATCTGCGCCGTGAGATTTGTGCTCGCGCTGTCGAGCCAGCGATTTGTCTTTAGCCCGCCGTGAACTGCCAGATACGCGCGATTGCCATTTGTTTTGTTTTGAAATTTTAAATGACTTCCTTTTTTAACAAAGTGCGGCTGCCAATTTTGCAGCGACTCGTCGTCGAGCGTCGCCGCAAAATCTGCACCGCCGATCGCGATGACGGCATTTGCTTCGAACAAAATTTGCGGAGCAGGGAAGTGCATCTCGATAACGGCTTCATTTTCGTCGTTGCCAAGCAGAATGTTTATTAGCCGAGCCGCAGCCTGATCCATCACGCCGTTCGGGTTGATCCCGAAACGTCGATAACCGTCCCGCCCGAGGTCTTGCAGCGTTGTAAGCAGGCCGGCTTTTTGAAAAGTAATACTCATGCTGGAACAAATTTGACTTCATCGCCGCTCTGAAGGTGAGTCGGTGATTCGGAGTTTGGGGTGAACATTTCAACATCGGTGCGGCCGATGATCTGCCAACCGCCGGGCGACGCGAGCGAATAAATGCCAGTCTGTTTTCCCGCAATGCCAACGCTCCCTTTTGGCACGAGCGTTCGTGGCGTTTCGCGTCGCGGCGTAGTGATGCGTTCATCGACCTCGCCCATATAAGTAAATCCCGGCAAAAAGCCGAGCATAAAAACGCGATAGGTTGCTGCGGTAAAAATCTCGATCACCTCGGTTGGCGAAAGATTATTTTCTCGTGCGACGAAGTCGAGATCGAGAGCAGATTCTGCGTCAAAATGGACAGGTATTTTGACTGTGCGTGTTGTCACGGTAAGTGTCGACGACAAAGTTGGTAATGTTTTCTCAGCCAGTTGTTTTATCGCATCGAATGCCGCCATCGATTCGCCGAACGCGCGTTTGACCTCGACGAGATCGTAAAAGATCGCAACGGACGCGTATGCCGGAACGCACTCGATAAAGCCGGGAAAGGGATTGTTTTGAAAATGATCAGCGAGTGCGATTGCGCGTTGGTTTAGCTCGACCGAGATCGTTGTCCCGTATTCGACCGTCAGAGCCGAATCGCCGAGCGGAAAGATCCTGATCGATTTATCCGTCATCGCGCACGTTGTTTCGGGTCAAGATATTCGCGCAATCCGTCACCAATAAAATTGAATGCGAGCACCGTCAGCGCGATCGCCAGTCCCGGAAAAAACAAAACGTGCGGCGACGAGCTGAAAACTTGCCGTGCTTCCTCGATCATCGTGCCCCAACTCGGTGCGGGCGGTGGAATACCGAGACCGAGAAACGACAGCGAAGCCTCCGACAAAACCGCACCGGCCATGCCGAGCGAGGCTTGCACGATCAGCGGCTGAATCGCGTTTGGCAAAATATGTGAGAACAAAATTCGCAAATTTCCGGCGCCGAGCGCACGAGCGGCCATAACGTAATCGTATTCACGCACCTTCAAAACCTGTCCGCGCATCACGCGTGCGTAACCAACCCAACCGATCACGCACAAGGCGGCGATAAGTTTGCCTTGTCCGGCTCCGAGAAAAGCAACGAGCGCGATCGCGAGCAGCAAACCGGGAAACGCGAGAAAGACGTTGAACAGATAACCCGATAAAAATTTATCGACGATGCCGCCGTAAAAACCTGCAACCGCGCCGATGATCGTGCCGACGATCGATGATACGACGACGACTGAGATTCCGACTTGAAGCGAAATTCGCGCACCGTAAATTACTCGCGAAAAAACGTCGCGACCGAGACTGTCGGTTCCAAACCAATTTTCCGAGCTCATCGGTTTGTAACGCATCGCAATGTCGATCACCGTTACGTCGTGTGTCGCGATCAGCGGCGCAAAGATAGCGGCGAGAATAAATAACGCCGCGATCACGATGCCGATGTAAGCCAGTCTGCTCATTCGAAACTATCCACTTGTCACTTCTAACTAACCACTGAAGAAAATCATTTCCTTCAGTGGTTAGTTGTGAGTTGATGGTGACAAGTTCTAACTAAGCCTGATTCGTGGATCAAGCTTTCTATATACAAAATCCGTCAGCGAATTCGCGATGATAAACGTCACGCTGATCACTAGCACGCAGCCTTGCACGAGGCGATAGTCGCGTTTGCCGATGCCGTCCTCAAGCAGTAAAAGGCCGAGGCCTTGCCAGTTAAAAATCTTTTCGGTGATGATCGCACCGGCGAGCAGCACGCCGAGTTGCAGGCCGAGAATTGTCACGACGGGAATCAGGCCGTTTTTTAGAACGTGTTTGAAAAGGACGGTTCGCTCACTGACGCCTTTTGCACGGGCGGTGCGAACATAATCTTCGCCGAGTTCTTCGATGACGCTCGATCGCACCATTCGAGTCAAGATCGCCGAAAGCGCGGCGCCGAGCGTGACGGCGGGAAGCACGATGTCTTCGGGATACAGGCTGCCGGTCGGTGCGAACCAGCCGAGTTTTACCGCGAAAATGTAAACGAGAAACGGGCCGATAACGAAGGTCGGCAGCGAAATGCCGAGCAGTGCAAAGACGGATGTAAAATTATCGACGAGAGAATTTTTTCGCGAGCCTGCTAGCACTCCGAGCGGAAGAGCGATGCCGATCGCGACGAGCATCGCGGCGATCGCGAGCTTTATCGTCGAAGGGTAACGTTCGAGGATCATGCCGATCACGGGGCGATCGGTGCGCATCGAGTTACCGAGGTCGCCGCTGAGCAAACCGAGCCAGTAATCCGCATAGCGATTGTCGGTGCCGTTCCAGACAAAACCTTCCTCTCCGTACGAAAAGAAAAACGCCGGGCGATCGAGGCCATGCTTGGCGCGAAAATTCTCGATCTGCTCCTGCGTCGCCGTTTCGCCGAGAATTACAGTTGCAGGATCGCCGGGCACGATCTCGATCAACAAGGTGACGAGCGTGACGACCGTCCAGATCACGAGCAGCATCAGACCGAGTTGACGCGCAAAATTGATGAGTTTAAATTTCATCCGAAGCAGGGCGAAAGTGTGTAAATTTTACCGAGAATCGTGCGGCGTGACAAACTATCAGGTTTTCTTTGCGTTCTTTGCGTCTTTGCGTGAGATAAGATTTTCTCACGCAAAGACGCAAAGAACGCAAAGAATAAGAAAGGCGTTAAGCTTTAAATTGATTTGGTATTGGCTTTTACGCCGACGTGGATTGCGGCGATGCCGCCGGTTAGATTTTTATAACTGATGTCCGCAAAGCCCGCGTTGCGCATCATTGCGGCGAGTTTTTGCTGGTCGGGAAATTTAGAAACGCTGTCGGGAAGATATGTGTATGCTGCGCGCGAACCGCTCACGATGCCGCCAATGCGCGGCAGAATCGTGGAAAAGTAA
>Ga0187894_10000404_pt1 | contig 58056 bp, 43 predicted proteins | sample GBC1701081metaG_FD_136650 | JGI IMG/M metagenome (GOLD analysis project Ga0187894, IMG submission 136650) | White microbial mat communities from a lava cave in the Kipuka Kanohina Cave System on the Island of Hawaii, USA - GBC170108-1 metaG ...
GCTCCTTCGTGCGCCGCTCCGGGAGGTGGCGATCCTCGCCCTGTCGGGTCTGTCGCTCGCCGCGACGCCCCGTCGGATTCGGCAGGCCAACGGGTTCACGAGCTACCCGATCGTGGAGGTCGCAGTGCTCTTCTTCGGGATCTTCCTCACGATGATCCCGGCGCTCGAGCTGCTGCGGCTTCGGGGCGGCGAGCTGGGCGTTCGCCAGCCCTGGCAGTTTTTCTGGGCGGCGGGCGCGCTCTCGTCGTTCCTCGACAACGCGCCGACCTATCTCACGTTCCTCGCCCTCGGTCAGGGCCTCGGACTGCCCGCGGAGGTCGTGGGTGTGCCGGGAGCCATCCTCGCCGCCATCAGCGTCGGCGCCGTCGCGATGGGCGCCAACACCTATATCGGCAACGCGCCGAACTTCATGGTCAAGGCGATCGCCGAGGAAGCCGGCGTGAAGATGCCGAGCTTCCTCGGCTACATGGGCTACAGCGGTCCGGTGCTGATCCCGCTGTTCGTGGCCGTGACGTTCCTATTCTTCCGCTGACGCAACGCGTGGAACGTTCCGCGTTGAGCGCCGGCTGTGCCGGCGCAATCTCTGTTCGGTGGGGGAGGGCTTGGGGGGGGGCCGTCGAGGCCCCCTCCCACTTTATTCCTCCTCGCCGTACTGGTCCTTGAGACGCGCCACCACGGCCGGGTCGGCGAGCGTCGTCGTGTCGCCGAGCGCCTTGCCCTCGGCGATGTCGCGAAGGAGCCGCCGCATGATCTTGCCCGAGCGCGTCTTGGGGAGATCGGAGGCCCAGATGAGGTCGTCGGGACGGGCGAGCGCGCCGATCTTCTTGGCCACGTGCTCCTTGATCTGGTCCATCAATTCCTTGGAGCCCTTGGCGCCATCCTTGAGCGTGACGAACGCGGCGATCGCCTGCCCCTTGATCTCGTGTGGCCGCCCGATCACGGCGGCCTCTGCGACGGACGGGTAGTCGACGAGGGCCGACTCCACCTCCATCGTCGACACGCGGTGCCCCGAGATGTTCATGACGTCGTCCACGCGGCCGAGCAGCCAGAAGTAACCGTCCTCATCGACCTTGGCGCCGTCGCCGGTGAAGTACAGGCCCGGATACCGACTCCAGTACTGGGCGACGAACCGCTGCGGATCGCGGTAGATCCCGCGCAGCATGCCGGGCCAGGGCTTCTTGAGCACGAGGTACCCGGCCTTGGCCGGCTTGCCCTTGTCGTCCACGACCTCCGCCTCGATGCCCGGGAACGGCCTGGTCGCCGAGCCCGGCTTGAGCGTCGTGAGGCCGGGCAGCGGCGTGATGAGGATGTGGCCCGTTTCGGTCTGCCACCACGTGTCCACCACGGGGCAGCGCCCGCCGCCGATCACCTTCCAGTACCAGACCCACGCCTCGGGATTGATGGGCTCGCCCACGCTGCCGAGCAAGCGCAAGCTCGAGAGGTCACACCGGTTCGGGTACTCCTCCCCCCATCGCATGAAGGTGCGGATGGCCGTGGGCGCTGTGTAGCAGATGGTGATGCCGTGCTTCTCGATGAGGCGCCAGAAGCGATCCTTGTCGGGAAAGTCCGGCGTTCCCTCGTACATCACCGTGGTGGCGCCGTTGGCGAGCGGTCCGTAGACGACGTACGAGTGCCCGGTGACCCAGCCGATGTCGGCGGTGCACCAGAAGACATCGGTGTCGTGGAGGTCGAAGATCAGCTTGGTGGTGGCGTAGACGCCGGTGAGGTAGCCGCCCGTCGTGTGCTGGATGCCCTTCGGCTTGCCCGTCGAGCCGGACGTGTAGAGGAGGTACAGCATGTCCTCCGCATCCATCTTCTCCGGGGGGCAGTGGGCCGGCGCATCCTTGATGAAGTCGCTCCACCAGACATCGCGGCCCGCCTGCATGTCGATGTCCTGGCCCGTCCGCTTGAGCACGATGACGGTCCTGACGTCCGGGCACTCCTTGAGCGCCTCGTCCACGTTCTTCTTGAGCGGGACGATGCTGCCGCGACGCCACCCGCCGTCGGCGGTGATGAGCACCGTCGACTCGGCGTCGTGGATCCGCTCCTTCACGGCGTCGGGGGCAAAGCCGCCGAAGATCACGCTGTGGGGGGCCCCGATGCGCGTGCACGCGAGCATGGCGACAGCCGTCTCGGGCACCATCGGCATGTAGATCGTGACGCGGTCGCCCTTCTTCACGCCGCGGGCCTTGAGGGCGGCGGCGAAGCGATTGACCTCCCGGTAGAGGTCCCAGTACGTCAGAGTGCGCGTGTCACCGGGCTCCCCTTCCCAGATCAGCGCGGCCTTCGTGCGCCGCGCGGTGTCGATGTGGCGATCCAGGCAGTTGTAGGAGACGTTGATCTTTCCGCCGATGAACCACTTGGCGTACGGCACCTTCCACTCGAGGGTCTTCTTCCAGGGTTTGAACCACGACAGCTCGCGGGCGTAGCGCTCCCAGAACCGGGTGGGGTTCCGCGCCGCGTCCTTGTAGATCGTCGCGCTGTTCGCGCTGGCGCGCTTGACGAAGTCCTTGGGCGGAGCGAACTTGCGCTTCTCCTTGAGGAGAGCCACGATGGGCGTGGCCGCGGCGGTCGTCGGAGTGGCCATGTGGGCGTTTCTCCTGGCTAGGGGTCGGCACGGAGGCGCGAGGTCGATGGATCCCCCCGCGCTCGATGTTCCAATAGCTAAACCATCTCCCGCTGGACTTCAAGAGGCGCGAGGCCCGTTGTCGCCGGATTCCCCGGCGCTCCCTCGCCGGAGCCCGTACCGGGCCATCTTGTCGGAGAAATTCTTGGGGTCCATGTCGGCGTGCTTGGCGGCCACGGTGAGCTTTCCGCCGTGGGCCTCGAGCAGTCCCGTGACGTAGGCGCGCTCGAAGTCCTCCACCACCCGCGCCTTGGCGTCGCGGAACGGCAGTGAGAGATCGACGCGGGCGTGGGCCCCCGTGGGGGCGAGAAAGCGCTCGATCTCGACGAGCGTGTCGCCCTCTGACACGATGACCGCGCGCTCGATCACGTTCTCGAGCTCGCGCACGTTGCCGGGCCACGGGTAGCGCATCAGGGCCGCCAGGCTCGCGGGGGCGATCGCGCGCACGGTCTTCCGGCACCGGCGGCTCGCCTGCTCGAGAAAGTGCGCGGCGAGCAGCGGGATGTCCTCCGGCCGCTCGCGCAGCGCGGGAATGCGGATCGGCATGACGGCCAGGCGGTAGAACAGGTCGCGGCGGAAGGCGCCGCGCTCGGCCTCGGCCAGCAGGTCCTTGTTGGTGGTGGCGATGAACCGCACGTCGATGTCCACCGGCCGATCCGCCCCCACGGACGTGACTTTCTTTTCCTCGATCGCCCGCAGGAGCTTCGATTGCAGGTGCAGCGGCATCTCGCCGATCTCGTCGAGCAGGAGGGTGCCACCGCTCGCCATCTGGAAGTGGCCGCGCCGGTGTTCGCTCGACCCGGTGAACGCGCCCTTGCGCGACCCGAACAGCTCGGACTCGAACAGCTCGGCGGGAATGGCCGCGCAGTTGACGGCGACGAACGGACGGTCGCGGCGGACCCCCGAGAAGTGGATCGAACGGGCGAGCAGCTCCTTGCCGACTCCCGTCTCGCCGTCGATGAGCACGGTGGTGTCGAGGTCGACCACCGAGCGGACGAGGTCGAAGACGGCCCGCATGCCCGCGCTCCTGGCGACGATGTTGCTGAACGTGAAGCGCTCCTGGTTCCGGCGCAGCGTGCGCCGGTTCGCCGCCTTCAGCTCCTGGAATTCGATGGCGCGGCGGATGACGAGCAGCAGCTCGGCCACCTCGAACGGCTTGACGAGATAGTCCTCGGCGCCCAGGCGCATCGCCTCGACGGCCGACTCGATGGTGCCGTACGCCGTCATCACGACGACCGCGAGATCCGGGTGCTCGGCCTTGACCTGGCGAACCAGCTCGACTCCGTCCATCCCGGCCAGCCGGCGATCGGTCAGGACGAGGTCCACGTCCTCGGACTTGAGCGTGTCGAGCGCGTCCTCGCCGCTCGGCACCGGAAGCACCTCGTAGCCCTTCAGCTCGAGGGTGCGGTGCAGCGGACGCAGGAACACCTCGTCATCCTCGACGAGCAAGAGCCTTCGTTTCATCTTGGTCCTCCGGCCATGGCCACCGCGGCGGGCAGCGAGATGCGGATCCGCGTCCCCTGCTCCGGAACGCTGTCGACGCTGACGTCGCCGCCGTGGAGGTCCACGATCTTCTTGACGATCGACATGCCGAGCCCGGTCCCCGACGGCTTGGTCGTGAAAAACGGCTGGAAGATCTTGTCGCGGTCCTCGGCGCCGATGCCGACGCCGTCGTCGATGACCTCGACGGTCGCCCGGTCGCCCTCGGCGAAGAGATTGACCTCGACCCGTCCCCCGCCCTGCCGGGGCGCGATCGCCTCGAGCGCATTCTGGACGACATTGGTGAACACCTGCCTGAGCTTCTGACCATCGGCGGGGGCAATCACGTCGCGCTCCACGCGGCCGTACCCCACGGCGATCCCCCGCGGACGTCCTTCAGCGGCGGCGGCCTCGAGCACCGGATCGAGGATGCGGACCAGCGCGTAGTCGCTGCGCTCGAGTCGCGTATCGCGGGTGAAGTCGAGCAGGTTGTTGATGATGCCCTCGATCTCCGCGATGCCGGCGAGGATGGAGCGCGCCATCTCCTGGGAGAGCGGGCTGCTATCGATCTCCGGAGAGGACAGGAGGTTCGTGGCCATCTTGATGCCGCCCAGGGGGTTGCGAATCTCGTGCGCGACGCCTGCGGCCATCTCGCCGAGCGAGGCGAGCTTCTCGCGCTGGATCAACCGCCGCTGCGTCTCCACCTGTTCGGTGAGATCGCGCAGGACCCCGACGGTGCCCATGCGGTGGCCGTGCGCATCGAAGATCGGCGTCAGCGCCAGGTAGGCCGGAAAGCGCTGTCCTCTCACCGTTCGGCCCGCGACCTGCCCGCGCCAGGGGCGTCCGCCCTCCACCCCGGCGGCGATGACGCCCGCCTCGCGCGGATCAGCCGCGGCGAACAGATCCCGGTACCCGAGCCGGCTGATCTCGTGCTCGGCGTGGCCGGTGAGCCGGCGCCCGGCCGGATTCACCGTGACGAGCCGCCCGTGGACGTCGGCCGTGAAGATGCAGTCGTCGACGCTCTGGACGACGGACGCGAGGAGACGCTCCCCGCGGCGGACTTCCTCCTCGGTGACGCGCAGCGACTCCTCGATCTGCTGGAACGAGGTGACGAGCTCCTGCGCTTCGTCGTTGGAGATCGTGAACCGGTCCTCCACGATCCTGCGCGCGGCGGCGGCGCCAAGGGACGCCGCGAGCAGGCGCTCGAAGCGGATGCGCAAGGCCAGCAACTCGGGCACCGAGAGGTCCGCCGGCGCCTTGGTCCCGAACAGCTCGCGCACGATCGCCTCCGCCTCGGCCTCGCCCACGTAGTGGTGGACGAGGCGTTCGATCTCCGGCGCGGAGAGGATGGCCGGCGCGCCAGGGGCGACCTTCTCCTCCCCCGGCACCCCGACGAACGCGGCGGCCTGGGACCGATCGTCGGCGTCCTGCTGCGTGAGCAGCGAGACCATGACGAAGAGCCCCACGTTGACGAACAGGGACCAGAAGACGCCGTGGCTGATCGTGTCGAGTCCCTGAAGGCCGAGAACCGCCGTGGGGGCGAGCAGCCCGATCCCGAACGGACCGTCGGACAGCAACGACTCCGGCAACATCCCTTCACGAACCAGCGCGGGAACGATGAGCGTGTAGAACCACATGAAGAATCCGGCCGAGATGCCCGTCCCGGCGCCCTTGCGATTGCCGCGACGCCAGTAGAGACCGAGCAGGATGGCCGGCGCGCACTGGGCCACGGCGATGAAGGAGAGGAGACCCATCTCGACGAGGAGAAACTGTCCGCCCTCCATTCGCGCCCACAGGAACCCGAGCGCGAGCACGCCCAGCATGGCGAGGCGCGTGTAGAACAGCGTGATCCAGTAGATGTCCTCGCGGACGTGCCGCCGCAGCAGCACCGGCAGGATCACGTCGTTGGTGATCATCTTGGACAGCGCGAGCGAGTCCACCACGATCATGGCCGTCGCCGCCGAAAAGCCACCGAGGAACACGACGACCGACATGACGTGGCTGTCGAAGTGCAGCGGCAAGCGCAGGATGAAGCTGTCCGCGTGGGCCCCCGCCTCCGGAAACACCAGCAGCCCGGCGAACGCGATGGGCAGCACGAAGAGATTGATCAGGAGGAGGTAGAGCGGGAAGGACCAGGCGACCGCGTTCACGTCGCCCTCCCGCGGATTCTGGACGACCAGCACGTGGAACTGCCGGGGCAGGAACATCACGGCGGCCATCGAGATCAGCAGCATGGCCGTCCAGCGCATGTACGACGCCGTCTGCGGCTGATCGAGCATGAGCAAGCGCGACCACTCCGGATGCTCCGCGATGCGGCCGAACAGGTCGCCGAAGCCCCCGAAGAGCCCCCACGTGACGTAGGCGCCGACGAGCAGGAAGGCGGCGAGCTTCACCACCGACTCGACGGCGACCGCGGTCATGAGCCCGGTCTGCCGCTTGGTGAAGTCGAGGTTGCGCGCGCCGAACAGGATGCCGAACAGCGCGAGGATGACGGCGACCAGGAGCGTCGGATCGAAGACGCGCAGCACCGTCCCCTCGCTCGCGATCATCTTGAAGGACGCCGACACGGCCCTGAGCTGCAGCGCGATGTACGGGATCATGCCGCCCACCACGAGCACGGCGACGAGCATGCCGAGCGCCGCCGACTTGCCGTAGCGGCTCGAGATGAAATCGGAAATCGAGGTGATCCGCTGTTCCTTGGACACGCGCACCAGCTTGCGCAGGAGCACCGGCCAGAGGATCGCCACGCAGGCCGGGCCGAGGTAGATCGTCAGGAACTCGAGCCCGCGATTGGCAGCCAGCCCCACGCTCCCATAGAACGTCCACGCCGTGCAGTACACGGACGCCGCGAGGACGTAGGTCGGCGTGCGGAGGCGCCGCCACCCGACGCGCGAGGCGCACGCCTCCGCCAGCGAGGCGACGGCGAACAGGAAGAGCAGATACCCGAGAACGATGCCGAGCAGCGAGGTCTGCGACAGCCAGGTCACGGCTCGTCTTCAGCCGACCGCGTCCGCCGAGCGAGCACGATGAGCACGACCACGATCGCCGCCCACACGCCAAAGAGATACACCACCAGTGGCGGGACGCCGAGGACCAGCAGCGGCCGGTTGGCGATGGCGAGCAGGGGCCAGACCAGACACGCTCCGAAGAGCAGGAAACAGGCGATGGCCAGCTCGCTCGCCTTCATTGGCTCGGCGGGATTATAGGTGACGCCTCCGCGCGAACGCAATCGACCGGCGCCGCTCGGGCGCCTACGTGGCCAGGCGAAGATGGCGCGCGGCCACCGCCGCGAACTCGGCCTCCAGTCCGGCCGCCACGGCCTCGGCCACGGCGGCCGCGGATCCCGGCTGATCGCGTTCGGCGCTCTGCTCCCATCCCTCGAGATAGGCTTCGGTGTCGGTGGCGCCGTCGCGCATCGCGATGGCGTCGATCAGCTCCTGGAAACGCGGCGACAGCGGGCGGCGCACCGGACCGTCGTCGTCCTCGGCCTCCACCAGCGAGGGAATGCCGCGCCACTGCACGATCCGATAGCGAGCCATCCTCAACTCGAGTCCGCGCTGCGCCGATGGATCGCCACGCGCCAGATTGTACTCGCGCGGCCCCGGGTCGCCTTGACAAAGCGAGACCCCCCTCGTAGCCTCGGCCGTGAGATCGACGAGCCCGCGATCGACGAGAAAAGAGGCCCTCCATGCTCGACGTCAAGACGGCGGACAAGGAACTGCAGACCTACATCCGCCCCCAGACCTTCCCCGTGGCCATTCGCATGCTCAGACCCGACGAGCCGATTCCCGAGCGAGCGCGCCGGCCCGCGCGCGACTTCGGCAAGCTCAGCATGAGCTGTCAGGTCATCGACATGGCGCGCCGCTACGGGTGGACCATCGCCTTGACGCGAGAGGACCACATCTGCTCGCTCGGGATCACGGCCATCGGCTTCGACAAGCCGCTGCCCATCTACACCGTCGGCACGCTCTGCGAGGGCATGTACACCGAGACGAAGGAGGCGGGCCGGCGCTCGGAGGCGGCCATCGACAAGTTCGCACCCGGCGAGTACACGTGCTTGCTCGTGGCCCCGCTCGACCGCGCGACCTTCGAGCCCCACGTGGTCTGCGTGTATGCGAATCCCGCGCAGGTGATGCGCCTGACGCAGGCGGCGCTGTACAAGCGGGGCGGACGTCTCGCGTCGTCCTTCGAGGGGCGCGCCGTCTGCGCCGACATCATCGTCACGACGATGCAGACCGGCGAACCCCAGGTCATCCTGCCGTGCTCGGGTGACCGCATCTTCGGCCAGACGCAGGATCACGAGATGGCGTTCAGCATCCCGTGGGCGCGCATGGAGGAGATCGTCGAGGGGCTGCGCGGGACGCACAACGGCGGGATCCGCTATCCGATCACGCAGTTCATGGAATACGAGGCGAAGCTCCCGCCGCGCTACATGGAGGTGAACCGGCTCTGGGACGCAGAGCGGGGGCGCGCGACGTTGACGAACCGCGACCGCGTGGTGGCCGCGTACAAGCGGTCCTTCGCCGATCGCGTCCCCGTCTACCCGATCGTGGCGTCGTTCGCCGGCACGCTCGACGGCCAGAGCATCGAGGAGTACTGCACGAACCCGGTCAAGGCCATCACGGCGATGATGAACTACTACGAGCGCTTCCAGCCCGACGTGGTGCTCGCCTACAACGACCTCGCCAAGGAGGCGGAGGCGTTCGGCTGCAAGGTGAAGTACTCGGACTATGTCGTCCCGTCGATCGAGGGCCACGTGCTCGAGGACAAGGCGAACCTCGCCAAGCTCACGATGCCCGATCCGTACAAGACGGCCCGCTTGCCCGGGCTCCTCGAGCAATGCGAGGCCCTCGTGAAGGCGGCGCCGCCGACCGCCATCGGCGCGGTCGCGGTCGGCCCCTGGACCATCGCGATGCTGCTCCGGAACCCGGAGATGATGCTGCTCGACACCTTCGAGGATCCGCAGTTCATCCACGACCTGATGCGGCTCAGCACGGATTTCTGCAAGCTCTGGGGCGACGCCATCGCGAACACGCGCATCGGGCTCAGCTTCTCCGAGCCCACCGCCTCGATCAGCCTGGTCTCGCCGGACAACTACCGCGAGTTCATCGCCCCGTACCACAAGGAGCTGGTGGCGCACTTCAAGGCGAGGAAGGTCGGCGTCACGGCCCACATCTGCGGCACCACGTATCCGATCTACGAGGACTTGATCGACTGCGGCTTCACCACGATCTCCTTCGACCTCGACCAGCAGGCCGACCCGAAGCTCTACGTCGACCAGCTCCGGCGCTTCATGGACGTCTCACACGGCCGAGCGGTCGCCATCGGGAACGTCGACGCCACCAAGTTCGAGAAGGCCACACGCGCGGAGATCGAGGCCGAGGTCCACCGCTGCATCGACGCGGCGGCCCGACACTCGGGATTCATCCTCTCCACCTCGTGCGAGATTCCGCCGCGTTCGAACCCGGACATCGTGAAGTGGTTCATGGACGCGGCCCACGAGTACGGCCGCTACGAACGTCTATTGTGAGGGGGCCTCGACGGCCCCCTCCCATCGCCCTACCAGCGAAATGGCTTCTTCGAAGGTGGCACGCCGTACGCGCCTCGGTCGCCGCCCCCGAAGCCGCCTCCACCGCGACCACCGCCGGGACGACCGCCACCGCGGGGGCCACCGGGGCCGCGGCCGCCGCCGGAGCCAGGCGTCCGCGGATTGGATACATTCACTGTGATCTTTCGCCCGTCGAGCTCCTTGCCGTTCAACTCCGAGATCGCTCGCTGAGCCTCCTCCGCAGTCGACATTTCGATGAAGCCGAATCCCCTCGACTGGCCCGAGAACTTGTCGGTGATCACCGACGCGGATTCGACGGTGCCGCACTGGGAAAAGTACTCGCGCAAGGTTTCTCCGGTCGTGGAGTACGACAGACCACCGACGTAGAGTTTCGATGCCATGTGATGTCTCCTTACGGTCGCTCTTCCGATCCGGGATGCGCCCCAATACTTGGAAGAGCCAATATCGGAGGCGAGAGCACCGGCCGCGGCGCCTCGGAGTCGAGTCTACACCAGGAACGACGACGATGCCACGGCCGGCGACGTCGGCGGATCGAGCGCGGGCGATCTCAGCGCGTGATCATCGGTCCAAAATCGGTCTCGACGGGACGGAGTTCGCTCTCCTCGGGCGGCGGCGGCGCGGCGGCAGGCGCAACCGCGCGACCGGGTATCTGTAGCCCGGCATGATGGCCGTCATCGGCCATCACCCAGAACCCGAGCATTCCCAGCAACACCGCCAACACGAGGGCCGAGAACTCGAGGAGTCGGCCCCGCTGACGCCTCGTCACCCACACAGGACCTCGACCTGTGCGGTGGCGCCAGGACGGGCGCGCGGCGCCCGGGCGGGCAACTCCACCTTGGCGAGCACGTCCTGGATCTCGAAGGGCTTGGACACGACCTGAAAGCCTCGCACCTGAAGCTTCACGCTCTCCTCGACCGCGGCGCCCTCCGGCACCATCACGACCACGGGGACGCCGGGCGCGACCGCGTCGAACAGGCGCACCTGATCGCTTCCCGACAACCGCATGAGGCCGGCATCGATCAATACGAGCGTCACCGGTCCTTCCGTCATGTAGCGGACCCCTTCGCAGAGCGTCTCGGCCAGCCTGACCGCGATGCCATCGGCCACGCATGACATCGCCACCGCCTGGGCCAGGGCCCGGTCGTCATCGATGAACAGGACACGCGTCATAGTCTTCCCCTTGGCGAACGTGTTCGAACCAAGGAGGAGAGAGCAACGGCTGTGCCATGCGGAGGACGGCCGCGATCGTCAGGAACTCAACGAGTTACGAGATTCGCTCGGCGCGGAGGGACGAAGGCGTCGGGCGATGCACCCGATGCGCCCGCCCGAACAGCCCGGCGATCAGGACTTCGCCGCGTCCGGTGTGATGCCGTAGCTCAAGATCTTCCGATAGAGGGTCTTGGGATCGATCCCCAGCAGCGCCGCGGCCTTGGCTCGATGACCGCCCACTTGGCGCAGGATCGCGATGATGTGCTGCCGCTCCATCTCCTCGAGGCTTCCTGCCGGCGGCGAGGGCGAGGCGCCGCCGCCACGTACCTCGGTGGGGAGATCCTCGGGCTGGATCTCATCGCTCGAGGACAGGATGACGGCGCGCTGGATCGCGTGCTGCAGCTCGCGCACGTTGCCCGGCCAGTCGTAGCGATCGAGACAGGTGAGCGCCGCCGGCGACAGGACCTTCTTGCCGTACGCGGCGTTCTGCTCGAGGAAGTGCGGGGCGAGCAACCGGATGTCCTCCCGGCGCTCGCGCAGCGGCGGGAGCGAGACCGTGATGGTGTTGATCCGATAGTAGAGGTCCTGGCGGAATTGGTTGGCCTTGATGGCCTCGCCCAGGTCGCGGTTCGTCGCGGCGACCAACCGCATGTCGACGGTGCGGCGCCGCGTGCCGCCGACGCGAAAGAACGCTCTCGACTCGAGCACTCTCAGCAGCTTGACCTGGCTGTCCTGCTCCATCTCGCCGATCTCGTCGAGGAACAGCGTGCCGCCGTCGGCCAGCTCGATGAGACCCGGCTTGGTCGCGATCGCGCCGGTGAAGGCGCCCTTCTCGTGGCCGAACAGCTCCGACTCCAGCACCTCGCGGGGCAACGCCCCGCAGTGGATCGGAACGAAGGCCTGGGCTCGACGCGGCGAGCGCTCGTGGACGGCACGCGCGACCAGCTCCTTCCCGGTCCCACTTTCCCCGAGGATGAGGACCGAGGAGTCGGTGGGCGCGACGCGATCGATGACGCGCAGCACGTCCTCCATCGCCGGGTTCGCCGTGAGAATGCCGCCGTGGCCCGGATCAGGGTCGAGCTGGGCGCGCAGCACGACGTTCTGGCGAATGAGCCGGCCCTTTTCCGCCGCCTTCCGGATCAGGAGGTCCAGCTCCTCGATGCGCGCGGGCTTCGTCAGATAGTCGTATGCGCCGAGCTTCATCGCCTCGACGGCCGTCGTGACCTCCTGGAATCCCGTCATCACGATGACCTGCGGCGCCTCCGGGTAGTCCTGGAGCGCCCGCAGCACCTCGATGCCCTCGACGCGGGGCATCTTCATGTCGAGGAGCAGCACGTCCGGGATCTCGTCCCTCAAGGCGTCGAGCGCGGCCTGGCCGTCGGGCACGCCCACGGCGGCATGTCCCTTGCGCCCGAGCTCCCGCACGAGGAGCTCTCGCAGGTTCTTCTCGTCGTCGGCCACGAGGACGCGAATCGGCACTGTCATGACCCGGATTCCGGCGCCGGCTGCCCGTCTAGGGGGAGGATCACACGAAACGTCGATCCGGCGCCAGGGCGCGAGCCCACCTCGATGCGTCCGCCGTGATCCACCACGATCCCCTGCGCGATCGCGAGGCCGAGCCCGGTCCCCTGCCCCGGCGGCTTGGTCGTGAAGAAGGGGTCGAACACGCGCGGCAGGACGTCGTCCGGAATGCCGGGTCCCTCGTCGGTGAACGCGATTTCCACCTCGCGATCGCCCCGGCGGCGGCTCTTGACGGTCAGGGTCCCACGGCCATCCATGGCTTCGAGCGCGTTGCCGGCCAGACCGAGAAAGACCTGCCGCAGCTGGCCCTCGTTCGCCACGATCGGCGGCACCGCGGGATCGAGCGTCGTCTCGAGACCGCTGCCCGCGAAGCGGGGCTGATGGCTCAACAGCTCGAGCGCCTTCTCGACGAGGACGTTCACGTCGACCGACGCCCGACGGCTGCCCGGATCCCGGACGAACTGGAGCAGGGTCCCGGTGATCTCCTTGCAGCGGTACGCCTCCTCCTCGATGAGCCCGAGATAGGACGGGAAATCCTTGAACGCGTCGAGCGCCGCCAGCTCGGGCTGGACCGCGCGCTCCTTCAACGCCTCCGCGCACCCGGCGATGGTGGCCAGCGGATTGTTGAGCTCGTGCGCGACACCGGCGGCGAGCCGTCCCGCGGTGGAGAGTCGTTCGGTCAGGAGCATCTGGCGCTCGAGTCGCTTTTGCACGGTGATGTCCTCGATGAGCACGATGGCGTGGGTGGTCTCGCCGCCGGGTCCCCGGAGCGGCGCCGCGGTCAGCCGGAAGGTCCGCGTCTCCGTTCCCGCGATCATTTCCTCCTCCGCCCGGCGCACCTCGCGAGACGCGAGCACGCCGGTGAGGAAGTCGCGGATGCGGGGCGACTTGGCGGGCGGGAGCAGCCTGACGAAGGCCCGCCGACCGCCCGACTCGAACGGCAACAGCGACGCGCCCTCGCGGTTGGCGCTGATGACGCGGAACTCGGCGTCGAGCACGAAGAGGCCCAGCGGCAGCGCCTCCAGCACCACCTCCACGAAACGCTTCTGCTCGTCCAGCTCGCGGGTGCGGGCCGCGACCATGGCCTCGAGCTGCTCGGAGTACGTGCGGACCGAGCTGAACAGCCGCGCCCGCTCGAGCGCCATCGCGGCCTGGTCGGCAAACGCGGCGGCGAGGGATTCCTCCTCGGGCGTGAAGCGGTGCACGTCCCGGCGGAGCACGGTCAGCGCGCCGATGGCCTGGTCGCCCACCATGAGCGGGGTCGCCAGCATCGACCGCATGGCGTGGCCCGCGTGCAGCTGCGGGTAGGCCGCGCGCGGATCGCGCGCGACGTCGGCGCTCTGTACGGGGCGCCGCTCCTGGACCGCGATGCCGGTGATGCCCTCGCCCACGCGGATGCGGATACGCGCGACGCTCGCCGGATCGAGATCGAGGCTCGCCACCGACGAGAGCTCACCGGTCACCGCGTCGAGGGTCATGAGGCCGCAGGACTCCACGCCGAGCACCTCCCGCGCCTGGGTCAGGATCAGGCGGATCGTTTCCTCGACGTCCAGGCTCTGATTGACGGCGCGCCCGGCCTCGAGCAGCGCCTGGGTCTCGCGCGCGCGCCGCTGGCTCTCCTCGAAGAGGCGGGCGTTCTGGATGGCGATGCCGGCCTGATCCGCAAACGCCTCGAGCAGCATCTGGTGGCGCTCGGCGAAGAATCCCGCCGTGGTCGAGAACGCCGAGATGACTCCGATGATCTCGCCCGCGACCCGCAGGGGAACGCTCAGCATGGAGCGGATGCCTTCCTTCTCGTCCACGTCGCGCTGCGCCGATCGCGCATCGCCCTGCAGATCGTCGGAACGCACGGGCTGGCCGATGGCGGCGGCGCGGCCGATGATGCCCTCGCCGACGGGCATGCTGAGCACGCGCCACTCCGGGGTGCGGAACCCATGGGCCGCCACGTGATCGATGGTCGTGCGGTCGGCGTTGAACAGCCCGATGCCGCAGCCGGTGCTGCCGACCAGACTGGTCACGGAGCGGCTGATCGTCTCGAGCACCGAGGGGAGGTCGAGCCGCGCCGTGATGAGCTGGCTCGTGCGGTTCAGCGCGGACAGCTCCTCGGCCCGGTGCACGATCTCGGCGTGCAGCCGGGTGTGCTCGATGGCCGAGGCGAGCGGACGCGCGACCTCCGACAGGACCTCGGCGTCGGCATCCGTGAACGCGCTCGGCTCGTGGTGGATGGCGTTGAGCGTGCCGATCACCTCATCCTGCGAGAACAGCGGCACGAGAATGGCCGAGCGGATGCCGCGCTTGGACAGGAGCTCGCGGCCCACCGGCGGGAGGGACGGGTCGGAGAGATCGTCCACCCGCCGCGGCGTGCGCTGCTCGGCGATCCACGCCGTCAGCGTGTCGGCGGCGGGAATGCGCATGTCGTACACCTCGGGGAGCGCGGCCCGGGCCGCCACGTCGAGGACGTGCAGCTCGCGCCGCTCGCGATCGAACAGCGTGACGTTGAGCGCATCGAACGGGATGAGCCGGGCGACCGCGTCGGCCATGGTGCGGTAGATCCGATCGAGCGACGTCGTGCGCGCGGTCAGCGCCGTGACCTCGTTGATCAGATCGAGCCGGAGCGTCCGCTGGTGGAGCTGCCACACGTGCTCCATGGCTCGGCCGAACTCGCGAGGGAAGCTCGGCGGGATCGCGTCGGCGGCGAGTCCCCCGCGTCCCCCGGACCCGAGGAGCAGGAGCTGGCCGAACGGCTTCGACTGATCGCCGAGCGGGGCGCGCACCATCACCGGCCGCGCCCCACGCCATCCCGCCGGAGCGGGGACCACGGGCTGCCGGCGGATGGTCCGAACCGGCTCGTCGAGGCGAGCGCGAAGCCACTGATCGAGGGCCGATCCGCGACGCGCGCCGGCCGTCACGATGAGCGGCGCTCCCCGGCCCGACTGAAACGCGAGCCCACCGCAGCGGGCGCCCGACAGCGTGAGGAGTTGCCGCAAGCTCAAAGCGAAGCCCGCCTCGGGTGAGGCCGCGCCACCGAGCGCAGCCAGGAGATCGGAGAAGAGTCGGCCGATCTTCATCGAGATCCTCGGAGGGGAGCTCCGCCACCGGCTGTGAGTCCCATGACACGCTACCTCAGGGCCTCGAGCACCTCGGCCACCACTTCGAACCGCCCGAACGACGGCATCAGATAGGCGCCGGCGCGACCCTGCCGCACCTCGCGCAGGAGCGCTTGCGCCATCTCGATGCCCACTCGCAAGCCGCGCTCGCCCGCGCTGCGCATCCGCGCGCGGATCGGATCGGGCACGGTGATCCCTGGCACCTCGTTGTGCAGGAACTCAGCGTGGCGCGACGAGTGCAGCGGCAGCAGGCCAACCACCACGGGGACGGGCGGACGCGTCGACGCGAAGAAGCGATCGAGCACCTCGAGGTCGTAGATGGGCTGGGTCTGCGCCCAGCGCGCGCCCGCCTCGACCTTGGCGAGAAATCGCTCCATCTCGCGCGCCGGCTCGGCCGCGGCCGGATTGAGGGCGACGCCGACGCAGAAGGACGTCGGCTCGCCGATGGCGTTGCCGGTGGCGTCGTAGCCGCGATTCATGCCGGCGAGGATGCGCACGAGTCCGATGGCGTCGACGTCGAACACCGCGGTCGCGTTGACGTAGTCCCCGGCGCGCGGCGGGTCGCCCGTCATGGCGAGGATGTTGCGGATGTTCATCGCGTGCGCGCCCAGCACGTCGGCCTGCATCCCCATCAGGTTCCGGTCCCGACACGTGAAGTGCATGTTCACGTCGAGCCCGGTCGCCTCCCGGACCAGCATGGCCGTGGGCAGGACGGCCATGCGCACGCGGCCGAGCGAGCCGTCGTTGATGTCCACGATCTCGACGCCGCGCTCCTTCAGGAGCTTCGCCCCCTGCACCAGCTTCTCGATGTTGTGGCCGCGGGGTGGATCGAGCTCGACCGTGACCAGGAATTCGCGGGCGTCGAGCTTGCGTTCGAGCAGGGTCGGCGCTGCCGTGGTGACGGGGGACGGAGCATCCAGCACGTCCGCGCGCGATCGCTCCACGGTCCGGACGACGGCGGCCCGGCCCGGCGTCAGCCGATCGAGCGCCTCCCGCATCGCCCGGACGTGCGGTGGCGTCGTGCCGCAGCACCCGCCGACCATGCGCGCCCCCGCGGCGACCATGCGCGCCGCGTAGTCCGCCATGTACGCGGGCGAGGACAGATAGATCAGCCGCTCACCGACCCGGCTCGGAAGCCCTGCGTTGGGCTGGATGACGACGGGAAGCCCGCCGGCCTCCGGCAGCATCTGCTCCAGGATGTCGTAGAGGGTGCTCGATCCGACCGAGCAGTTGGCGCCGACCGCCTGGATGGGTAAGCTGCGCAGCGCGCGGACGACGTCGGCGGGCGTCCGCCCGAAGAACGTGACGCCGTCGTCGGTGAACGCCACCTGCGTGACGACCGGGAGATCGGCGACCGACCGGATGGCCTCCACGGCGAGCTGCAGCTCCACAGGGTCGGAGAAGGTCTCGACGATGTACGCGTCGACGCCACCCTCGAGCAACCCCTCGGCCTGCTCGAGGAACGCGCCGCGTGCCTCGTCGGGCTCGACGGAGCCGAGCGGCGCCAGATACTTGCCCAGCGGGCCGATCGAGCCCAGGACGAAGACATCGCGCCCCAGCGTCTCGCGGACGTCGCGCGCGAGTCGCGCGCCGGCCCGGTTCAGCTCGCGCACGCGAGCCGCGGCGCCATGGGCGGCGAGCTTGAAGCGGTTCGCCCCGAACGTGTTGGTCTCGACGCAATCGGCGCCCGCCGTGATGTACTCGGCGTGGATGCTCTGGACGAGCTTGGGGTCGGACGCGTTCAGGACGTCGAAGCAGGCGTCGAGCGGAACCCCGCGCGCGTACAGCATCGTCCCCATGGCGCCGTCGCCGAGGAGCGGCCGCGCGGCGAGCGCGGCGGTGAATGCGCTGGACCCCTCACCCATCGATCATTCCGCCACGGGCTCCGACGAGACCGGCACGGGGGGACGTGCACCGTCGCCGACGGCGAGGTCCCGCTCCCTGGCGCCGAGGGTCCGGATGATCGACGCGGCCACCTGGTCGGGAGTGAGCGACATCGTGTCCACGGTGACCGCGGCGCGGCCGTAGTAGGGCTCCCGCGCGCGATAGAGCGCGAGCACGTCGTCGCGGGTCCGTCCCGCCAGCATCGGGCGCTCACCGCCGCGCAAGGCCCGGCAGTAGAGCGTATCGAAGTCGCCCGAGAGCCAGACCACGGTCCCGAGCGCCTCGAGGGCGTCGGGGCGCCCCTCCCGACAGGGGAACCCGCCGCCGGTCGCGATGACGTCTCCGCTCTTGAGCGCGAGGAGCGCGAGGGCCTCGTCCTCGGCCGCCCGGAAGTGCGCCTCTCCGTCGCTCGCGAAGATCTCCGGGATCGACCGCCCCTCCTTCGAGGTGATCATGTCGTCGGTCTCGACGAGACAGCGCCCGAGCCGCCGCGCGAGGATGCGTCCCACCGAGGACTTGCCCGCGCCCATGAAGCCCACGAGGACGATGTTCCCTCCCATCAGAGCCAGCCTATCACCGCCCTCAGGCGTGCACCGTGCTTTCGGCGGGCGACCGGCGATAGCCGCAGTCCCGCATCCAGCAGCGCCGGCACTGGGTGAAGTAGTGGTCGATGTGGGCGTCCGGGCCGATGCCGACCAGGAAGCTGATGGTCTTGGCCGGCGTCATGAAACAGGCGGCGTTGAGCGTCACGCCGATGGGCGTTCCCGAGCACAGCCGCCAGAGCGCGGCTTGCTCGGCCGTGTCCCAGCCGGCGTAGCCAGGACTGATGCGGTTCGTCACCCGATGGCCAGCCGCGAGCCCCAGCTGGCACAGGAGGTCGTTGGCGTACTCGGCCAGGCTCTCGACGGCGGCCGACCCCACGCTGTCGAGCATCACGGCCAGCGGGAATTCGCGCGCGTCGAACAGCTCGCCCACCCGGCGTTCGATGGCATCGCCGACCGTGCAGATGCCGGCGCCGACCCACTCGAGGGGGCCCCACAACCGCTCGATCGACGGGACATGCAGCCTCTCGCCCTCGACCTCGATCACGTCCGCCGCCTGGCGTCCGACGGGCGCGGCCCGATAGACGACGCGTGGCTTCATCAGCTGCTCACCGAGGGTCAACGCCTCGGCAAAGAGATCGAGGACGTCACTCGTCGCGACGTCGATGCCCTTCTTGTATCCCTGAAAACGCAGCACCTCGTCGCGGTCGACGCGCAACGGCAAGTCGTCGAAAACGACGGGGACGGGCGAGAGGATGCGGGGCGCTCCGCTCACCGCGGACGGCGCGCGCGGGCGACCTCGGCGATGAGGCGGATGTGCTCGGGACCCGACCCGCAGCAGGCGCCCACGATGTTGCACCCGGCGTCGAGCAGCGCCGGGTAGTCCTTGGCCATGGCGGCCGGACCCAGCTCATAGGTGGTCTCGCCGCCTCGGGTCACCGGGAGCCCGGCGTTGGGATACGCGATCAGGGGGGCGCCGGTGACCGCGCGCATCTCGCGGACGATCGCGATGGCCCGGTCGGGCCCGCGCCCGCAGTTCATGCCGACGACGTCGGCGCCAGCGTCGAGGAGGTTCCGAGCCACCTCGGCCGGACTCTCGCCCCACATCGTGCGGTCGCGGTCGTGGAGCTCCTCGTACTGGAAGAACATGGTCGCCATCACGGGCAAGTCCGTGGCGGCCTTGCAGGCGCGGATCGCCGCGATCGCCTCCTGCGGAAACATCATGGTCTCCACGGCGAAGAGGTCGACGCCGCCCTCGGCGAGGGCTTCCGCCTGCTCGCGAAACGTGAGGAGATACTCCTCGTCCGTCGTGTCGCCCAGCGGCTCGTACTCCGCGGGCAGGCGGCTCGTCGGTCCGATGGAGCCCGCCACATAGCCGCCGGGGGGACATACGGAGCGCGCCAGTCGGGCGCCCTTGTCGTTCAGCTCGCGCGTGCGGTCGCCGATCTGATACTCGTGGAGCTTGAGGCGGCTGCCCCCGAACGTGTTGGTCTCGACGAGATCGCTCCCGGCGTCGAAGTAGCTCTTGTGAATCCCGCGGACCACGTCGGCGTGCGTGTCGTTCCACAGCTCGGGACATGCCCCGTTGGCGAGCCCGGCCGCGAAGAGCGCGGTCCCGTACCCGCCGTCGAAGACGAGCGTCTCGCCGCCCGTGACGCGCTCGACGATCTCCCAGCCGCGCGGACGGACTGCCATCAGCCCTGCACCGCCACGCCGAGCAACTCCTTGGCGCGGGCGACTGCGAGCGTGGAGTCCCGCGCGTAGCCGTCCGCCCCGATCTCGTCGGCGTAGGCCTGATTGACGGGCGCTCCTCCGATCATCACCTTGACGCGCGCGCGGAGCCCGGCCCGATCCAGGGCGTCGATCGTCCGCTTCATCGCCGGCATCGTCGTGGTCATGAGGGCGGAGATGCCCACGATGTCGGCCTGATGCTCCTCGACGGCTGCCACGAACTTCTCGGGGGCGACGTCACGGCCGAGGTTGTGGACCTTGAAGCCCGCCCCCTCGAGCATCATGGCCACGAGGTTCTTGCCGATGTCATGGAGGTCGCCCTGCGCCGTGCCGATGACCACCACGCCGAGGCTCCCGCCCCCGCCCGTCTGGGTGATCAGCGGCTTGAGCAGATCGAGGCCGGCGTACATCGCGCGCGCCGAGAGCAGCACCTGCGGGACGTAGTACTCGTTGCGCCGGAACTTCTCTCCGACGACGTCCATGCCCGGGATCAGGCCACGGAAGATGAGGTCCTTCGGATCCAGTGCCGCGTCGATGCCTTCGCGTGTCTTTCGGGCCACCGTGTCCTTGTCGCCGAGGATGAGCGCCCGCGACATCAACGGATAGTCAAAGTCGCCGCCGCTCACGCGCCCCTCGTGGCGGCGACCGTCGGATACCCCGCCTTGACCCACGCGCCCATGCCGCCGCTCACGTTGAACCAGTTGGCCATCCCCTCGTGGCCGAGCGCGCTGATGACCGTGCTCGACCGGAGGCCGCCCGCGCACAGGACCGCCTTCGGACGCTCCGCGGGCAACTCGGCCATGCGCCGCACGGCCTCGCTCATCGGCAGGTGCACGGCGCCGTCGATGTGCGCCTCGTCCCACTCGAAAACCTCGCGAACGTCGACGACCACGAGGTCAGGCCGCTCCTCCCGCATCGTCGCCAAATCGTGCACAGTGATCTGCGGCACTGTCTCGATCGGCAGGCCATGGCCACGCCAGTCCGTCATCCCGAACTGCAGGGAACCGGCCACGTCGTCCACGCCGATGCGACCGAGGCCCTGCGCGGCCCGCGCGACGTCGGTCGGTCCTCCGGCCACCAGGACGATCGGCTTGTCGGCCGGCAGGAAGAGGCCTGCGCGCGCGGAGAACTGCGGGCTCTCGATCCACACGTTGATGGCACCGGGAATGTGTCCATCGCCGTACTCGTCGGAGCCCCGCACGTCGAGCACCCAGGCGCCCTTGGCCAACACCTCCTGGACCTGCGTCGCGGTGAGCGGCTTCGGATCCCCGGAGAGCGGCAGGGCCCGCGCCCGATTCCGCGCGATGATGCGCTCGAAGCTCGGAGGCTTCGGCGGCAAGCCGGTCATGAGCAGGCGGACGAAGGTGTCCACGTCCGCGACACGCAGGGCAGGATTGAAGCGCCGTTCGAAGCCGATCGTCGAGGCGGTCTTGCTCGACATCGCCCGGCCGCAGCTCGAGCCCGCGCCGTGCGCGGGATACACCTCGACGCTGTCGGGCAGGACGAGCACGCGCTCGGTCAGGCTCTGGTAGAGCCGGGCCGCGGCGTCCTCGCCTCCGAAGTCCGGCCGCCCGACGTCGCCGATGAAGAGGGTGTCGCCGGTGAGCGCAAACCACGGCTCCGCCGCGCGACTCGTGTCCGTCACGAGCAGGCAGATACTGTCGGGCGTGTGTCCGGGCGTGTGCACCACCTCGAGCGAGATCGAGCCGACGCGCACCAGGTCGCCATGCTCGACGGGCATGTGGGCGAAGGCCGCCTCGGCCGCCGGGTGGAGGTGAATCTGCGCCCCGGTCTTCGCAGCCAGCGCCTGATTGCCGGAGACGTGGTCCGCGTGGACGTGCGTCTCGACGATGTGGGTGATCGCGAGGCCCTTCTTCCGGGTCAAGGCCAGGTAATCGTCCACGCGGTCGCGCCCGGGATCGACGATGACGCCTTCTCCGGCTTGCGTGCATCCGACCAGATACGAGAGACAGCCGGTCTCCTCGTTGAGGAGCTGTTGAAAGATCATGGCTGCGATAGTCCCACACCGCCCGATACTTGCGCAAGGCGCGCGCATCGCGCTGAAATGTGCGTCTGCGTCGGCAGTTCGGGGGTCCGCGCCTTGACGCCCAGAACCTTGATAGACTAGAATCCGCGCAATCGTGAAGTGGCCCGACTGGAGGAAGCGCTGAAGGTCAAGGTCCTCGGGGCATTCGGCAGTGAGGGGCAGGGACAGCGGCCGTCGGCCTTCCTTGTAGATGACCGCATCCTGGTGGATGCGGGCACCGTGGGCGGGGCGCTCTCCGTGGCCGAGCAGGTGGAGATCGAGCACGCGCTCGTGACCCACGCGCACCTCGACCACACCGTCGGCCTCGCATTTCTCACCGACACGCTCGCCATGGTGGCACCGGACCGCCGGGTGACCGTGACCAGCATCAACCCGGTCATCGAGTCGCTCCGCAGTCATGCCTTCAACGATCTGCTCTGGCCGGACTTCACCGCGATTCCTAACGGCACGCGGCCGGTTCTGGGCTTTCGGAGCCTCGCGGTCGAGACGGAGGCGAGGGTCGGCGACCTCTGGGTGACCCCGGTGCCGGTCGAGCACACCGTGCCCACCACCGGCTTTGTGATCCACGACGGTGAGACGGGGTTCGTCTACAGCGGCGACACCGGGCCAACTGCGCGCCTGTGGCAGATCGCGCGGCAGATGCGCGGGCTCAAGGCGCTCATCGTCGAAACGGCGTTCCCGAATCGGCTCGACGCGCTCGCCCGCGTCTCAGGCCATCTCACGCCGGACATGTTGCGTCGCGAGATCGACAAGATGCCCCCCGACGTCCCCATCTGGGTCTACCACATCAAACCCCAGCTCTTCGAGGAGACGGCGGAGGAGCTGGCGAACATCGACCCCACGCGGATTCACACGCTCGAGCAGGGCAAGACGTACTCGCTCTGATCGACTGTCCGACGCCGGTCACCGCCCGGTCGCGCCGGCGAACAAGAACTCTCCGAGCCGCTCGTTGACGCTCGCTGCGTGCTCGATCTGCGGGAAGTGGCCGCACCGCTCGATGAAGCGGGCCTCGGCCCGAGGGAGCCCTCGGACGAGCGCGCGGGCGTGGGCGATCGGCACCACGCGATCCTGATGGCCGTGAATCACCAGCGCGGGACGGGTCCACTGTGCGAGGGCAGCTCGGTACGCGGCCGCGCCGTCCGTGAAGTCGCGGCGCGCCGACCTGAGCGTCGCGAGGTACGCCGCCCGACCGTCGCGCGACGTCCGGACGCTGTACTCGTGGCTGACCAGGAACTCGACCTCGGACGGGTCCGGGGCGAAGAAGCAACGCTCGAGCGCGGCCGCGCAGATTCGCGGTGTGATCAGTCTCGCGGTCAGCTCGCCCATCCCGGGCCAGGTCATGAGCCGATAGACGAGCGACGGCCGCACGGGAAATCCCGGAACGATCGGACTCAACAGGGCGAGCCGCTCCACTCGGCCGGGCGTCCCGAGCGCGTAGGCCGCGGCGATCGCGCTGCCCAGCGAATGCCCCACGAGCCGGATCCGCCCGAGATCGAGCGCGCGCACGAGGGCCTCGACCACGTCGGCGAAGAACATGAGCCCATAGGGCCGGCGCGGCTTCGCCGATTGCCCGAAGCCGGGCAGGTCGAAGGCGATCACCGTCCCGTGCTGCGCGAGCGTGGCCATCGTGTGGCGCCACGACTCCGCGAACCCGCCGAGCCCGTGGATGAGCACGGTGGCCGGGCCATGCCCGGCCGTCACGTAATGAAGGTCCAGCCCGTCCAGTTCTCCGCCGACGAGACGAAGGCGCGGCACGCGGATCAGGCCCGTGGGGCGACCTGACCGTCGAGGCAGCGGGTCAGTCGGTCGCGTAGCGGAAAGAGATCGAAGGGCGCACCCGTGTGCATGAAGCACACGCGCTGGCCGAGCGCGTGCGCGTCGCGGCCCAGCGTGTCGACGAGAGCGCGAAAGGCCTTGATGCTGGAACCGGGATCGAGCACGAGCCCCTCGTCGCGCGCCAGGGCGACGATCGCGCGCAGATCCTCGTCGTCGGCCGCATGGCCCGGTGCGCCTTGATAGCCGTCCAGCAGGTGAATGGCCTTGGGCAGGTCGAGGGCGAGGCCGAACCGATGAATCGCCCGCTCGATGGTCGCCGTGACGCACCGTCGGACGTCTTCGACCGTGTGGACGACCGGAACCCCGACGATCTCCGAGGGAAGACCGGTGAGTTGCTTGCCCATGAGCAAGCCGGCCTGGCTCGTGCCGCTCCGCGCCGCGATGACGATCGTGTCGAAGCGCGGGGCCCCGTGACTGACTTGCCCGGCCAGCTCCACCGCGCACTCGAGGTAGCCGAGAGCGCCCACGTCGCTGGCCCCGTTCTCCGGGATGCGGTATGGCCGGCCTCCCGCCCCTCGGACTTCTGCTGCGATGCCCTCCAGCGCCTCTTCGAGGGGAGAACCTCCCTGGTCGACCCAGCGGATCTCAGCGCCTAGGAGCCGGCCGAGGAGGACGTCACCGTCGTAGGAGTCGGGGCGCTCCCCCTCGATGGCGAGGATCGCCCGAAGCCCGAGCCGCGCGGCGACCGCGGAGACGGCCCTGCCGCCACTGGACTGGATGGTCCCGCCCGTGATCAGGGTGTCCGCGCCTAGGCCCAGGGCCTCCCCGGCAAGGAACTCGAGCTTCCGGATCATGTGGCCCGCTTCGACCAGGCCGGTCAGGTCGTCCCGTTTGACGTAGAACTCCACGCCAAGTCGGCGGGAAAGGCGTTCGAGCCTGAGGATCGGGGTCGGAGCGAGCGCCAGCTCCAGGCGAGGCGGCGGGGACATGGCGGACATCTTAGCACCGGCGCCTAGCTGCCCCCCCGGTCCCGACCGGCTCAGGGAGTGCGATGGGGACCAGTGACCGGGGCACACGCGCCCGCGCCAACACCTCCCCACGCGAGAGCCACGGTTCCCGGCGCTCCGGGCCGTGTTCGTCATTGACAGGTGGGAGTGGAACGAGTAGCGTTAGCCCATGCGCGTCGAGGTGCACGACAACCAGATCGAGTCCGCACTCAAGACCTTGAAGAAGGGGATGCTGAAGGACGGCCTCTTCAAGGAGATGAAGAAGCGGGCGTACTACGAGAAGCCCTCCGTCAAGCGCAAGCGCAAGCAGGCCGAGGCCAGGAAGAAGCGGCGCAAGGCCATGAAGCGCACCGAGCAGGACGACTAGTCTCCTTCCGGGCTACCACCGGGGCCTCTCGGTCGACGCCCCCTCCGTTTCCGCCCTCTGACTGTTCCTGCTTCGGCGCGAGATGCTCAGCGCCTCTGCCGGCTGAGATAGGTCGCGAGGGCGGCGGACTCCCGTTCCTGGAATCGCACGGCGACCCGCAGCTGCTCGAGGTATTGCTCGAGGGTCTTGCCGCCGAGCGCGATGCCGTGCGCCGGGAAGAACTCACGAACCTCCTGCTCGAGCGATGGGCTCACGAGCGAGGTGACGCCCTCGTACATCCGGCGGTACGCGCTGCCCGGATACTGGCGCGCCATGGTCTCCCAGTGCTCCTTCAAGAAGGCCCAGGCCATCTCGCGCGCGTGGACGCTGCCGAGCAGCGCGCGCATCAGGAACGGCGCGTCCTGGCTGCGCACGTCGCCGTTGATCGTGCGCTCGAGCGTCTGTTGCACGAGCTCCGGCTGCCGGAAGCCGGCGAGGGCGAAGAGATAGCGCTGCTCGTCCTGCGGCGTGCGCGCCCGCCTGAACTGATCCAGGAAATCGGCGTACTCGGCCTCGCCCCCGCTCGCGGCGATGATGGCGATGAGCGCGGGCAGCACGTTGGGATCCACCGGCGCCTCACCGCTCTTGTGCCGCGCGTAGAACAGCCGGGCGCGCTCATGCGTGGCGGGGTCGTTGCCGAGCACGCCCAAGGTGCGGAGGAGATCGCCGCGGCGCTGCCGCGTGATCTCGTTCTCGTCGGCGTCGGGCTCCCAGCCCAGGCGCTCGGCCGCCGCGGAGACGCGATGGCGGACGAGCGCCTCGAGGCCGGACCGGTGCGCATCGGGGATGATCCGATTCACATAGGCGAAGGAGCCGGTGACGGCCGTCCACACGTTCCGGTCGGTCTCGTCCGCGAAGCGCGCGGTGAGGTCGAAGTACTCCGTCGCGCCCAGAGCGCCGGCCTGCGTCAGGGCGAACGCGTCGCCGATCAGGTTGAAGCGCTCGATGGGGACCATGCGCGCGAGGGCCGAACCGAGCTTCTTCAGGAGCGGCGGCGCGTACCGCACGCGGTAGAAGCCATGGCCGCCGGCATTGACGATCACCCACTCCGGTCCCGCGGGCAGCGGCACCACGACGTCGTCACCCTCGAGGAGCAGGTGTTTCTCGACGATGCCCCGCTTCACCCAGGCCCGCAGCACGATCGGGATGCGCCACCGCTCGCTCTCGTCTGACTCGGCCGGCAGGTAGGTGAAGCGCCGCTGGGACAGCCGCAGCCCCTGACCGTCCGGCTCCACGCTGACCAGCGGATAGCCCGGATGGAAGATCCAGCGGTCCATCACCTCGGGAATGGGTTGCTTCGAGGCATCGCCCAGCGCCTTCCACAGATCGGTCGTCTCCGCGTTGCCGAACCGGTGGCGGTCGAGGTAGAGGCGCACACCGTCCCGGAACACGTCCTCGCCCAGGTGTTGCTCGAGCATCCTGAGCACGGAGGCGCCCTTCTCGTACGTCAGGAGGTCGAACATGGCCTCGCAGTCCTTGGGCGCGCGCACCTCGAACTCGATCGGCCGCGTCGCGTGCAAGCCGTCCACCCCCATCGCGGCCGCGCGGGAGACGCCGAACGTGACCCAGCGCTTCCATTCCGGCTTCCACGCGTCGACTGCGATCAGCTCCATGAACGTCGCGAAGGCCTCGTTGAGCCAGATCCCGTTCCACCAGGCCATCGTCACGAGGTCGCCGAACCACATGTGGGCGACCTCGTGCGCCACGACGTCGGCGACCCGCTCGATCTCCGTGTGCGACGCAGCCGTCTCGTCCACCAGCAGCGCCGTCTCGCGGAAGGTGATCGCGCCGAGGTTCTCCATCGCGCCCGCGGCGAAGTCGGGGATCGCGAGGAGATCGATCTTGTCGCCGGGGTACGGCAGCCCGTAATACCGCTCGAAGAAGTCGAGCGAGAACACGCCGATCTCCTCGGCCACCCGCGTGAGCCCGACCTTGCCGGGCACGCACCAGACGCGCAGCGGCGTCTTGTCGACCATCGCCGGCGGGGTCGCCTCGAGCTCGCCGATCACGAACGCCACGAGATACGTCGACATCCGGATCGTGTCCGCGAAGCGAACCGCCTTCTTGCCTGGGTCCGCCGGCGTCTCGCTGACGATGGCGGTGTTCGAGATCGCCGCGAGGTGCTCGGGCACGACGAGGGTCACGCCGAACACCGCCTTCGCGGCGGGCTCGTCCCAGCACGGAAACCCGCGCCGCGCGTCGGTGGACTCGAACTGCGTCGCGGCAATCGTATGCGACGCGCCGGTCGCGTCCTTGTAGGTGCTCCGATAGAAGCCGTGGAGCCGGTCGTTGAGGATCCCGCTCCAGCGAAGCCGAAGCCGCCATTCGCCTGGCGCGATGGGCGCCGGGAACAGGAAGCGGGCGCGCTCGGCCGCCGGATCGAGGGCCACGCTCCCATCCACGACCAATCCGGCGGCGTCCTCGATCGCGGCGGACTCGATGGCGAGCTCCGCCGCGTTCACGACGATCTCGCTCACAGGTTCACGTACGTCGACGGTGATGGTCTCCTCGCCGGTGAACGTCGCGCGTTCGAGGTCGGGCTCGAGCCGGATGTCGTACCGCTGCGGGACGACGGTGGTGGGCAATCGATAGTCAGCCTGATCGAGTTCCGCCATCGCGTTTGGGCTCCGATGGAATCGAGTCTGGGCGGCCAGTGAGGAGAGGCGCCCCGGAGAGAATACCACCGGCGACGGGTCGTGACACTTGACATCTCCGGACGCCGACGCGACACTCGCGAGGCGCCGGGATCGCGCGAGGAGGAATCGATGGACACGCTGGAGGGCAAAGTCGCGGTCGTCACCGGCGGTGCCAGCGGCATCGGCCACGCGCTGTGCCTCGCCTTCGCGCGCGACGGCGCCCACGTGGTCGTCGCCGACCTCGACGAGGCGGGGATGATGGAGACCGCGGCGGCCGTCGCACACGCCGGGCGGAAGGCGATCGCCGTCAAAACCGACGTGAGTCGCCTCGGCGACGTCCAGGCCCTGGCGGATCGTGCGTGGCGGGAACTGGGCCGCGTACACGTCCTCTGCAACAACGCCGGCGTCGCGCTCTGGGGTGGGCTCGAACGCGCGACGCACCGAGACTGGGAATGGGCGATGGGCGTCAACCTCTGGGGCGTCATTCACGGCATCGAGGCGTTCGTGCCGCGGATGATCGCGCAGCAGGAACCCGGACACATCGTCAACACGGCGTCGATGGCCGGGCTCATCGCGTCGCAGGGCCTGGGCGTGTACAACACGACGAAGTACGCGGTCGTCGGCCTGTCCGAGACCTTGCAGAAGGATCTGCGCGGCTACGGCATCGGGGTCTCCGTGCTCTGCCCCATGGGCGTGAAGACGGCCATCCGGCAGAGCGCACGCAACCGGCCGGCCGCGCTCGTCAACCCCGAGGGCCAGGCGGCCGGCGGCGAAGTCGACCTGATCGGACGCTCTCTCGAGCCCGAGCACGTGGCGGAGCGCGTGCTGCGGGCGATCTGCGACGATCGGCTGTACGTCATCACACACGAGGAAGGCCTGGTCCCGCTGCGCCGCCGCTTCGAGCGCATGGCGCGGGCCATCGAGGAGTGCCAGTGAGCCTACCGGCGAGCCGGGGCTCGAGCGAGGTGACCATGCGATTCGAGCCCGTCGTCGGATGGGGGACGCTGCCCGAAGGTTGGCGCTACGTCGAGGTGGCGGGCGTCGCCGTGGACGGCAAGGACAACGTGTTCTGCTTCACGCGCGGAGAGCATCCCGTCATCGTCTTCGACCGGGAGGGGCGCTTTCTTCGATCCTGGGGCGAAGGTCAGGTCCGGCGAGCCCATGCGATCACGATCGACGCCGACGAGACGGTCTGGCTCACCGACGACCTGCATCACACCGTTCGCAAGTTCACGCCCGAGGGAAAGCTCCTCCTCACGATCGGCGATCCCGACACGCCGGCCACGCTGCAGGGCGGCAAGCCATTCAACCGGCCGACCCACGTCGCCATCTGCCCGAGAGCCGGCTCCCTCTTCGTCTCGGACGGCTACGGCAACTCGCGCGTGCACAAGTACGCGCCGGACGGGCGGCACGTCACCTCGTGGGGCGAGCCCGGCACCGATCCCGGCCAGTTCAACCTGCCGCACAACATCGCGACCGACGCCGACGGGTTGGTCTACGTCGCCGACCGCGAGAACCATCGGGTGCAGATCTTCAACGGCGAGGGACGCTACCAGGGCCAGTGGAACAACCTGCACCGGCCGTGCGGGCTCTTCGCGGATCGGAAGGCGAGCGGCCACTTCTACGTCGGTGAGCTGGGTCCCGACATGCCGGTGAACGTCGCGACGCAGAATCTCGGCCCTCGGGTCACCGTCCTCGACGGCAACGGCCAGCGCGTCTGCCGCTTCGGGGGCCCGACCTACGGCGAGAAGCCCGGCGAGTTCACGGCCCCGCACACCGTGGTCATCGACTCGCGGGGCGACGTCTACGTGGGCGAGGTCGCCTACACCGCGCGAGGCCAGCACGAGATGCCGCCTCGCGAGATCCGCTCGCTGCAGAAGTTCCGCCGCCTCGACTGACGGCGTTCGTGCCGCCGTCGTGCTCGCGCGGTCGTGGACAACCACGGCCCGCGCCACTATACTCCGTTGCCGGACTGCCGCTTTCGATCCCCAACCCCAGAGGAGGACGTCGATGTCTGTCACCGTCAAGGTGTTGCCGGACGGCCCGCTCCAGGTCAAGGGCGAGTGCGAGGTGCAGGACGCTCAGGGAACCGCCATCGCCACGAAGCCGGGCGATATCTTCCTGTGCCGATGCGGAAACTCGGCCAACAAACCGTTCTGCGACGGCGCCCACAAGCGCGTGGGGTTCAAGGGGTAGATATCCCCGGAGGGGGGCTAACGCCCCCCTCCGACGTTCCGGCGAGCCTGACGGCTCGCTCGGAACTGCCTCCCCCGAATAGCAGATTGCGCCGGCAAAGCCGGCGCTCGAACGGCGGCAGTCTCAGGCCGGTTCCGTTCGTCAGTCGTCGGGTTTTACCATCTTTTCTGGTCGCACTATTCGATCGAACTCCTCCGCCGTCACGTGGCCCAGGTGCAGGGCCGCCTCCTTCAGGCTCGTGCCCGCCTCGTGCGCTCGCTTGGCGATGGCGGCGGCGCGATCGTAGCCGATGTGCGGGGCGAGCGCCGTCACGAGCATGAGCGAGTTCTCGAGGTGATGACGGATGCGCGAGTGCGTGGCCGCGATGCCCTCCACGCAATGCTCGCGGAACGACGCGGAGGCCTGGGCGAGCAGCCGCACGGACTGGAGCAGGTTGTGGCAGATGAGCGGCTTGTAGACGTTCAGCTCGAAGTGGCCTGACGCTCCCCCGATCGCGATCGCCACGTCGTTGCCCAGCACCTGGGCGCAGACCATCGTCAATGCTTCGCTCTGGGTCGGATTCACCTTTCCGGGCATGATGCTGCTGCCCGGCTCGTTCTCCGGAATCTTCAATTCGCCCAGCCCCGCCCGAGGTCCGGAGGCGAGCCACCGGATGTCGTTCGCGATCTTGGTGAGGGCACACGCGAGCGTCTTGAGCGCCCCGCTCGCCGTCACCGCAGCCTCGTGCGAGGCGAGCGCCTGGAACTTGTTGGGGGCGCTCGTGAAGGAAAGTCCGGTCATCGCGGCGAGCCGCGCGGCCACGCGCTCGCCAAAGTCCGCGGGCGCGTTGAGTCCCGTGCCGACGGCGGTCCCGCCGATCGCGAGCGCGTACAGGCCGGGGAGCGCGGCGCGCACGACCGCGAGCGCCTGGTCGAGCATCGCGACGTAGCCCGAGAACTCCTGGCCCAGCGTGAGTGGGGTGGCGTCCTGCAAATGGGTCCGCCCGATCTTCACGATGTCGGCGAACTCGCGCGCCTTGGCGTCGAGGGCGTCGCGCAGCCCCTCGACGGCCGGGACGAGCGCCGTCGTGATCTGCTCGGCCGCCGCCACGTGGATGGCGGTCGGGAACACGTCGTTCGAGGACTGCGAGCGGTTCACGTCGTCGTTGGGATGGACCGGCTTCTTCGAGCCCAGACGCCCGCCAAGCAGCTCGATGGCGCGATTGGCGATCACCTCGTTGGCGTTCATGTTGGTCTGGGTGCCGCTACCCGTCTGCCACACGACCAGCGGGAAGTGCTCGTCGAGGGCGCCCGCGATCACCTCGTCGGCTGCGCGCCGCATCGCGTCGACCGTGTCGCGCGGAAGCAGACCCAACTCGCCGTTGACCTCGGCGGCTGCCTTCTTGACAAGCCCAAGCGCCCGGATCATCTCGCGGGGAAACCGCTCGCCGCCGATCTTGAAGTGCGCGAGCGACCGCTGCGTCTGCGCACCCCAGTAGCGGTCGCCGGGGACCTGGATTTCCCCCATGCTGTCGGATTCGATTCGCATCTGCATGCCGGTGGGTGCTCCTCGCGCCAGCCGATGGGCGCTGCACGGGCAACCTCGAGCCCGAACGTGAACGGCTCCAGTCGCAGGATACACCCGCCGTCGGCAGTCACGGCCGTCGACGGTCACGGTCGTCAACGACCGTGGCCGTGCCGTGCGCTGGGCCACTTCGGACTACTCGAGCCAACGGCGCGCCGGACCGTTGCGCCTGAGCCAGTCGACGATCACCTCCGACAGCTCGCGCTCGCGCCTGGCAAATCCGTGGTTGGCGCCGCGAACAATCACGCCCGTGAACGATCGCGCGCGCACCGCGTTCGCCCGGAACGCGTCGATCACCGCCTCGGGTCGCCGGTCGAGATACTCGTCGCGCGCGCCGACGATCGCGGCCACGGGGACTCGCACCGACCGGAGCGCGGTCCACCGCGCCCCGCGCCGGTAGTACGGGAACACGTCCTCGGCCCCGCCGGGCCGGTAGAGGCTGAGGTAGCGCCGGGCGCTCCAGAATCCCCAGGCGCGGGGCACGAGGGCCTCGGGATCTCGCCTGGCCAAACGCTCGGCGAGGGCCACACGCCGGCGCAGCTCTCGCCCGCCCAGCCGCTTTGCCTCGGCCGCCGCGTCGGCGATGGGGCCGAGCAGCGCCAGCCCGACAAGTCGGCGGTCGCGAGTCCGGGCCGCGTAGTACAGGGCCTTGTTGGCGCCCGTCGAGTGGCCGGCGAGCACGAGGCGCTCGTAGCCCGCCTTCGCCGCAAATCCGACCATCGTCCGGATGTCGAGCACGCTCTCGTCGAAGCGCTCGAAGGCGGCGCCGGCGAGTCGAGGGCCGCGACGGGCGACCACGTCATGGCCGCGCGTGTTGAACTTGAAGTACGCGACGCCCGCGGCGTTGAGCGCCGCGGAGAGCTCCCGGATCAGGTCCTGCCCGGACGAGAACACCGATCCAAGTCCGTGGACCCAGATGAAGGCCGTTCGCCGACGCCGGCGCGGCTCGGCCACGATGCCGTCGAGCCACACGCCGTCGCGCGTGCGGAGGCGCACGAGCGAGACCGGGACCCCGGCCGACGTGGTCACGACTGGACCATCGCCTCGTTCGCGCCGAAGGTCAACGGGCCGCCTCGCTCGTCCATCGGAGGGCGCGAGCGCCGAGGTGCACGGAGGCCGCGAGCGCGACTACCCCTACCCCGCCCACGACGAAACCGGTGTGCGCCTCGCCGACGAGGCCGCACACCAGCGGACCGAGGAAGGCGGACGCGTCGACGCCGATTCGGTAGAGCCCGGTGCGCCTCGCGAACCCCTCAGCACCCGTGTGCTCGCGGACCACGCCGAGCGGCAGCATCCACCCGGCCATGGCGAGTCCCAGGAACACGGTGCCGGCCACGAAGACGGGAAGGGACCCGAGCCCCACGGCCAACACGCCCAGCGCGAGGCTGCCCGCAACGAGCGAGAGGACGGGCACGCGACCGATCCGGTCGGCGAGCCAGCCCACGGGCAACAGGGCCACGAGGTCGACGATCTGCGAGATGGCCAGGAGGCGCGAGACGCCCGCGCGATCCAGCCCGAACTCGCGCGTGCCCCGCAGCGGGATCAGGAACTCGCTCAGCGAGGACCAGCCGAGCCCCATCACGACGCCCATCCCGAACATGAGCCAGACGATCGGCGCCATGCCCGACAGGGCGGATCGCGTCGACGCCGTGGCCACCGCCGCCCCGTCACGCGTGCCGAGGGCCGCAGCCCGATCGGGAGACCATCGAGCGAACCACGGCGCGATGCCGAGGCTGATGAGCAACGGCGAGCAGGCCACGGCCAGCGCCAGCGGCCATCCCCAGGTCGACGGCAAGAGGCCGACCCCGGCGAGTCCGCCGAGGACGCCGGCCATGCCGGCGAACTCGTACGTGTTGAGCCGGACCGAGCCGCGCGCGTCGAGCAGGATCGCCGTGAGGCCGCCGACGGTGCTGAGCGTATGGCCAAAGCCCATCACCACGCGCCCGAGGACGAGCATCGGGAACGGGCCCCCGGTGCTCAGCAGCGCGACGCCCAGGGCGAGCAGCACGGGCGCCCCCGCGAGCACGACTCCCAGGCGCCGGGCCGCCAGCGCGCCCGCGGGCACGTCAGCGAGCATGCGCGCGAAGCCGAAGGCGCCCGCCAGCACGCCGAGCTGCCAGTCGGCCAGCGACTGCGCCCGAGCGATCTCAGGAAGGAGCGGCGAGAAGACGCCCACGCACGCCGTGTTGGCGAACGCCATCACGCACAGCAGGAGCGTGGCGCGCGATCCGGTCACGCGCCGGTCACGGATCGAACGGGCGGTCGGTCCACCAGGGGTAGAACGGTGGCATGTCCTGGCTCGGCCGGAGCGCAAACCGCGCCGGCCGCTTTTCGAGAAACGCGGACACGCCCTCGCGCGCGTCCGCGGAGCGCCCCGTCCAGTCCATGCACCGCGAATCGAGGCGGTGCGCGTCCATCGGGTGCTCGGCGCCGAGCAGCCGCCACATGAGCTGTCGCGACAGGGCGACCGAGATCGCCGAGGTGTTGGCGGCGATCTCGCGAGCCAGCTCGTGCGCCGTGGGCAGCAGGCGATCGGGTGGCACCACGCGGCTCACGAGACCGCCCTCCCGCGCCTCGTCGGCCGAGAACACGCGGCCCGTGTACATCCATTCCGCCGCGCGCGCCATCCCGACGAGACGCGGCAGGAACCACGTGCTGCACGCCTCCGGGACGACGCCACGCCGCGTGAATACGAAGCCGATGCGGGCCGCGGTCGACGCGATGCGGACGTCCATCGGCAGCGTCATCGTGATCCCGAAGCCGACGGCCGGCCCGTTGATGGCGGCGATCACTGGTTTCTTCATGTCGTAGATGCGGAGCGTCACCTGCCCGCCCCCGTCCCGGTGAGGCACGCCAGCGTCCACGCCACGCCGGCTCCGGTCGAAGGTGCCTCCGCCACCGGAGAGATCGGCCCCCGCGCAGAACGCTCGCCCGGCGCCGGTGACGATCACCGCCCGCACGGCATCGTCGGCATCGGCGCGGTCGAACGCCTCGAGCAGCGCCTCGATCATCGCGGACGTGACCGCGTTCAGCTTGTCGGGACGCGACAGCGTGAGCGTGCACACGCCGTCCGAGACCTCGGAGAGGACCATCGGTCCAGTCGCCATCTCAGCCCCCGGCCGGCCGGCCAGTGCCGCGATCGTCCCCGCCCTTCTCGGCCTCGCCGGCCTTGAGCTTGCGGAACACCGTGGTCGGGTCGATGCCCAGCATGCGGGCCGTGAGCGCCTTGTTGCCTCGGGTCAGGCGCAGCGTCTCCTCGAGCACCCGCTGCTCGACCTCCGCGAGCGGCGTCCCCACCTTGATCTTGAAGAACGCCTCCTTGCCGGTGCCCTCCTGGCCTCCGGCCTCCTCGTCCGGCACGACCATCACCGAGCGGTCGACGACGGTGTCGGGCAGCTCGGCCGTCTCGACGCGCGCGCCGCGGGCCAGCACGACGGCCCGCTCCACCACGTTCTCGAGCTCGCGGACGTTGCCGGGCCACGCGTAGGCTTCGAGGCACGACAGCGCCTCCTCGCTGAAGCCCTCGAGCCGCCGATTGTTCTTGGCCGCGTACACGCGCAGGAAGTGCTGCGCCAGGACGGGGATGTCCTCGCGCCGATCCCGCAGCGGCGGGGCCACGATCGTGATCACGTTCAAGCGGTAGAAGAGATCCTCGCGGAACCGTTTCTCGCGGACGAGCGTGGCGAGGTCCTGGTTGGTGGCCGTGACGATGCGGACGTCCACGCGAATGGTCTTCGTCCCCCCCACGCGTTGGAACTCGCCCTCCTGGAGGACGCGCAGGATCTTCGGCTGGGTCACGGGGGAGAGGTCCGCCACCTCGTCGAGGAACAGCGTGCCGCCGTCGGCCAGCTCGAAGCGGCCCTCCTTGCGCCCGGCCGCTCCCGTGAAGGCGCCCTTCTCGTATCCGAACAGTTCCGATTCCAGCAACGTCTCGGGCAGCGCGGCGCAGTTGACCGCGACGAACGGGCCGTCGCGGCGGCCCGACCGGTTGTGGATCGCCCGCGCGGTCAGCTCCTTGCCCGTGCCGCTCTCGCCCTGGATCAGCACGGTCGCCGAGCTGTCGGCCACCTGCTCGACGAGCGTCATCATCCGCCGGAACGCGGGGCTCACCCCGATCATCTCGCCCTGGCGCAGGAGATCGTCGAGGCGCTGCTGCAGCGCCCGGTTCTGCGCGATCAGGGCGCGGCGCTCCAGGGCCTGGCGCACCACCTTGACGAGCTGCGCCCGCTGGAATGGCTTCGTGAGGAAGTCGATGGCGCCGTCCTTCATCGCCCTGACCGCTTCCTCGACGGTGCCGAACGCGGTGAGCAGGATGAAGTCCACGTCGGGAACAGCCGCCTTGCCGCGGGAGAGGAACTCGAGGCCGGTCAAGCCCGGCATCTTCAGATCCGAGAGCACCAGGTCGATGCCCCCGGCCTGGAGCCGTTCGAGGGCGGCCTGGCCATCGGGCGCGAGCACGACAGCGTAACCCTCTCGCGTGAGCGCCCGCTCGAGGCTTTGCCTCACCGCGGGATCGTCGTCGGCGACGAGGAGCGTGGCGCTGGGGCTCTCGCTCTCAGACATGCTCGATCCGCTTGAGCGGCAGCGTGATGCTGAACGTCGCCCCCGCCCCCGGCGTGCTGGTCCAGCGGATGGCGCCGCCGTGCTCCTCCACGATCTGGCGCGTGATGGACAGCCCAAGTCCCGTGCCCTGCGGCTTGGTGGTGAAGAACTGCTCGAACAGCCGGCGTCCGACGTCGGGCGCGATGCCGGGGCCGGTGTCGCTGACCGCGATCTCGACCTCGTCGTCACCGCAGCGCGTGGTCACGCTCAACGTGCCTCCGGTGGCCAGCGCCTCGAGCCCGTTCTTGAGGAGGTTCAGCACGGCCTGGCGCAGCAACGAACGATCGATCTCCATGGGCGGCACGGCGGGATCCGTGGTCACGTTCACCGCGATGCCCTGGCGCGCAGCGAGGGGCCGAACGAACTCGGCCACCGCCGCCACCATGTCGTTCACGGAGTCCTCCTCGAACTGCGCCTTCGGAAAGCGCGCGAACGCGAGGTATTCCTCGGTGAGCGCGTCGAGCGCGCTCACCTGCTCGCGGATGGCGCCGACGAGGGTCGTCGCCTCGTCCATCTGCGCGCCCCGCCCCTCCTGCACGATGTCGCCCAGCAGTTCGGCGTTGAGCTCGATCGCGGCGATGGGATTGCGCACCTCGTGCGCGACCTTGAGCGAGAGCCGTCCCACGGTGGCCATGCGCTCGGCCTCGACGAGCTTGTCCTGCGCCGCCTGCAGGCGCGTGAGCGTGCCGGACAGCTCCTCGTTGAGCCGCTCCACCTCGCCGCGCGCACGGCGCTCGCGCTCGGCCACGTGGCCGAGCGCATACGCGGGCAGCCCGACCAGCCCCATCACCATCGCCACCGCCGTCCACGCGGCCTCGGGCGGCACCAGCCACGCGGCAGTCCAGTAGAGGAGTCCCCCGAGCGCCGTGAGCAGCAGGCCGACCCAGCGCCCGAAGTAGTACGCGTTGACCACTACGAGGGGGAAGAACAGCGTGACGAACGGACTGTCGGCGCCGCCGGTCAGGTAGAGGAGGGTGAACACGAGGAGCAGATCCACTCCGAGCGCGCCGATGAAGATCGCGCGCGTCGCCCGCGCCTGGACCGTCACGAGGGCGAGCACGCCGGCCTTGTACGCGGCGAACCACATCACCAGCGAATAGATGTCGACGCGGTAGCGCGGTCGAAGGGGGGCCAGCCCGGACGCGGCCAGACCGCCGACGAGCACGATCGCGAGGAGCACGGCGAACACGCGCTCGTCGCGCTCGAGCAATCTGAGGACGGCGTCCCAGGACCGTCTGGCCGGCGTCACCATGGTCGGGCGTCACTATAGCGCGAGACGCCCCGGATCAGGCAGGCGCCCGGCTCGGCGCGGCGCCCGGAGAGGGGCCCGTCTCCTCGCGGCGCAGGAGCGGCAGGGCCAGCAAGGGGATCAGGCCGATCACGGCGACGGTGATCATGAGCCGGCCGAGATTCCCGTAGTCCTGCTGGGTGACGCCGAACGCGACGTTCAGGTACTGCGTGCCCAGCTCGCTCGCCGACAGCGCGAGGTTCATCAGCGAGGCCATGATCGCGAACATCGTGGCCTCGGCGCCCTCGGGCGCCGTCTTCGCGATCAAGGCGAGCATTGGCACCATGCTGAGCTGCGCGAGCGGCGCGGCGATCGTGGTGTCGATGAACGCGAAGGCGCGGGGCGACAGGCCGAACCACTCGTTGGCGCCGTAGAAGAGCCCGATCGTCGGCAGCGAGAGCAGCGACCCGAGCACTGTCACCCAGAACAGCGTGAAGCTCACCGGGCGCGCGGTGATGGCCTTCCTGAAGACGATCAGGCCGGCCAGGCTCAGCATCGAGCTGACCTGGGCCAGGATGCCGAGGAACTCTTGATCGAATCCGAGGCGGTCGATCGCCCAGTAGCTGTATCCCTGGCCGACGCCGGGCACGGCCCGGAACAGGAAGATCGCGAAGGCCGCGATGGCCACGGACCGGGAGATGCCCACGCGCCCGAGCAGCGCCACGATGAGGATCCCCGACACGGCGAGCACGATCTCCTGCGAGAACGGCACGCTGAACACCTCGAGGACCACACCGAGCGAGGCATAGCCGAGCCCCACGAGCAGGACGAGGCGCGCCTTGTCGGGGCCGAGCGCGCCGCCCGACGTGGGCTGCACGCGGCGAACGCGAGGGCGCACCAGCCAGGCCGCACCGGCGACCAGGAGCGGCAGGATCATGGCCGCGGCGAACACGGCCCGGGATCCGATCACGGCCGCGAGGCGCCCGGACAGGTATCCGACGCTGATCGATCCGATGAGCAACGCCATGCGTCCGAGCGCCTGCACCTGCGCGATCTCCTCGTCAGTGTCCGCCACCTCGACGCTCAGCGCGTCGGCGACGACGTCCTGCACCATGAAGCCGACGGTGACGAGCACCATCGCTGCGAGGTAGGCGCCGCGCGTGTGAACCGCGGTGGCCAGCCACGCGTAGCCGGCGAGCGACGCGAGAGCGCCCAGCAGGAGATAGGCCTTGCGATGGCTGCCGAAGATCGGGTACACGTCCGAGGCAACTCCCGCCACCATCTTCGTGCTCCACGGCAGGGCCACCCAGAACGCGATCGCCGCGGCGTCGGCCGGCGTGATGCGAAGCGTGTCCTTCTGGAAGAACAGCAGCGCGATCGTCGTGATCCCGCTCGCGCCGTAGCAGAAGTACGTGATGAGCACCGGCAGGTAGGCGAGCCGCACGTTGCCGAACAGCCGCCCGACCCAGCCGATGGGCGCGCGGGTCGCGTCTCGTGACACTGCCGTGGGCTCCGGCATGATGGAGTCAGTCTATCAATCGAGATCGGGGCGCCGTCGAAGCCAGCCGGCCGCCTGCTCGTACGCGTGGCCGGCGCGCAGCACCGTCGCCTCGTCGAACGGGCGCCCGACGATCTGGAAGGCGAGCGGCAAGCCCGCCTCGGTGAACCCGCACGGCAACGCGAGCGCGGGCACGCCGAATCCGTTGAACGGCCGCGTGAGCCGGGAGAAGTGGCCCTGGCGCCGGGCCACCTCCTCGGGAGCCCCTGCGATCGCGTCGGCGATGAGCGGCGCGGGCTCCGGTATCGCCGGGACCGCCAGCACGTCGGCCTCGGCGAAGACCTCGCGCACGAAGCGCCGCGCGAGACGCGCGCGGAGCCGGAGCGCCTGCAGGTAGTCGTGCGCCGAGATGCGGAATCCGAGGTCGATGCGCGCGCGCACGACCGGTTGGACTTCCTCCGGCCGCTCCCGCACCAGGCGCGTGTGCGTGGCGGCGCCCTCGCACCGCGAGATGACGTTGCAGACGTCGCTCATCACGTCGGGCTCGGGGACGGACACCTCCGAGATCTGCGCACCCAATCCCTCGAGCACACCGATCGCCCGGCGCACTCCGGCCCCCATCTCCGCGTCGAGGCCATGAAAGAAGTAGTTCGCGGGTACCGCCACCCGAAGGCCCGCGATGCCGTGCTCGAGCGCTCCCGCGTAGTCTGCCGCCGGGCGCGCACTGCTCGTGGCGTCGAGAGGATCGCGACCCGCGATCACCTGGAGCAAGAGCGCCACGTCGTGCACCGACCGGGCCATCGGGCCGACGTGGTCGTTGGACCAGGACAGCGGCATGACGCCGGCACGGCTCACGCGGCCGTACGTCGGCTTGAGTCCCGCGATCGCGCAGCACGCGGAGGGCAAGCGGATGGAGCCGCCCGTGTCCGTGCCGAGCGCGCCCAGGGCCATGCCGGCGGCGACAGCCACACCGGATCCGCTCGATGACCCCCCCGAGGCGTGACCGGCGCGCCACGGATTCTTGGCGTGACCATGATGGGCGTTGTCTCCGAACGGCCCCATGGCCAGTTCGGTCATGTTGAGCTTGCCGAGGGTCACCGCGCCCGCGGCGGCGAGACGGTGCACGGCGGTCGCGTCGTGCTCGGCTGTGAAGTACTCGGCGGTCTTCGTGCCGCACGAGGTCGGCAGCCCGCGGATGTAGCAGAGGTCCTTGTAGGCGAGCGGCACGCCGTGAAGAGGCCCTTGCCACCGTCCGGCCGCCGCATCGGCGTCGAGCGCGCGGGCCCGAGCGAGCGCGCCCTCGGCGTCGACGGTGATGAAGGCGCGGAGCTGCCCGTCGTGCCGGTCGATTTGCTCGAGGCATGCGGTCACGGCCTCGACGGCCGAGAGCTTTCCCTGCCGGATCGCGGCGGCGAGGCTCACGATCGTCCAGTCCATCATCGACGCTCCCTCCGTGCGCGCGGGCGGTCGGCGTCCTTCCCGAGCGTCCGCGACCCAGGTGCCAGTTCCGCAGACGCCTGCGGCTCGACCACGTCCGCACCCTCTTCCAGCGCCTGGATGAAACGCGCGGGCTCCTCGCCGAGGCCCAGGTCGACCGCCGCCCGCTCGATCGCCGCTGAGAGTTGCGCCAGGGCGACCTGCTGCGCCTTCGCATCACTCATGTTCGTCCTCCATCCGGCCAGTCGAATCGCTTGCCGCGACCATACCACGGCGTTCGTGCCCACCCCCGACTGGCCCGGGCGAGCCACGGGACCGCGCGTCTTCCGCCGGCCGTCGTTACGCTCTCGTGGTTACGGCGGTGCGCGACGGGCGACCGAGGGCTACGATCAGCGGATCGAGTGAAACGTCCGCGATACGGACGGCAGGTGATCCACACGCTCGGGGCCGGGCTCCATGGGGGCTCGCGCGCCACTGCTGCGTTCGCGGGCGCGCTCTGCCGGGCGTGTCTGCACGGGTCCACGGAGGCCCACGGCGCGGACGCGCCAGCCATGCTCCAGCGCTTCGTGGTCGAGCGCGGGATCCGAGTGCTGACCGTCGCGGGGCCGCGCCCGTCCGGCGAGCCCGAGGTCGGCGCATTCTCAGGGAGACGCCGGACGGGGCGCTCGGCACCCCCTGACCATCTCGATCAGCACGGCTCGCGCGTCCTCGGCGGTCGTCACCTCGCGCGGAAACGCGACCCGCGTAGTCCAGAGCCGCCCGGCGCTCGAGAGGCCGAGCTTCATCCCCAGCCGATCCACCTCGAGCAGGCTGGCCTGCTCCGCCGCCTCGCCCGCGAGCACGCGCGCAAGCAGGGCCAGGGCATCGGCATGGTCGCGGTTCATATGCTCGACGATGGCGGCGCCGACGTCGGCGAGCGGATCGGGCCGCGCCGAGAGAAACGCGCGCGCGTCCACCCAGTCCATCGCCGCGAAGCCGCCGACCCAGTATACGTCCGCCACCTCGAGCGTCCAGAAGGCGAAGTCCCCGAAGTCGACCCAGTGCACGGCTTTCGGCTGCCGTGCGAGATAGGCCGCGCGCGCGGGCGGACTGTCCGCCGTGGGCACGCGCACGGCCTCGCCGAGCAGCGTCACGCGGCCCGCGGCCAGCGGATCCTGGGCCGCGCCTGGCCCCGTGACGAGCAGGCTCGCCCGCGCGTCGCCCTCGAGATTTTGCGTGTGCATCGCCATGCTGCTGATCAGGAACAGGGGACGGCCCGTCTCGTCGAGGGCATACGGCATGACGGATCCGAACGGGTGACCGGGGTGTCGACGCGAGAGCGTGGCGAGCATGCCCGTGCGGCCGAGGTACACGAGGGTACGCGCGCGCTCGGCCGGGCTCGGCGCCGCGGCATCGGCGGCGCCTGTCGGCGCTCCCGGTCCGGCGTGGTTCATCCGCTCGCGCGCCTCGCTCCGCTCGGACTCATTTCCATATCCGCTCGCCTCGCCTTCGGCTCAGCTCGCCCTGCCTCGCTCCGCTCGGACTCATTTCCATATCCGCTCGCCTCGCCTTCGGCTCAGCTCGCCCTGCCTCGCTCCGCTCGGACTCACGCTCACATCCACTCGCCTCGCCTTCGGCTCAGCTCGCCCTGCCTCGCTCCGCTCGGATTCACGCTCACATCCACTCGCCTCGCCTTCGGCTCAGCTCGCCCCTCATTCACGCGTTGCGGTGCTCGGGCATATCTGGTTGTAGGGACAGTAGCGACAGACTTGATGCGACGGCGTTGCCTCGAAGGCTCGCGCGCGGATGCCCGCCGCCGCCGCCTCGATTGCCTGGCGCGCGCTGGCCACGTCGTCGAGCGTCGGCCGGTGGCGGCCCACCAGCCCCGACTCGAGGAACCGCAGCTCGACTCCCGCGGGCAGCCGTCCGGTCATCTCCCGCTGCGCCAGCGAGTAGATATGGAGCTGCAAGCTCTCGCGCGCGCGCGCGTCGGCGCGCTTCTGCTCGGTGACGTCGCTCGATTTGTAGTCGACGATGACGAGGCCGTCCGGCGTGGTGTCGACGCGATCGAACCGCCCGCGCACCCGGGTCGGCCCGAGCGCGAAGCTGAAGTCCTGCTCCACCGCGAGCGGCTTGACGCCCGACGCCTCCTCCTCGTGGTAGAAGCGTGTGAGGGCGAGGACACCGGCCCGCTTGCGCTGCTCCTCGTGCTCGCGCGTGAGGAATCCTTCGTTGCGCCAGGCGTCGTCGAACGCGCGCAGGAGGTCTTCGAGCTCCGTGAAGTTGCCCGCCGCTCGGCGCCTGAGATAGAACTCCACGGCCGTGTGCAGCGCGCTGCCGTAAACAACGGCGTGATGCTGGCGCAGCGGAATCCGCAGCACGTGGATGTACTGGTACTTGAGCGGGCAGGTCTCGTAGTCGTCGATCTGGTTGTGGCTCACGACGATGTCGGCGCCGGGCGAGAGCGGCCCCAGGTCGAGGCCGACGCTCGACGGGGCGGGCGCGTGGCGCGCCAGCTCCTCGATCGGCTGGGCCCGGAACGGCCTGACCGCGGCCCTCGGCAGATCGAGCGCCTCCAGCACGAACTGGCTCACCTTCCAGTCGCGCCGCGTCCCCATGTCCTCTGCGCTCGTCACGCACAGGCGCTCCTTCGCGCGCGTCATGCCGACGTAGAACAGTCGCCGCTCCTCCTGCAGGTGGAAGTCGCCGGTCGGCAGCGCGTCCTTGATGAGCCCGGCCGGCAGTTCGATGGGCTCCGGCCTGCGCTGCGAAGGAAACTTGTTCTGGACGCAGTTCACGAGGAAGACCGCCGGCCACTCGAGCCCCTTCGCCTTGTGGACGGTCAGCACGTGCACGGCCGGCGTGTCGCTGTCCGCTTCGGCCACGGGGGGATCGTCGCCCGCGTCGATGAGGGCGTCCAGGTGATTCACGAACTCGCGGACGTTGTCGTAGCGGAGCACCTGCGACGCGTCCTTGACCCGCGTGAAGAACTTGCTGACGTTCTGGACCTCCTGCTCCAGCTCGGCCGGGGCCTTCGCATAGCGCGTCATCAGCCCCGAATCGAGCAGGAACTGGTACAGCAACTCGCCGGTGGGCGTCTCGCGCGCCAGCTCCATGTAGCGCTCGAGATCGGCCATGAGTCGGGCGACCGCTGCGCGCCCATCCTCGCTCACGTCCAGCTCGTCGGGCAGGCGACGGAGGACGTCGAAGAGCCATCGATGCTTGCGGTCGGCGTGGGTCGCGCACCGCGTGAGGTCGACGATGGGCACCTGGTAGACGTCGGAGGAAGCAAGATAGTGCAGGCTCACCGAGTCGTCGGGGTGAGCGACCGCCCGGAGGAACGCGATGAGCAGCCGCACCTCGGGCCGCCCGTACAGCCCCGCGTTGCCCGAGAACGTCCACGGGATGCCCCGGACGTTCAGCGCGCGCAGGAACGCGTCGGCATCGCTGTTGGCGCGGACGAGGATCGCGCAGTCCCGATAGGGGCGGCCGCGCGCGTGCTCGTCGGCGATCATCGCGGCGACCTGGTCGGACTCGCTCGACACCGTGTCGAATGCGAGGTGCTCGGGCGCGCGATCCACCGCGCCCGCGCCGACCCGCACGAGCTGCTTGCTGATCCCGTACTTCGCCTCGAGCCGATCGGGGTTGTTGTACTGGATCAGGCGATAGGCGGCATCGAGCACCGGCTGGGGGCACCGATAGTTCTCGGTCAGGACGATGTCGCGCGCCTCGGGGTACTGGTCCTTGAACTTCATCACGTTGGAGAGCGCCGCGCCGCGCCACTTGTAGATCGACTGATCGTCGTCGGCGACGACCGCGAGGTTCTTGTGCCGTGCCGCGAGCAGCTGCACGAGCTGGTTCTGCGCGTAGTTCGTATCCTGGAACTCGTCGACGAGAACGTGCGTGAACCGCTCCTGGTAGCGGCGCAGCACGTGGGGGCGACTCCGGAAGAGCCGCAGCGCCTCGACGATCTGATCGCCGAAGTCGACCTGACCCCGCCGCGCCATCAGGATCTGGTACTGCGCGTACGCGCGGGCCAGCTCGAGCTGCTCCTCCGCGGCGAGCCGCGCGTCCTCGTCGGCGGCGGCAGCGAGCAGGTGCTCGACGTGGGCCACGTACTCGTCCGGCGCCACGTCCTCGTCCTTGAGGCGGCTCACGTGGTTCAGGATCGCGTGGAGGTGGCGGGTCGGATCGCCAAGCGGGCGATAGTGGCGAAGGGGCAGCTCGAAGAGATGGTCGCGCAGGAAGATCACCTGCTCGGCCCGGGTGAGCACCCGGAAGTCGGGTGTGAGGCCCAGCTCGAGAGCGTTTTCCCGGATCAGATGGTCACCGAAGGCGTGAAACGTCGAGATCTGCACGTCGGCGTAGCCGTAGGGGACGAGCGTGTCGACGCGCTCCTCCATCTCGACGGCCGCCTTGTCGGTGAACGTGAGCGCCAGGATCTCCGACGGACGGGCCCGGCGGGTCGCGATCAGGTGCGCGATGCGCCGCGTGATGACGGTAGTCTTGCCCGTGCCGGCGCCGGCGATGATGAGGAGCGGCCCTGTCCCGTGGGTGACGGCGGCCACCTGGGCCTCGTTGAGGCCGTCCAGGATGCGCTCGGCGCCCCGCGGCGCCTCCAGCCTCGGGCTCAGCGACGGATCTCCGTGCTGTCCGACGCGAGCAACTCCTCGAGCTCCGCGCGCGTGATGCGCGGCACGTCGCCCCAGATCGTGCACTTGAGCGCCGCGAGCGCCGTCGCGGCATCGACCGCGTCCTGCATCGATCGCCCGGAGAGCACGGCCCAGAGCAAGCCGGCGGCGAACGCGTCGCCCGCCCCCACGCGATCGACGACGGTGACCGCGTAGCGCCGGGACGGTCTCACGATCGCACCGCGGGACAGCACCGCCGACCCGGCCTCGCCCAGGGTGAGGGCGATCGTCGCGCCGGGCGCGAGCGTTGCGAGCGCGGCAAGCGTCTCCTCGGCCGAGCCGAGAAGATCGAGGACGGTCGCGGCGTCGTCCGCCCCGATGAAGAGATAGTCGAGCCGCGGAGCGATCTCGAGCAGGAACTCGCGCGCGTCCTTCGGCGCCCAGAGGCGCGAGCGATAGTTGACGTCGAACGACAGCGCCGCGCCGGCCGTCCTCGCCTCGTCCACGGCGCGCCGAAGGACCGCGCGCAGGTTCGGCCCGAGGGCGGCGGTCACGCCGGTCAGATGCACCAGGCGGGCGCCCCGGACGAGCGACCAGTCCACCTCGTCGGGGACGAGGACGGAGAGCGCCGAGCCGAGGCGATCGTACAGCACGCGCACCGGTCGCGGCGCGGCGCCGTACTCGAGGAAGTAGAGTCCCATGCGGCTGCCCGGTCGGCGGATCACGCCGGTGCAGTCCACGCCGTGCCCCACCAGTTCGCGCACGGTGCGGTCGCCCCAGACGTGATCGGCTGGCAGGGCAGAAATGAGCGCCGTCCGCAAGCCGAGGCGCGCGCACGCAGCCGCCACGTTGGCCTCGGTCCCACCGATTTGCACGTCGAGCGCGCCGGCCTGCTCGAGACGCTGGGGCGGCGGCGAGGCGAGCCGCAACATCACCTCGCCGAGCCCGACCAGGTCGTGCCCGCTCACGACCGCCGCGGGGCGCACCTGAACGTGAACGTCGTGCCGAGCATGAGGGACGATTCGACCGACTCCAGGTGCCGATCCGGGCCGAACGCGATCCGCGCCGGCTGCGCCGGGCGGGCCCACGACGAGAACCCGGTCAGATCGAGGCGGGCCGTCAGGCGCCCGCTGGCCGCATCCGGCGCGGCGTGGAAACGAACCGTCTTCAGTTCGGCCCGGTAGGAGCCGCTCGGCGACACGTCGTCCGGGCCCTCGTTGGCCGGGCGCGCTCGGCGCACGACGGTGATCCGGTGCGCCCCGTCCGGGTCACGGTCCAGCTTGTCGGCGGCGAAGTTGAGCTCCGCCGAGAAGAGATCGTCGACGTGCTGGCCGGGCGAGAGCCGCACGACATCCTCGGCGTGGCGGCGGCGGCCGAGGAAGAACGTGTAGCTCACCGAGTGATACTCGATGAGCCCGCGCTCGTAGTCGTAGACGAGCGACGTGCGGTTCTCCCGGCCTCGCACGGTGAAGGCGCTCGACAGCGCGGTCGGCTTGAACCGGCCGTCCTGGATGATGCCCGCGCCTTCCGTCCGCGCCGTCACTCCCACGCCCTGCCCGGTCATGGCGACCTGATACCGCCCGGCCGTCCGATCGATCTCCTCGACGATCGTGCCCTTGAGCGCGAACGTCAGGAGGTTGAACAGGACGCCCACGTCGGCCTGGTAGGTCCGATCGAGGCGGCCCGCCGCCTCGGCGGGCGCCGGGCGGCCCAGGGCGAGAGAGAGGACCGGCAGGGCGAGAAACTGACGCCGTGAGACGACGGGCCCGATGGGTGGCCGCGCGCGACGGACGTCCATACGCGTCGATTCTACTCAACCTCCTCGTTCCGTCCACGCCAAACCCGTTTACTCCTCGACGGGACGGCCGCTACTATAGAGGGTAGACCGCGCGGCTCGGTGGCCGCGCCGCCCGCGGGCCGGCGAGGCCGCGGGCCATTGCCCAATGCTCCAGCAGCCGTTCGAGCCGCCGCGCGACGTCCGGTCGGTCGTCCTCGTCGTTGACGACGACGAAGGGCTACGCGAGTCCTGCCGCCTCATCCTCGAGGAGGACTTCGACGTCCTCGACGCGGCCGATGGCGCGCGCGGGCTCGAGATCCTCCGCGCCTCCGAGGTCGACGTCGTGCTGCTCGACGTCCGTCTCCCGGGCATGGACGGGATCGAGATCCTCCAGCAGATCAAGGCGCTCGACGAGCAGATCGAGGTCATCCTCGTGACCGCGGTGAAGACCGTGCGGACGGCCGTGACCGCGATGAAGCTCGGCGCCTTCGACTACCTGACCAAGCCATTCGAGGAGGAGGAGGTGCTCGCCGTCGTCAAGCGAGCGATCGAGCGCCGGGCCCTGCGGCGTGAGGTGACGTTTCTCCGCTCCGAGCTGGCCCGCCGGGACAACGGCGACGAGATCGTCGGCGAGTCGCCGGAGATGCAGCGGCTCTTTCATCTCATCGCCCAGGTGGCGCGCACCGCCGCCACCGTGCTGATCACCGGCGAGAGCGGGACGGGCAAGGAGCTCGTCGCCCGAGCCATACACCGGCAGGGTCCACGCCGGGAAAAACCATTCGTGCCGATCAACCCGGCCGCGATCCCGGAGGCGTTGCTCGAATCGGAGCTGTTCGGCCACGAGCGCGGAGCCTTCACGGGCGCGTACCAGAAGAAGCTCGGGCGGTTCGAGCTGGCGCACGGAGGCACGCTGTTCCTCGACGAGATCGCCACGCTCAGGGCCGACCTGCAGGTGAAGCTCTTGCGGGTGCTCCAGGAGCGAGAGATCGAGCGCGTCGGGGGCAGCCGGCGGATCGGCGTGGACGTCCGCATCATCGCCGCGACGAATGCGGACATTCGTCGCGCCGTGGCGAGCCAGACGTTCCGCGAAGATCTCTACTACCGCTTGAACGTCGTGCCGATCGTCGTCCCGCCCCTGCGCCACCGTCGCGACGACGTGGTGCTGCTCGTCGATCACTTCATCCGCAAGTACGACCGGCAGTTCGGCAAGCGCGTCACCGGCGTGTCTCCCGAGGCGGTGTCCGCGCTCCGGGAGTATGCCTGGCCCGGCAACGTCCGCGAGCTGCAGAATCTGATCGAGCGATCGGTCGCGCTGGTGGAGGGTCCGCTGATCCACTTGCGCGATCTCCCGATGGAGATGACGCTCGGCGATCGCCAGTTCCGTGACGGCGAGACGCCGCTGCCCCCGCTCAACACGGCGCTCGATCAGTTCGAGAAGAGCCTCGTGCAGGGCGTCCTCGAGCGCGTGATGTGGAATCAGAGCAAGGCCGCCGAAGTGCTCGGGCTCCACCGGAACACGCTGCTGCGGAAGATCGCGAAGTGGGGTCTCAGTCCGCCGACGCGCGGATCATGATGCACCAGCGCTGGTGCAGTGCACCGGTCGCGGTGCACGGAGAGCAGTCGAGCCTGATCCCGAACGCTATATTCCATGGGTATTTAGCAACCCTCGCTTCTTGCTCGCCATTGGCCTCCGACTTGCTCTACGCTTCTCGCTCGACACGGCCCTCGAGGGAGGGTCCCGAGACGCCAACCCCTCACAGGAGGACTCGCGATGACGAAGCTCGTGACGGTGCTTGCGATCCTGGGCATGTTCCTGCTCGTGGCCCCCGTGATCGAGTACGGTACGGTCGAATCCACGAACATCTTCACGGCGATCGGCAACGCCGAGGGTGGCGCAGGGGGCGACTAGCGGCAACTGGCCTCTCATTGATGGGCCGCGGGGGTGCAGGCGCTACGGCGCGCGCTCGGGGTTTCTCGGTTACCCTGACGCTCGTCCTCGTCTGCGCCCTCGCGTTTGTCGACTGGGCTCTCGCACAGGACAAGACCGACGGAGGCCCGACCGCGCCGGCCGGGACGTACCGGCGTCCACTCGGCAACGACCCGGCCACGCTCGACCCGGCGCGCATCAGCGACATCTACAGCCTCTCGGTCACGCATCAGATCTTCGACGGCCTGGTCCGCTTCGACCATACGCTGACCATCAGCCCCGCGCTGGCTCGGTACTGGTCGTCCTCGCGCGACGGCCTCCGATGGACGTTCGCGCTCCGAAAGGGTGTCAAGTTCCACCACGGGCGGGAGGTGACGTCCGAGGATGTCGTGTACTCCCTGACCCGGCTCCTCGACCCGAAGGTCAAGTCGGGCGCGGCGGACTTGTTCACCAGCATCAAGGGTGCTCAGGATTTCACCCAGGGACGGGCGAAAAGCGTGGCTGGCCTGTCGGCGCCTGATCGCTACACCGTCCAGGTTGAGTTGACCGACGCGCTGACGCCGTTCGTGTCCGCGCTCGCGGTGGGCCACGCGAAGATCGTCCCGAAGGACCTGGTCGAGCAGCACGCCGAGGCATTCGGCAGCCAGCCCGTGGGCACCGGGCCGTTCAAGTTCGTGCGCTGGGACCGCGGCAAGGAGATCGTGCTCGCCGCGAACACCGCGGCCTTCGACGGAGCGCCCCGCCTGGCGCGACTCGTCCACCGCATCTTCCCAGGGGAGTCGAGCGATCTCATCTGCCGGGAGTTCGAGCAGGGCCACCTCGAGGAGAGCCCGGTGCCGCCTCAGTGCCGCAACATGGCGGGCGACCCCCGCTATCAGTACGTGAAGCGGCCGACCTTCAGCGTGCGATTCTACGGACTCAACACCCGGGTGAAGCCGCTCGACGACGTGCGCGTGCGCCAGGCCATCGCCCACGCGATCGACCGCGACACGATGCTGGACGAGATCTTCCTCGGGCGTCACCAGCCCGCGCGAGGCATCTTGCCGGCCGGGATGCCCGGCTACAATCCGCAGCTGAAGGCGCCCGGATACGAGCCGAGCCGCGCGCGGGAACTCCTGGCAGCGGCAGGCTTTCCGCAGGGGCGAGGGCTCCCGGTCATCACGATCTGGTCGGCGGCCAAGGGCGACCGGATCGAGCGCGAGATGGCGGTGCTGAAACGGCAGCTCTCCGCCGTCGGCATTCCGGCCGAGGTCCAGTACGAGCCGAACTGGCCGACCTTCTCGCAGCGCCTGTCCGACGGGCGCTTGCCAATGTTCGTGTACGCGTGGCATGCCGACGTCCCGGATCCCGACAATTTTCTCTTCAAGCTCTTCTACTCGCAGAGCCCGCGCAATCTGACCGGCTACGCGAACCCCGTGGTGGACGACCTGCTCCTGCAGGCCCGCCGCGAGCGCGACGGCCTGCGGCGCAACGACATCTATCGGCGCGCGGAACAAATCATCGTCGATCAGGTCGCCGTATTGCCGGTGTGGCACTACCGGTACGAGAGGCTGTTCCAGTCGTACGTGCGCAACGTCGAGGTCAACGGACTCGGGGACGCCTATCTGCCCCTGCGAAAGATGTGGCTCGAGCCGCGGTGATGGTGGACTGGATCGGACGCGTCCGGCCCGAGTTCCGCTCGCTCCAGACCAAATTCCTCATCGGGACGCTCATCGTCCTGGTCCTGATCATGACGGGCTTCATCGCGATCGTGGAGCAGCAGCAGCGCCAGGCCATCGTCGACGAGGTCCAGCGCCGCGGCGAGGTGCTCGTCAGGGGTCTGGCGGCCAGCTCCACCGGCCCATTGCTTCTCTACAACTTCACGGCGCTCGAGCAGAACGTGGACCAGGTGGGCGGCGAGGCGGACGTCGTGTACGCGATGGTCCTCGACGCCGAGGGCAAGGTGGTCGCCCACAGTCGGCGGCCCGAGCTGGTCGGCTCGGCCCTCGAAGGGCCCATGCACGAGCGGGCCGCCCGAGCGGACCAGCTGCTCGTCCAGGAATCGGCGCAGCGCAAGAGCGGAGAACCGATCTACGACATCGCGATCCCGATCCACGTCGAAGCCCAGAAGTGGGGCACGGTCCGGCTTGGGCTCTCGCGCAAGCGGATGGAAGCTGAGATCCGCCAGACCCGCTGGGAACTGCTGGGCCTCGCGCTCATTACCCTCATCGCAGGCGGCCTGTGCGCCGCCCTCGTGGCGCGGCGCATCGCCCGGCCCGTCCGTCAGCTGGCGGCGGGCGCCGAGGCCATCTCGCGGGGCGAACTCGACCAGCAGATCGAGCCGGCAGGCGCGGACGAGATCGGCCAGCTCGCGCTCACCTTCAATCACATGACCGCCCAGCTTCGCCAGCATCGAGCAGACATCGAGACGGCCAACGCCGAGCTTCGCCAGCGCCTCGAGCAGGTGGCCGAGATCAAGAACTACACCGAGAGCATCCTGGGATCGATCACGAGTGGCATCGTCACGCTCGATCTGGACGGCCGCGTCGCCACGATGAACCCGGCCGCGGAAATGCTGACCGGGCTCTTCTCGCTCGACGTGACGGGGCGATATAGCCAGGAAGTGTTCGCGCACAGCCCCGAATTGGGCGAACTCCTCGTCGACACGCTCGAGCGGCGGAGCGGCGTCGCGAACGTGTCGCTCACGCTCCGACGGCCGAACGGGACGACGTTGCCCATCGAGATGAGCACGGCGCCGCTGCGCGGCCGCGAAGGAAAGGACCTGGGGGCTGTCGGCGTGTTTCGCGACGTCTCGGTGCTCCGCGAACTCGAAGAGCAGTTGCGGCGCTCCGACCGGCTCGCGGGCCTCGGAACCCTCGCCGCCGGACTCGCGCACGAGATCAAGAATCCGTTGACGTCCTTGCGCACGTTCACGCGCTTCATGCCGCGCAAGTTCGACGACGAGCGGTTCCGTGAGCGGTTCCAGCGGGTGGTCCCGCACGAGCTGGAGCGAATCAACACCATCGTCGAGCAGTTGCTGGAGTTGTCGCGCCCCGCCCGCCTGGTCTTCCAAGCGGTGCGCCTCGCCGAGCTGCTCGACCGCGTCCTCGACCTGTATGCGAATCAGATCGAGAGCAAAGGCATCGATGTCCGCCGCGAGTACGCCCGGGACTGTCCAGGCATCCAGGCGGACCCGGAACGCCTGTATCAGGCCTTCGTGAACCTGGTGGCCAACGCGCTCGATGCAATGACCAGTGACGGACGCCTGACCTTGAGACTGGGCTCTGGACATACCCCGGCCGGACCAGGCCCGTCCCGCATAGCCTCGGCCGGCGGCTACGTCAGGGTCGAGGTCGAGGACACGGGCAAGGGGATCACCTCGTCAGAGGCCGACAAGGTCTTCAATCCCTTCTTCACGACCAAGGCGTCCGGCACCGGCCTCGGCCTCGCCCTGGCCCACAAGATCGTGGAGGATCACGGAGGCCGCATCACCTTCAGGAGCACGCCAGGAGCAGGAACGACATTCCGAGTGCTGCTGCCGGCGAGTACCGGGACCGGCCCAGTCGATAGACATCTCACTGCCTAACTGGCAACCAACTCGCACATGGTCTGCACCGCATACACTCGTGAATGCTCAGCGTCTTCTGCACTAGTCCTCGTGCCAGAGCAAATCTTTGAATCAGCATGTTTTCCTGCTAGTTTCGGGCCCGCTGCCCTGCCATCTACTAATACCGAGCTCGGAAAGGGCCACCACGCATGAGAAGTCCTCGCCGTGTCGTTGTTACCGGATTGGGCGTGGTGTCCCCAATCGGCATCGGCAAGGTTCCGTTCTGGAACCATCTCGTGGCGGGAACGTCTGGTGTCGACTACATCGCGGCCTTCGACGCCGCCCCCTACCCTTGCCGCGTAGCGGCCGAAGTTAAGGACTTCCATCCGACGGATTTCATGCACGTCAGACGGACGAAGCACCGTGGTCGATTTTCGCAGTTCGCCGTTGCAGCTGCGAAACTTGCCCTTACTGACTCTCAACTCCAAGTCGAACGAGAATCACCAGAAAGGGTTTCCGCGTGCATCGGCACTGCGATGAACGGATCCGGCGACGTGTACGAATCGGCGCGAACCTCCTTCGACAAGTCGGGACTTGAAGGCATTCCGGTGATGAGCGGAATTGAGTACGCCGCCCATGCACCGGTCAGCCATGTATCAGTAGAGCTTGGACTGCGTGGCCAAGGAATGACTATCGCGTCAGCCTGCTCAACCGGGTTAGATGCTGTTCAATGGGCTGTATCTCAGATCAAACAAGATAAGGCTGATGTCGTACTAGCAGGGAGCACTGAGGCGCCCGTCTCGGAGTTCTGTTTCGCCACTCTCTGCGCACTTGGAGCCCTCGCCAAATTCAGCGACCCTGAGCTCGCAGCATCCCGGCCATATGATCGGCGTCGCGATGGCTTAGTTCTGGGAGAGGGCTCTGCTGTCTGTGTCCTGGAAAGCCTGGAACACGCGGAGGAGCGAAACGCCCCTATCTACGCGGAGGTCATAGGATTCGGCACAGGCAACGAGGGCGGTTTCGCTACTAGAACTAATGCCGCCGAGCTCGCCTTGGCTGAAGGAATAACACTTGCCCTGAAGAGCGCCGATCGAAGCCCCAACACATTGGATTACATCAATTCGCATGGCAATTCCCTACCGGACTACGACCTAGTCGAAACCCGGGCATTTCACCGAGCATTAGGCCCGGCCGCCTACAGCATTCCAGTTAGCTCGATCAAATCAATGATCGGTCACGCACTGGGCGCGGCGGCAGCGTTTCAGGTCGCTGCCACGTGCCTAAGCATCCAGAATTCGATCATCCCGCCAACGATCAACTACGAGACTCCAGACCCCGATTGCGATCTCGACTATGTCCCGAATATCGCTCGGGTCTCCCGGGTCCGAACTGCTCTCATCAACGCGCACGCGATGGGAGGAACACATTCTGTTCTCATTCTCGGAGCCCTTCAGCGGTGACTCCTTCCCACTTCTCGCTAATCCTCTTCGCGGCCCTCGCGAACCTTGTCCTCGGCGCGATCATTCTCCACAAGCAGCCCGCTGGGCACATTCACAGATCTTTCGCAGCGTTCTCCTTTTCTGTTGCACTCTGGACCCTTAGCAACGGTCTCGTTTCGGCATATCCTGGAACGACATGGGGGTACGTTTGGGGACGCTTGACGTTTGCTTCTGCTTCCATTATCCCCTTCGCATTTCTGCTTTTCGTTTCCGTATTCCCGACCGCTCAGCTTCCGGCCCCAAAGTTCGTCGTCCGAACCTTCGCGATATCTGCCCTCGCCTTCTTTTCACTCTCATTCTCCCCTCTCATCCTACGTTCAACCGCATCCGTAGACGGGCAACTTCACGTAACATACGGGCCATTGCACCTCGTCTTCGGAATTTACTTCGTCTCATGCCTTGGCTTCAGCCTCTTCCTCCTAACGAGAAAGGTAGTTGTCTCAACCGGGCTACAGAAACTCCAGGTTCGCTACCTCTTTGCCGGTGTCCTGGTGGCAGCAGTCGGCGCCATTGTCGCCAACCTTCTTATCCCCCTCTTCCTTCAAAATTCGCAATTCAGCCGCTATGGACCTCTATTCGGGATGCTCATGGTTGCAACCATCGGACACGCTGTAATACGTCACCGTCTCCTAGATATCAAGGTTGTAATCAAGAAGGGGGTAGTTTATGTCTGCACTCTGCTCGCAGTCACATGCCTGTTCCTTCTCCTGGCCGAAGTTCTGAAGAGGCTCGGCGCATACCATCGACACAGCATCTCTATAGTCGAGGCTCTGCTGGTTGCACTTTTCTTAGCCATATTCTTCCAGCCGCTCAAGACGCTCATCCAAACATCTCTCAATCGCTACCTTTACCGTGAAACCTATGACTTTCAACGTATTCTTCGAGATGCTAGTCATCGACTCAGTGCAATCCTCGATCTCGATCCGCTCCTAGACTACTTAGTTCAGGTCATCGAAAGTACCTTCCGGGCTGAGAATGTAACAGTATTTCTCCGGAAACCCACTTCCGACGTCTTCACTTGCGTCCTCCCTAGGACTGGAGCAGCTCATCCACGGGCCCTCTCGAACACTTCTCCTCTCGTTCACTTTCTACGAACCCATCGCTCAAGCATTGTGCGTGAGGAAGCCTCACGTCACACCGACTCTCTAGTCCACGTGTCGGTCTCCCAGTCACTGGCCGAGCTTGGCAGCGACCTCGCATTTCCTCTCGCCGAAAATCATATCCTAATCGGGGTTGTCACCATCGGACCAAAGCGATCCGGCGATCCCTACTTCGCTGACGACATCGCCCTTCTCGACACGTTGATTAGCCAAGCAGCGATCACCGTAACCAACGCGACTCTCTATCGGCAGGTTGTCCTTGCTAATGAGTACGTTGACAATATCCTCTCAACTATGGACAGTGGCGTAGTCGCGGTCAATGCGATGGGAGATATCGCTCTCTTCAATGCCGCTGCTCAAACTCTAACTGGTCTTCCTGTCGAGAGTGTCCGCGGTTGCTCTTACCACAACTTGCCTTCACAGCTTGCCTCCCCGTTGCAAGACACTCTCGAACGGAGCAGCTCACGTTTTCAATTCGAGACCGCCATCGTCCAACCTGACGGCTCTCTCGTTCCTGTTGTCTGCTCCACTGCAATTCTTCGTCAAGATGACCAGTCGATCCATGGTGCACTCATCGTCTTTAGTGATACAACCAGAATCAAGGAACTCGAACAAGAAAAGCGCCGCGTAGAGCGGCTCGCATCATTTGGCGCTCTCGCCTCCGGAGTAGCACACGAAATCAAGAACCCCCTTGTCGCCATTCGAACTTTCGCCGAACTTCTCCCTGAACGATACGGTGACATTGACTTTCGAGAGGACTTTTCAAAAGTCGTCGTGCGCGAGATCGCCCGCATCGATGATCTTGTTGGACGCCTGAGAGGGCTCGCCGCGACCGCGCCAAAACAAGCCGGCGCGGTCGACATCCGCGAACCAATTCGGGACACCCTCATCCTCCTTCGCGCTCAGCTGGAGCAGGCCCGAATCCACGTGATCTATGACTGCCCAGACTCTCCCCTGCACGTCGCCGTGCACGACGCCCAACTCAAACAACTGCTTCTAAATCTTCTTCTCAACTCCGTCGAAGCGATCGGTCGCGACGGCGAGCTTCGAATTCGCGTAGCGAAACGTGAGAATCAGGGACACCTCTGGGTCTTGCTCGAAGTCTCTGACACCGGTCCTGGCATTCCCGAACCTCTTTTGGCCAGTATCTTTGAGCCTTTCTTTACTACGAAGCCCCGAGGTTCCGGCTTGGGTCTCGCCATCTGCCGTGGAATCACAGACGCTCACCACGGAACCATCCGTGCTTTCAATGGATCTGGAGGAGTTGGAACGACTATGAGTGTCGAGCTTCCCGCAGCCACCGGCAGTGCGATCGTCCACGAAGAACCGGCCCTTCGTCACTAGGTGATGCACTCTCTTCAGCCCCCTTCCAATCGTCCACACTCCGACTGACCCAACGAGGGTTGCCGAATGAGCCTCACCGCATTGTTACTCGGCTGTATCGCCACCCTGAATCTTGCGATCGGCATGTACGTCTATCGACGCAATCCCTCTGCGACCTCTCATCGGTCATTTGCACTAATGGCCCTCTCCCTGGGCCTGTGGACCATCGGCCTCGCAGTAGCGCACTATTCACCCGCTGGGAATTCCTGGGGTTTACGCGTCGCCTTCGGCGCGGCAAGCTTCATTCCCGCGTTCGTCGTCGCTTTTGTCGAGCACACACCTCATACTCTCACTGCTCATCGGGGTATCATCAGTCGGGTATTCCTTCCCATCTCACTGATCCTCTCTGTCGTGTCATTCTCTCCACTCATTGTTGTATCTGTCGATGCGACACAAGGCCATCTATCAACTCAGTATGGTCCTCTCCATCTTGTCTTTGGAGTGTTCGTAATATTCAGTCTTCTGTACGCGATCAGTGTACTAATCTCACGATACAGATCCTCTAATGGAAGCACCAAGGTCAGGCTTGGACATCTGCTTCTTGCCTTCGTCATTCCTATTTCGTTAGCTATCTCCACGAATCTATTCGTACCCCTAGTGTTAGGCAGCTCCTCCTTGAGCAAATATGGTCCATTTTTCACGCTACCATTGCTCGCTCTAATTGGCCACTCCATACTGAAACATCGTCTCCTTGACCTAGGCCCTGTTATTCGCAAAAGTGCGGTCTATCTTGCTGCGTCGTTGACGGCCAGCCTCGTTCTCGTAACGTTCTTATCGCTATCCAATGCAATCGTCCACGACGATAGTGCAATTCCCGTGCGAGAGGTGCTCTTGGCACTGGCAGTCGCGATCTTTTTTGGACCTTTGAAGACATCAATTCAGAGGGCTTGTGACCGCTATCTATTTCGAGACCCTTATAGCTACCAGCAAATCGTCTCTGCTACGAGCCATGCGTTGAGAGGCACAAGTGACTTGGCTGTCCTTCTAACTCATGTTAGCAGCGTCGTCCTTGCGACATTGAAACCAGGAACAGCCGCCATCTATCTCCTCAACGAGGGAGGCCAACTAGAGCTTACATGGTTCGTCGGAGGGCGGTACCCGTCCAGTCTTCCATTGTCCAGTTCTGTACTCAGGACGGTCACTTCGAAGAAAGACATAGTCTGCTTCAATCACTCGGATCAACAGCGGGAGGACATGGATGGGCCGTCTGTCGCGTTGATTGACACCGATGTTGTCGTCGTAGCTCCACTGATCGAGGAATCAGATGTAATAGGTTTGCTTTGCGTTGGCCCAAAGCGCTCAGGTGACCAATACTCTAGTGATGACATCGATCTCTTGGCAACTCTTTCAAATCAGTCGGCTGTTGCAATACGTAACGCTCAATCACATCGGCGCGTCATGCAACTTAACGAGGAACTTCAAGCCGTTTTGGGTACGATGGAGAGTGGTGTAGTTGCAACCGGAGAGAGAGGACAAATCACACTTTTCAACTATGCAGCAGAACGACTCGTCGGTATACCCGGTTCAAAAGCGCGCAGCCGGAGCATTCACGACCTGCCGACGCCGCTTGCCGAATGTTTGGCAGGTACGCTATCTGCGGGCCAATCGCGTTCTCAGATTGAATTTTGTGTTCCTGACGGAGCGGGGCAGGTCATTCCTCTATCATGCTCCACTTCACCTCTCCTGAACTCTACTGGTAGGCCGTCAGGTGCTGTAGCCGTCGTCAGCGATATCTCACATCTCAAACAACTAGAGCATGAGAAGCGCCGAGCGGAGCGCTTAGCCTCAATCGAGGCAATCGCCGCCGGCCTTGTCCATGAGATTCGCAATCCGCTGGTAGCGATTAAGACATTCTCGCAATTGTTGCCGAAACGCTACGAGGATCCTGAATTTCGGGAGACGTTTTCTCGAACAGCTAGCCGAGAGATTCGGAGAATCGACGATCTGCTTACACGCTTCAGGACCCTAGCGTCCGCGTCCCTCGAACCCACTGCGCCGATCAGCATTGGTGAGCCGATACAGCACGCACTAGATCTCCTGCAACCCGAAATTGAGGAACGGCAGATTCAGGTTCGGCGGGTCTGTGATGGTGTCCCGCGTGCCATCATTGGCAGCGTATCTCAATTGGAGCAGCTTTTTCTTAACTTGTGCTTAAATGCCATCGAAGCAA
>Ga0187894_10000405_pt1 | contig 57972 bp, 62 predicted proteins | sample GBC1701081metaG_FD_136650 | JGI IMG/M metagenome (GOLD analysis project Ga0187894, IMG submission 136650) | White microbial mat communities from a lava cave in the Kipuka Kanohina Cave System on the Island of Hawaii, USA - GBC170108-1 metaG ...
CCTGGGTGCGCAGCCCCGCCGCATCGAGCGCCGACCGCGAGGCGCGCTCCGCGAGATCGAGGAGCGCCTCGGAGCCGCGCAGCACCTGGCGTGCTTCGACGCCCGTGCGGGAGCGGATCCACCCTGGGGTGAGGCCGAGCCGCTGCTCGATCTCGTTGCTGCCGACGCGCACGCTCGCAGCCGCGGCGCCGCTGCCGAGCAGGCGCGTTCGAAGAGCCGCGTCGGTCACTGGCGCGGCTTACAGCGGGCCCCGCAGCGTTTCAACCTCGGATCGTCGCAGTCCGCGGCGATGGGTCGTGCGTATCTCGGGTGCCGCGCCGGCTTCGCTGGCCGCGGCATGCCGGTCGCGCGTACCACCGACGCGACATTCTCGCTCCTCCCCGAGCCAAGACGTCGTCTTGGCTCGGCGTTAGTCGAGGAAGAGGAGGCGGCGATAGATCGCAGCGAGCGCGCCGAGGTCCATGCGCGGGGGGAAGAACGCGGTCATGATGCCGAGCGCGCAATAGGCGCCCGTGAGGACGACACCGGGGATCGCGCGACGGAGGTCGCGCGGCAGCGGGCCCAGCCGGCGCGTCGCGAGGACGCCGACGGCGTTGATGATGCCCCACAACAGCCACGGGAGGTACGAGCCGAGCGGGAAGTACCCGAAGCCGAGCAGCTTCACGCCGCCGGCGAGGTGATAGACCGCCATGAAGACGAAGACGGCGATGGTGTTGCGCCACTCCGGCCGGCGCTCGCCCGAGCGCCGGCGCGGCGCCGCGCCTCCGAGCGGGAGATAGAGGTAGCGGCGCGTCCAGAGGTTCAGCGTCATGTTCCAGCGCCGCCAGAAGTCGGCGACGCCGTAGGAGAGGAAGGGCCGTGCGAGGTTTTCGGGCAGCGCGAACCCGGCGAGACGCCCGAACCCGATCCCGCCCTCGGTCCAGGTCGTGAGCCCGAGGTAGATGCACACCCACACACGGAAGACGTGGGTCCATGCATCGAGTGGCGTCCCCGCCGCGGCGTGCTCGTAGCCCGTCGATCCCGGTGTGCACACGATGCCGAATGCGAGCGCCATGGCGACGACGCCGATGCCGACGCGGACGAGAGCCCACCGCTCGGCGCGCAGGAAGGCGAGCGGACCCCGTGGCGCTGCGTCGTCCCAATAGGTGACGAGACGGCCGCGCCGGAAGTCGTCGAGCGAGACGAGCGGTCCTGCCATGAAGGCGGGCAGGAAGAACATGAAGTGCAGGAACTCGCCCAGATCGGACGGCTCGCGGTCTGCGCCGGTGCGGCGATCCCAGGCGAAGGCCCACGAGCGCAGCAAGGTGAGGTTGGTGGCGAACGCGACGTACTCGCGGACGCGCCCCTCGTACTCGGGCAGCTGCGGGAGCCACCAGATGGGCGCGACGATCTGCAGCGCGACCAGCGCCGTCACGAGCGCGTTTCCGAGCCCGCCGCGCGGCAGCCGCTCGACGGCGAGGAAGAGCGCCACCATGTACGCGACCAACAGGGCGACGACGACCGGCGTCGCGAGCACGGTCATCAGGACGACGCTCGCCGCGAGCTGGCCCCAGCGGCGGAGGTGCAGGGGCACGCCGCGCAGCGCGATCGCGATCAGCACGAAGAGGCCGCTCGTCGCGAGATAGCGGACGAAGAGGCCGGTGCCGCCCTCGGCGAGGAGGGTCATGGCCTGCGTCAGGTGGAAGACGTCCATGCCGCCTAGCGCCCCCCGCCCCCTGGCATGGCGCGGACTCTCCGGACCGCCCGCCCGAAGTCAAGGGCGGGACGCCGGTTGAAAGGCACACCATCGACCGTTAGGTGTCGCGCGCGTGGCGGCGGACCTCCAGACGGTCGTGCGGAGTCTCATCGCGAAGCACTTCGAGCTCCCCGAGGGCGAGGTCGATTTCGCCATGCGCATCGAGGACGCCGGCGACTCGCTCAAGCTGAGCGAGCTCGTGATCGCGCTCGAGCAGCGCCTCGGGATTCGGCTCCCCGACAGCGCCCTCGCGCGCGTGCGCACGCTCGGCGATCTCTGGGAGCTGGTCCAGGCGAAGGTCGCACCGTCGGGCACCTGACAGCGCACCCGCCGGGGCGGCGGCGCGGTGGAAATGGCGTACCGAAGGGGTTATGCACCGCGGTCGGGCCATGGCGGACTTCGAGAACGTCGTCGTCGAGCGGAGCGAGGCGGTGCTCACCCTCCGGGTTTCGCGCCCGAAGGTCCTGAACGCCCTCGACCCCGCGACGCTGCGAGAGATCGCGCGCGTCCTGCGCGACGTGCGGCGAGACGGCGGCGTGCGCGCCCTCGTCGTGACGGGCACCGGCGAGAAGGCCTTCTCGGCAGGCGCCGACATCAAGGTGATGGCGACGATGCCGCCGACCGAGGGGCACCCGTACTCGCGGCTCGGGCACGAGGTGCTGGGGCGCTTCGAGCAGCTCCCGATCCCGGTCATCGCCGCCGTGAACGGCGCCGCGCTCGGTGGCGGGCTCGAGCTGGCGCTCGCGTGCGACGTGATCATCGCCGCCGACACCGCGAAGTTCGGGCTGCCGGAGATCACCGTCGGCCTGATCCCGGGGTTCGGCGGAACGCAGCGCCTAGCGCTGCGCGTCGGGCTCGCCCGGGCGCGCGAGCTCATCTACCTCGGCACCATGATCGACGCGGACGAGGCGGTCCGCATCGGCCTCGTCTCGCGCGTCGTCCCGGCCGCGCAGCTCACGGAGGAGGCGCTCGGGCTCGCGAAGCAGCTCGCGGCGAAGCCGCCGGTGGCGCTCCGCCAGGCCAAGCGCGCGACCGCGGCTGCCGCGGCCGCGCTCGCCGAAGGCCTGCGCTACGAGACCGACGCGTTCGCGGTCGCCTTCGCGACCGAGGACCGCGTCGAGGGCATGACGGCGTTCGTCGAGAAGCGCGCCCCCGTGTGGAAGGGGCGCTAGCCGGTGTACGTCGAGCTCACCGACACGCAGCGCGAGCTGCGCGACACGGTGCGGGCGTTCGCGCAGGATCGCATCAAGCCGCTCGCCGCCGAGATCGATCGCACCGGACGCTACCCGCGTGAGAACCTGACGGGGCTGGGCGAGCTCGGTGCGCTCGGCGTCTTCGTGCCGGAGACGTATGGCGGCGCCGGGTTCGACCACGTCGCGTACGCGCTCGCCGTCGAGGAGGTGTCCGCCGCGTGCGGCGCGACCGGCGCCTGCTTCTCGGCTCATACCTCGCTCGTCTGCTGGCCGATCCTGGCCCTCGGCACGGAGGAGCAGCGCCGGCGCTACCTCCCGAAGCTGGCGCGCGGCGAATGGCTCGGGAGCTTCGCGCTCTCCGAGCCGGGCGTCGGATCGGACGCGGCGGGTCTCGCAACGACCGCGCGCCGCAAGGGCGACGGCTACGTGCTGAATGGCGCCAAGAACTTCATCACCAACGGGCCATACGCGGGGCTCGCCATCGTCTTCGCGTCGCTCGACCCGAGCCGCGGCGCCAAGGGCATCGGCGCGTTCCTCGTGGAGACGAGCAGCCGGGGCTGGGAGGTCCTGCGCGTCGAGGAGAAGATGGGTCTCCACGGCGCGCACACCGCGCAGCTCGCGTTCTCGGACCTCTACGTCCCGCGCGAGAATCTGCTGGGCGGCGAGGACGAAGGCTTCAAGGTCGCGATGAAGACGCTCGACGGCGGCCGCATCGGGATCGCCGCGCAGGCGGTCGGGATCGCACGCGCGGCGTTCGAGGACGCGCTCGCCTATGCCCAGGAGCGCCGTGCGTTCGGGCAGGCGCTGGCCGAGTTCCAGGGCACGCAGTGGAAGCTCTCCGACATGGCGCTCGCCGTCGAGGCGGCGCGCCTGCTCACCCTGCGCGCCGCCGCCTTGAAGGATCAGGGCATCCCGTGCACCAAGGAAGCCGCGATGGCGAAGCTCTACGCTTCCGAAGCGGCGATGGACATCGCCACCCAGGCAGTCCAGATCCACGGCGGCTACGGGTACACCCGCGAGTTCGCCGTCGAGCGCTACTTCCGCGACGCCAAGGCGACCGAGATCTACGAAGGCAGCTCCGAGATCCAGCGCCTCGTCATCGCGGGGCAAGTTCTCCGGGAGGGCGCGTGAGCGCCCGACGCCCGTCGGAGCACGGCGCCGCAGGCGCCGCGCGCACGGGGGCGCGATGCGGGTGCCGGCAGGCACCCGCTGTGGATCGCGTGAGCGCCCGACGCCCGTCGGAGCACGGCGCCGCAGGCGCCGCGCGCACGGGGGCGCGATGCGGGTGCCGGCAGGCACCCGCTGTGGATCGCGTGAGCGCCCGACCAGAGGGCGCATGAGTAGTCCGCCGCGATGGGTGCGCTGCTATGAGGCGCCGAGCGAGCCCGAGGCCCACATGGTGAAGGGGTTCCTCGAGCAGCGCGGGGTGCCGTGCGTGCTGCGGGCGCTCGGCCCCACGGTCTACCCGATCCCGACCTTCGGAACCGAGGTCCTCGTGCCCGCCGACTGGGAGCGCGTTGCGGTGCAGTTCCTGCGCCGCCGGCGACGTCCGTCGCGCGGTGTGCTACGCCTGCCCGGGCAGACGAAGGTGCGCGTATGACGAAGCGCGACTGGCTCGAGCGACGCTATCGGGAGACGCCCGAGCGGCCGGTGCGGTTCTCGACCGTCTCCGACATGGAGGTGGCCCCGATCTACACCGCCGCCGACGTCTCGGCGCCGGTGCGGGACGAGTGGCCCGGCGAGTTCCCGTACACGCGCGGCGTCTACCCGAGCATGTACCGCGGCCGGCTCTGGACGATGCGGCAGTTCGCCGGCTTCGGAACGGCCGAGGACACGAACGCGCGCTTCAAGTTCCTGATGGGGCAGGGGCAGAAGGGCCTCTCCACCGCCTTCGATATGCCCACCCTGATGGGGTACGACGCCGATCATCCGCGGGCGCGCGGCGAGGTCGGTCGTGAAGGCGTCGCGGTTTCGAGCCTGGTCGACGTGCGCGCGCTCTTCGACGGCATCCGGCTCTCCGACGTCACCACGTCGATGACGGTCAACTGCACGGCGAGCGTGCTGCTCGCGATGTACGTCGCCGTCGCCGACGAGCAAGGCGTCCCGTGGACCGAGCTCGGCGGCACCATCCAGAACGACATGCTGAAGGAGTTCATCGCGCAGAAGGAGTGGATCTGCCCGCCCGAGCCGTCGGTCCGGATCGTGGTGGACATGATCGAGTTCTGCGCGAAGCAGCTGCCGCGCTGGCACGCGGTATCCGTCAGCGGCTACCACATCCGTGAAGCGGGCTCGACCGCCGTGCAGGAGCTCGCCTTCACGCTCGCCGACGGCCTCGCCTACGTCGACGCGACCGTGAAGCGCGGCGTGCACGTCGACCAGTTCGGTCCGCGGCTCTCGTTCTTCTTCAACCTCCACAACGACTTCTTCGAGGAGATCGCGAAGCTGCGTGCGGCACGACGGCTGTGGGCGACGCTCATGCGCGAGCGGTTCGGCGCGACCGATCCCCGCGCCATGATGCTGCGCACGCACGCGCAGACGGCGGGTTGCTCCCTCACGGCGCAGCAGCCGGTGAACAACGTCGTGCGCGTCGCGATCCAGGCCCTCGCGGGCGTGCTCGGCGGCGTGCAATCGCTGCACACGAACTCGCTCGACGAGACGCTCGCCCTCCCGTCGGAGCAGGCCGTCATGGTCGCCGTGCGAACGCAGCAGATCCTCGCCGAGGAGAGCGGGGTCACGAACATCGTCGACCCGCTCGGCGGCAGCTACGCGGTCGAGGCGCTCACCGATCGACTGGAGCGCGAGGCGCGCGCCTACATCGAGCACATCGACAAGCTCGGCGGCATGGTGAAGGCGATCGAGCTCGGCTATCCGCAGAAGGAGATCGCCGACGCGGCCTACGTCTACCAGCAGCAGGTCGACAAGCAGGAGAAGACGGTCGTCGGTGTGAATCGCTACCAGATGCCCGAGGAGCGGCAACCGGACCTGCTGCGCATTCCGCTCGAGGTCGAGACGCGGCAGGCCGAGCGCGTGCGCAAGGTGAAGCGCGAGCGGAACGCCGCCGCCGCCCGCGACGCGCTCCGGCGCGTGCGCGAGGCCGCCGAGTCGGGCGAGAACCTCATGCCCGCGCTCGTCGCGGCCGTGAAGGCGCTCTGCACGGTGGGCGAGATCTCCGACGTCTATCGCCAGGTCTTCGGCGAGTACCGCGATCCGGCATGGCTCTGAACCCCCGCCCGCTGCGCATCCTGATCGCGAAGCCCGGACTCGACGGGCACGACCGCGGCGCCAAGGTCATCGCTCGCGCGCTGCGCGACGCGGGGATGGAGGTCATCTACACGGGCCTGCACCAGACGCCGGAGATGGTGGCCGAAGCCGCGATCCAGGAGGACGTCGACGCGATCGGCCTCTCGCTCCTGTCGGGCGCGCATCTGACGCTGTTTCCCGCGGTCCTCGCGGAGCTCCGGCAGCGCGGAGGCGGCGACATCCCGGTCTTCGGCGGCGGGATCATCCCCGACGAGGATCGGCCCGAGCTCGAGCGGGCCGGCGTCGCGGCGATGTTCACGCCGGGCGCGAGCACCCAGGACATCGTCGACTGGATCCGAGCGACGATCCGGCCGCGGGTGGCATAGCGATGGACTTCACCCTCTCGGAGCAACACCGGCTGGTCGCCGACACGATCCGCGACTTCTGCGAGCGCGAGGTGAAGCCGGCTGCGAGCGCCTGGGATCGCGACGAGAAGTTCCCGATGGACACGGTGAAGGCGCTGGGTCGCCTCGGGTTCCTCGGCGTTGCCCTGCCGACCGACGTCGGCGGCGGCGGCGCGGACGCGCTCACGAACGCGCTCGTCGTGGAGGGCGTGGCGCGCTACGACGCCTCGCTCGGCCTCACGGTCGCGAGCCACGGCGGCCTCGCGTCGGGACACATCAATCTCTTCGCGAGCGACGAGATCCGCAAGCGATACCTCCCCAAGCTCGCGACCGGCGAGTGGCTGGGCGCCTGGTGTCTCACCGAGCCGGGCTCGGGCAGCGATGCCGGTGGGCTCCGCACGCGCGCCGTCCGCGACGGCGACACCTGGATCCTCGACGGCTCGAAGATGTTCATCACCCAGGGCACGGTCGGCGACGTCTACGTCGTGCTCGCCTCGACCGATCCCGAGAAGGGAACGCAGGGCGTGTCGGCGTTCGTGGTCGAGCGCGGGACGCCGGGGCTCGGCAACGGGCGCAAGATCGAGAAGCTCGGCCTGCGCTCGAGCGACACCGCCGAGGTGGTGCTCGAGAACGTCCGCATCCCCGCCGGCAACCTGATCGGCGAGCTGAACCAGGGCTTCAAGCAGGCGCTCCGCATTCTCGACGGCGGCCGGATCACGATGGGCGCCTGGTGCTGCGGGATCGCGCGCGGCGCGCTCGAAGAGTCGATCGCCTACGCGAAGGAGCGAAAGACCTTCGGGAAGCCCATCGCCGAGCACCAGGGCGTGCAGTTCCTGCTCGCGGACATGGCGACCCGCATCGAGGCCGCACGCTGTCTGCTGTATCGCGCGTGCCATCTCAAAGACGCCGGCCGTCCGTTCGGCACCGAAGCGTCGATGGCGAAGCTCGCCGCCTCCGAGACGGCCATGTGGGCGACCACCAAGGCCGTGCAGATCCACGGCGGCTATGGCTACATGCGCGACTTCCCGGTCGAGCGCTACATGCGCGACGCGAAGCTGGGCGAGATCGGGGAGGGGACGAGCGAGGTGCAGCGCATCGTGATCGCGCGGGCGCTGCTGCGGGGGGCTGGGCCGAGCCTCTGAGCGTCGCGGCGCCCGATGCGTCCGCTCTGCTGCTTCATTCGTTGCGCAGAAGGTCCGCGAGGTCGGTGGTCCCGGGATCGACGCCGAGCTGCGTCACGAGCGTCGTCGCCTGGCCGCGGTGGTGGGTCTGATGGTTGAAGAAATGGCTCACGGCCCACCACAGGGGATGCTCGTAGTCCCGATGATACGCGCCCGAGTAGTACGCGATGGGCGCGTCGAGCTCGGCGTCCGTCAGCGTCACGACCCATTGCTGGATGTCCTCATCCGTGCGCTCGCGCTCGCGGCGGAGGACGTCGAACTCGTCGTAGAGCTGCTGGTCGAGCCGGCCGGTGAAGGCCGGCGTCGTCCCGTCGAGCGAGGTGAACAGGCTCGGGTCCCTGGTGAAGCGGACGAGCCACGCGCGATCGGTGAGCACGAGGTGGTTCAGGGTGGCATGCAAGGATTGGAAGAAGGCACCGAGGTCGCGCTTGCGCGCCTCGTCGGGCAGGGTCGCGGCGGCGCCGTAGATCTTCCGGTTCATCCACGCGTTGTAGCGTGCCATCACCTGGTAGTGGTCGCGGAGCCCGGCCATGCGGCCCGCGTACGCTCCGCGTTCGGCTGGGTCAACGCGAGCGGCGGACGCCGATCCGCGGGCACGTACGCCGCACGGGACACGACGAGCAGCGCGGCGACGTCGGGTGACACAGGTTCTGTCCGAAAGAGACCAGCAGGTCGTTGAGCCCGATCCAGTAGCGCCGGGGCAGGCGCCGGCGGAGCGCCATCTCGGTGTCCTCGGGCGTCTTGGTGCGAACGAAGCCGAGGCGGTTCGAGATCCGGTGCACGTGCGTGTCGACGCAGATGCCGGGCAAGCCGAAGCCGAAGGTCACCACCAGGTTCGCCGTCTTGCGGCCCACGCCGTGGAGCGTGAGGAGGGTGTCGAGGTCGGCCGGCACGCGACCGTCGAAGCGATCGAGCAGGTCGCGACACACTCGGTGCAGCCCGCGCGCCTTCGTCCGGTAGAAGCCCACGGGATAGATCGCCCGCTCGATCTCGGCGGTCGTCAGCGCGAGGATGCCGGCGGGCGTGTCGGCGAGCGCGAAGAGACGTGCGGTCGCCGGTCCGGTCGTCTCGTCCTTCGTGCGCAGCGAGAGCAGACACCCGATGAGAATGCGGAACGCGTCCTGACCGGTCGCCTGCGAGATCGCCATGAGGGCGGTGGTGTTCCATTTGGGCGCCTCGCGCTGCAGGCGGGCGACGACGCGGCCGAAGGTGGCCGGCTCCATGAGCGCGCGGCTCATGAACGAACGGCGACGCCGAGGTGCCAGCCCGGCAGACGCTGCGACTGGAGTGCGGCCAGACGGAAGCCCGATGCGCCCAGTGCCGCGCGGAAGGACGGGAAGTCGAACATCGTGTCCCACGGATGCACGGTGAAGCGACGCAGGAGCGGGGAAAGGAGCGGCACGTCCGTGAAGAACTCCGAAGAGAGCTCCTCGAACAGGAAGTGTCCGCCCGGCTTCAGCACGCGGTGCACCTCCGCGATGGCGCGGCGCCAGTCGGGGACGTGATGGAAGATGGTGAACTCGAACACGGCGTCGTACGTCCCGTCCGGCGCCTCGATGTGCTCGGCATCGCCGGTCCACAGGCGCAGGTCGACGCCGTCCGTTTCGAAGTCGGCCAGGCGCTCACGGGCGAGCGCGACCTGCTTCTCGTCGAGGTCGAAGGCGTGCATCGCCTTCGGGTGGAACCAGCTCGCGATCTCCGAAACGCCGTCGCCCTGACCGCAGCCGATCTCGAGGACGCGCTCGACCGGCGGCGCGCAGGCGGCGTCGTGCAGCCAGCCGACGGTCGAGCGAAGCGACCAGGCACGCACCGGGTTGTTGATGAAAAACTTCTCGAACGGGTTGAGCTTCATGCCGGCGGCGTAGCATGCGCCGTCGGGTGAGGCGACGCAGCGCCGAGCGTGCGGCTTCGCCACAGGGCGTAAAGCACCGGATACACGAGCAGCTCGAGCGCGAACGACGTGACGAGGCCGCCCACCATCGGCGCCGCGATGCGCTTCATAACGTCCGCACCGGCGCCGACCGACCACATGATCGGCAGCAGGCCCATGAAGGCCGCCGTCACGGTCATCATCTTCGGGCGGACGCGCTTCACGGCGCCGTGCACGATGGCCTCCTCGAGATCGCGCTCGGTCCGCATCGCGCCGGCGCGGACGCGGTCGTCGTAGGCGAGGTCGAGGAAGAGGAGCATGAACACGCCCGTCTCCGCGTCGAGGCCCATGAGCGCGATCATACCGACCCAGACGGCGATCGACGTGTTGTAGCCGAGCCACCACAGGAGCCACACCGCGCCGACCAGCGAGAACGGGACGGCGAGGAGCACGATCGCCGTCTTCACGCCCGAGCCGGTGTTGAGATAGAGGAGCAGCGCGATCAGCACGAGCGTCAGCGGGATCACGATCTTCAAACGCTCGCGCACGCGGGCCAGGTTCTCGTACTGCCCGCTCCACTGGAGCGTATAGCCGACGGGCAGGGTGATGCGGTCGCGGACCACGTGCTTGGCCTCGTCGACGTAGCCGCCGACGTCGCGGCCGCTCATGTCGACGTACACGTAGCCCGCGAGCTGGCCGTTCTCGTTGCGGATCATCGACGGGCCCTCGGAGAGCCGGATGTCGGCGATCGCAGCCATGGGGACCTGGGCCCCGGAGGGTGTCGGAACCAGGACCCGGCGGAGTTGCTGCAGATCGTCGCGGAAGTCGCGCGCGTAGCGGACATTGACCGTGTAGCGCTCGCGTCCCTCGATGGTCGTCGTGACGGCCTCGCCGCCGATCGCCGACATTACGATCGCCTGGGCGTCCTCGACCGAGAGGCCGTAGCGCGCGAGGGCGTCGCGCTGGAGGTCGAAGTCGAGGTAGTACCCGCCGGCCGTGCGCTCGGCGAGCACGTTGCGCGTGCCGGGGACGTCGCGGAGCACGCTCTCGAGGCGCTCGCCGAGCTGCTGGATGACGGCGAGATCGGGGCCCAGGATCTTGATGCCGATCGGCGTGCGCACGCCGGTCGAGAGCATGTCGATGCGGTTGCGGATCGGCATCGTCCAGATGTTGGGGATGCCCGGGAAGCGGAGCTTCTCGTTCATCTCGTTCTGCAAGCTCTCGAACGTGACGCCGGGGCGCCACGCCGACTCGGGTTTCAGCAGGACGGTCGTCTCGACCATGCTGAACGGCGCCGGGTCTGTCGGGGTGTTCGCGCGTCCGGCCTTGCCGAAGACGCGCTCGACCTCGGGGAACGAGCGCAGCACCTGGTCCTGGGTCTGCAGGATCCGCTGCGCCTCGGTGACCGACATCCCCGGCAGCGCGGTCGGCATGTAGAGGAAGGCGCCCTCGGCGAGAGGCGGCATGAACTCGGAGCCGAGGCGCAGGAAGACCGGGACCGTCGACGCCACCAGCAGGAGCGCCGCGGCGAGCGTCGTGCGCCGGTGCCGCAGGACCCACCGGCAGGCGGGCTCGTAGACGGCGAACAGGACGCGACTGATCGGGTGTCGTTCCTCCGGGTAGTAGCGGCCGACCGCGACCGTGTTCACGACCCACGCCAGCCATCGCGGTCGGAAGCGGAAATCGTCCATGCGGGTGAAGAGCATGCGCATGGCGGGATCGAGCGTGACGGCGAGCACTGCCGCGAGCGCCATGGCGAGGTTCTTCGAGTAGGCGAGCGGCTTGAAGAGACGACCCTCCTGATCGACCAGCGTGAAGACCGGCAGGAACGCCACGGCGATCACGAGCAGCGAGAAGAAGACCGACGGCCCCACCTCCTTCAGCGCGCGCAGACGCACCTCGTGGAAGTCGCCCCGGCGGCCACCCTCGATCCACTCCTCGAGCCGCTTGTACGCGTTCTCGACCTCGACGATCGCGCCGTCGACGAGGACGCCGATCGAGATTGCGATCCCCGCGAGCGACATGATGTTCGAGGTGACGCCCATCCAGTAGAGCGGGATGAAGGCGAGGAACACGGCGATGGGGATCGTGACGATCGGGATCAGCGCCGAGGGGATGTGCCAGAGGAAGACGAGGATCACGAGGCTCACGATCACCATCTCCTCGCGGAGCGAATGGAGCAGCGTCGCGATGGCGCGGTGGATGAGGTCGGAGCGATCGTAGGTCGTGACGATCTCGACGCCGGCCGGCAGGGTCGGCGTGAGCTCGGCCAGGCGCTCCTTCACCCGGCCGATCACGGCGAGGGCGTTCTCGCCCTGGCGCATGACGACGATGCCGCCGACCGTGTCGCCCTCGCCGTCGAGGTCGGCGACCCCGCGGCGGATGTCGGGTCCGAGGGCGACGTCGGCCACGTGCTTCACGAGGACCGGCGTCCCGGTCTTGGCGTCGGTCGCGACCACGATCCGCTCGATGTCGTCGATCGAGCGCACGTAGCCGCGACCCCGCACCATGTACTCGGTGCCGGCGAACTCGAGCAGGCGTCCTCCGACCTCGGCGTTGCCCTTGCGGACGGCGTCGATCACCTGGGTGAGCGGCACGTTGTAGGCGACGAGCTTCGTCGGGTCGACGTTCACCTGGTACTGCTTCACGAACCCGCCGACGGCGGCGACCTCGGCGACGCCCGGCACCGACTGCAGGTGGTAGCGGAGGTACCAGTCTTGGAGACTCCGGAGCTCGGCCAGGTCGTGGTGCCCCGAGCGGTCGGCGAGCGCGTACTGGTACACCCACCCGACGCTCGTCGCGTCGGGGCCGATCTCGGTCTGCACGCCCTGCGGGAGGCGCGGCAGGATCTTCGAGAGGTACTCCAGCACGCGGGACCGCGCCCAGTAGAGGTCGGTCCCATCCTGGAAGATGACGTAGACGTACGAGTACCCGAAGTCCGAGAATCCGCGGATCGCCTTCACCTTGGGCGCGCCGAGGAGCGCGGTGACGATCGGGTACGTGACCTGGTCCTCGAGGATGTCGGGGCTCCGGTCCCAGCGCGAGTAGATGATGACCTGCGTGTCGGAGAGGTCGGGAATGGCGTCGAGCGGAATGGCGCGGATCGACCACCACGCGCCGACGAGCGCGAAGGCCGTCGCGAGTAGGACGAGGAAGCGGTTCCTCGCCGAGAACTCGATCACCCGCTCGATCATGGCGCGGTCGGCGTGCGTCGGGCGGCGGTGAGCGCCGAACGGAAGCGCGACTCGGAGTCGATGAGGAAGTTGGCCGACGTCACGACCTCGTCGCCCTCAGTGAGGCCGCCCAGGATTTCGTAGTAGCCCTGCGCGTCGAGGCCGAGCTGGACCGCGCGCGGCTCGAAGGTGCCCTCGCCCGAGACGACGAACACGATCTGGCGCGTCCCCGTGTCGAGGACGGCGTCCTCGGGAACGGAAAGCCGATCACCCAGGGGCACGTCGATCGTCATCTGGACGAACGTCTCGGGGCGCAGCTCCGCCTCCGGCGTCGCGACGAGCGCCCGCACGCGCGCCGAGCGGGTCATGGGATCGATCATGGGATCGATCGCGACGACGCGCGCGTCGTATGTGCGTCCCGGCATGGAGGGCACGGTCACGACCACCGGCTGGCCGACGCGCACGAGGCCCAGCTCGTGCTCGTAGACCTGCGCGTACACCCACACGTGGGCGTTCGGGAGGAGCAGGTTCGTGGGATCGCCGCCGGCGCGGCCGAGCGCGGCGAGCTGCTCCGGCGTGATGCCCTGCTGGCGGAGCTTCAGCGCCGCCGAGCGGATGACCGCGTCGGCACCCTCGTGCGCTTCGAACCACGGGCTGTCCTTGATTCCGGCCTTCGCCTTGACGGCCTCGCGGTACTCGATGATCGCCTGGTAGAGCATGGGATCGCGCGCGACCCGGCCGGAGGCGCGAATGGCAACGGCGAGCGGCCGGCGCTCCACCCGGCCGCGCGTGACGCCGATCAGCTGCTGGCGCTCGCGCGTGAGGGTGAACGGCGCGTGTCCGGGGACGTCGCCCGCGGCGGGCGCCGACTCGTCCTCGTAGACGGGGATGTAGGCCATCCCCATCTCGTCGACCGCCGGCGTCGGCGAGATCACGTCCGAGCGCATCGGGTGGCGGTAGCCCACGATGCGGCGGCCCTCGTCGACGCGCTCGAGCTTCATCCCGCAGATGGGGCAGCTGCCCGGCTCGTCGGAGACGATCTGCGGGTGCATCGAGCACTGGTACTTGTGCTTCTCGGCCTGCGTCGTCGCGGTGGGACGGCGCTCGAACGAGCGGGAGTAGAGCCCGCCGGCGACGCCGGCGGCGGCGAGCAGCACGATCGCGATGGTTCGCCTATTCATGGTGGAGGCCCTCCCGATGCGGCCGCGTGTCGAGAGCGTCGGCTGGTACGTCGGTGCCGAGCGCCCGCTCGAGATCGGCCCATGCCTTGCCGAAGTCGCTCTCGGCGTCGATGTGCTCCAGGTGGACCGATTCGATCATGCGCACGGTGTCGATCAGCGCCAGGAAGTCGACGCTGCCCGTCTGGTACGCGCTCTCGGTGACGCGCAGCGCCTGCTCGGTCTGGGGGATGTGCGTGGTGGTGAAGAGGTCGCGCTGCAGGCGCGCGGCGCGCACGCGCACCAGGGCTTGCTGGACCTCGCGGCGGACCGCGTCGAGCACGCGGCGGCGCTCGGCCTCCGCGGTCGCGAGGCGCGCGTTGGCGGCCGACACGCCGGCGTCCACTTTGGACTTGTAGGCGAGCGGGATCGTCATCGACGCCATCGCGCCGAAGCCGTTCTGGGTCCCGTTGTTGATGAAGCGGCCGACGCTCACCTCGAAGTCGGGCAGGTAGCCCTTCTCGGCGAGGCGAACGCCGGTCTGCTCGCGCGCGATGGCGGCCGCCTGGGCGGCCATCTCGGGACGATGCGCGATGGCGACGTCGACCAGGGCGTCGAACGGTGCTCGCACGCCGGGGAACGCCGGGTCCTGCGGCGTGCCGAGCGGCTCGTCGGGCGGGCGTGACAGGAGCGCGTTCAGCTCGGCCCGAGCGCCGTCGAGCGCGAGGCCCTCGGTCGTCACGCGGTTGATGGCGTGGGTGAGCTCGACCTGCGCGCGCAGGACGTCTGGCTGCGGTACCTCGCTCAGGGCGTACTTCTGCTCCGAGAGACGAGCGAAGCGCTCGAGGAGCGCCTTCTCTCGCTCGAACACGAGGAGGCGCTGGTGGCGAAGCCAGAGGTCCCAGTACGCGCGCTTTACGTCCGCGGCGACGTCGAGCTCAGTCGCGTCGGCGTCGGCGCCGACCGCGTCGGCCTCATGGCGCGCGACCTCGCCGGCGAGCGTGCGCTTGCCGGGAAACGGGATCTTCTGGGAGAGCCGGAAGATGTTGTTGTCGGCGCGGGCCACGTCGACCGACTCGGGGATGTTCCACGCCTCCCACGAGACGACGGGATCGTCGTAGGCCGACGCCTGCGCCGGCATGGCGTCGGCGGCGCGCGTACGGGCACGCGCCGTCGCGATGCGCGGGTTGCGCTCGCGCGCGGCGGCGACGACGTCGGCGAGGACGAGCGGACCCGTGTCGCTCGCGAACGCGCGGGGCGTCGCGGCGAACGGGACGGATGTGAGTATGCAGGCGAGGAGGGCGAGCGGGCGCCCCATGGTCGTCTCCTTCGTGGCCCCGCCGGAGCGGGGGCTGGGCGCACGTCCAGCCGTGGACGTGCGCGGTCGCTACGAGGAGACGCGGATCAGAGTCGGAGCGATCGGGTACGCAAATAGGGTGGTGGACCCGCCCGTACGGCCGCCAGCTCGCCCCGGAAGTTCGTGACGCTGCCCACGAGGGCGGGCAGCGACGGCGTCGCGGTCGCGATCGGCGCGCTCGCCGGCCGCTCGAGCGAGGTCGTGCCGCCGCTGGATGCCGGGTCTGCCGCGGGCGATCCCACGAAGCAGCAGCGGTTCGGGGTCAGAGGGCGCGCCGGCTTCGTCGGACAGTGGTCGGCGCAGCAGGTGGCGGCGCGGAGCTGCGCCACCAGGGTCTGGGGCGCCGCGACCGCCGTGCGGGCGGTCAATGCAAGGACGAGGGCCAGAACCCAGGGCGTGAGCCGCTTCCGTGACACCGAGCGCTACTGTATGTCCGACGCCGCGAGGAGGCAACCATGGAGATCAACGGCATCGCACACGTCATGCTGACCGTCAGCGACTTCGAGGCCTCGAAGGCCTTCTACATCGAGCTCTTGCCGTACCTCGGCCTCCGTCCGGTGTTCGACGCCGACGGCTTTCTCTACTGCGTCGGCGGGCGCACCGCGTTCGGCATCCAGCCGGCCGACGAGCCGTACAGGAAGGAGCGCTTCGTCCAGGCCCGTGTCGGCCTCCACCACGTCTGCTTCCGCGTGCGCGAGCGCGCCGACGTCGACGCGCTGCACGCGAAGCTCGTCCAGCTGGGCGCCAAGATCGTGCACCCGCCCGAGGAGGGCCAGTGGGCGCCGGGCTACTACTCGGTGCTGTTCGAGGACCCGGACGGCATCCGCCTGGAGGCGAACCACGTGCCCGGGAAGGGTCTCCTCGCGCAGACCTGATCAGGCGGCGAGCCCACGCACGGCGACGACCAGTCGATCGACCGCCGCAATGCTGCCCGCGAGCGCGCCAGCGGTCGCGCCCGGTGCGCCGAGCACGCGCGTCGCTTCAGGGGCGAAGTCGTCGGGCTTGCGCGGGAACGCCTCGACCTCGCGCAGCGAACCCTTCTCGTTCGTGCTGTAGCGCTCGTTCACGGCGAAGAGCACCTGCACGAGACAGGCGACGGCGCGATAGAGGCAGCCCGCGACGTACACGACGTCGCCGCGACCGACCGCCTTCTCGGCGCCCCGCAGCGAGAAGTCGGCCTCGAACAGGAACTTCTGCACGAGCGTCGCCTTCAAGAGTCGCGGATACGGGCGGACGAGGCGCTTCAGCTCGCCGAGGATGCCGGTCCGGTCCTCGAGCGCGACGCAGCAGTCGATCTCGCCCAGGTAGATGGCCGAGACGAAGGCGTGCGGATGGCCGCCCTGGTAGGCGATCTCCGGACGACCTGCGCGGCAGTCGGCAACGACGCGCCCGATGCGCGCGCGGTCTTTGAAGAGCCAATCGACGCGCGCCCCGTCGATCGTGAGCCAGGCGCCGCCGTTGATCCACGGGCCCCATTCGCCGAAGCGCGTCACGGCGTCGGCGGGGCGCCGATCGTCGAGCTCGCGCGCGAGGGCATTCAAGGCGTCGCGCGACGGCGGCCGTGCCGGATCGTAGTAGAGCCCCAGGTCGTAGTCGGACTCGGGCGCAGCGGCGCCTCGAGCTCGCGATCCGCCGAGCGCGACGGCGGCGACGCCGTCGACGTCGGCGAGACGCGCGGCGATCGTTGCCACGTCGAGCGCCATGCGCGTCCTTCGCACACGAGGCCCCGGGCCCACAACGGCCGGCGGCGGCTACCAGGTCTCGATCAGGAGGGTCTGGGCTGCATGACCGATGCGTCCGCGCTCGTCGTAGAGGGTGCTCTCCGCGACACCGACGCCCTGCGGCTCGGGGTACGTCACGGCGTCGAGGCAGACCCACTCGTCGGCGGGCAGCCGATGGAGCGTGATCGTGAGGTCCGGGTTGATGAAGCGGTAGCGCGCGTACGGGAGGGCGGAGCTGACGCCGTTGCCGAAGTCGGCGACGGCGGCGACCCGCTGCAGGGGGGACGGCGCCTCGTCAGGGACGACCGGGTGGCGGAGGCGGATCCAGTCGCTCACCGGCCCCAGCTCCCCCCACGCGCCGCGCACGAAGCGGTGCTCAGTCGCCGTGTTGTGGTAGCCGGGCAGCTCGCCCGTGACGAACGCCGGCGCGATCGCCTCGACGGCGTCGGGCCCGGGCATGGGCAACGTCACGTCGCCCCCCGCAACCTCTTCGGGCCACGGCACCTCGTCCGACCGGATGCGCAGCAGCGTCGCGCGCGCCACCTCGTTCCCATCGGCGAGCAGCGACGCCTCGACCCATTGCACCTTCTTCCCGGGACGGATCACCCGGGCCGTCGCCGTGAGCGGTGCCAGAGGAACCGGACGCATGAGCTCGACGTTGAAGCGCGCCGGGTGCATCGGGCCGGGCGCCGGCACGTGCTCGGCGGTGCGCGCGAGGAGCGCGGCGACCGGGCCGCCGTGGAGCGCGTTCGGCGACCAGGGTCCGCGCGCCAGCTCGTGCGGAACGAAGCGGTCGCCGTCGGGACGGAAAAGGGCGTCGGGCATTGCCGTCGTATGCCGATACCCGAGTCCTGTTGCCAGGCACGCGTCCGTCGCGAGATAACGCCCGTTCGGAGGAAACGACCATGGCACTTCTCGATGGACGCGTGGCGATCGTGACCGGAGCCGGCCGGGGCATCGGGCGGGAGGAGGCGCTACTCCTGGCCCGCCACGGCGCGAAGGTGGTCGTGAACGACCTCGGCGGAGGCCACGACGGCGCCGGCGCGGATGCGGGACCGGCCGCGCAGGTCGTCGCCGAGATCAAGGCAGCCGGCGGGCAGGCGGTCGCAAACACGGAGAGCGTGTCGGACTGGAATGCCGCCGCACGCATGGTGAAGCAGGCGATCGACACCTTCGGCGCACTGCACGTCGTCGTCAACAATGCCGGCATTCTGCGCGACCGGATGATCTTCAACATGGACGAGAGCGACGTCGACTCGGTGCTCGGCGTGCACCTGAAGGGCACCTTCGCGCTGACGCGCCACGCCTGCGTCTACTGGCGCGAGCAGCACAAGGGCGGCAAGAACCTGCACGGCCGCGTCATCAACACGTCGTCCGACTCGGGCCTGCTCGGCAACGCCGGTCAGACGAACTACGGCGCCGCCAAGGCCGGGATCGCCGCGCTCACCGTCATCGCCGGCAAGGAGATGGCGAAGTACGGCGTCACGGTGAACGCCGTCGCCCCGAGCGCCGTCACGCGCATGACCGTCGACGCGCTCGGACGCGGGCACGTCGAGGACGTGCCGCAGAAGGTGATCGATGCGTCGGGGCCCGCGCATGTGGCGCCGCTCGTCGCCTGGCTCGCGAGCGAGAAGGCCGGTAACGTGAACGGCGAGGTCTTCCGCGCCGGCAACGGTCAGGTCCACCTCTTCCGCGGCTGGCACACGGTCGCGAAGGTCGGCGATCGCAAGCACGCCGTGTGGGATCCGGCCGAGCTCGGCGCCGCGATGGACGCGACCTTCTTCAAGAACCCGCCCCCCAAGCAGACGATGGAAGACCTCATGAAGGAGATGGCGGCAGGTCAGAGCTGAGCCGTGCACCCGTTGATGCCGCTGCCGGCGCTCGAGCCGGACACGAAGGCTTACTGGGAGGCGTGCCGCGCCGGGCGCCTCGCGATGATGCGCTGCCAGGCGTGTCGCTGGATCAACCATCCTCCGCGTCCGGTGTGCTCGCGCTGCCGGAGCCGCGACGTGAAGCTCGAGGACCTCTCGGGTCGCGCCACGGTCGTGACCTACACGGTGAACCACCAGCGCTGGATGCCGGGCCTCGAGGTGCCGTACGTGATCGGGGTCGTCGAGCTCGCCGAGCAGCGCGGCCTGCGGCTCACGACGAACCTGGTCGAGGTCGCGCCCGCGGACGTGAAGATCGGGATGCCGGTACGCGTGCAGTTCCGGGAGATGAGCGAGGAGATCGCGCTTCCCGTCTTCGCGCCCGACGCGTCGCCGCCGCCGGCGGTCGACCGGACGCCCGATCGCCCGCGCGTGACCGATACCGAGGTCGTGCTGGCACATCCTCCCCGGCGGGTCGACGCGACCGAGTGGCTGGAACGGCGCGCGATTCTCTCGGGCGTGGGGCAGTCGCAGATCGGTCGGCGGCTCTTTCGCACCGACATGGACCTCACCGCCGAGGCGGCGTTGAAGGCGATCGCCGATGCGGGGCTCACGCCCGACGACATCGACGGCATCGCGGCGTATCCCGGGGCGATGGGCGGCGCCCCGCCGGGCTTCGCGGGCCCCGGCATCGTCGAGGTGCAGGACGCCCTCGGCCTCTCGGTCAACTGGCACCTCGCGGGGGTCGAGGGACCGGCGCAGATCTCGCCCGTGATCCACGCGTCGCTCGCCGTCGCGGCGGGGCTCGCGCGTCACGTCCTCGTGTACCGCACCGTGAGCGAAGCGACGGCGGCGGCGGACACCGGGCGCCTCGGGATCGGCGCGGGCTCGCGCTACATGACCGGCTTCGGTGCCTTCCTCATTCCCTACGGCGCCATGTCGGCGGCGAACTGGATCGCCTGCATGGCGGTGCGGCACATGCACGAGTTCGGGACGACGCGCGAGCACCTGGGCGCGATCGCGCTCACCGCCCGCAAGCACGCCGGGCTCAATCCCGCTGCCATCTATCGCGACCCGATGACCATGGACGACTACCTCGCGGCGCGCATGGTGACGTGGCCCTTCGGCCTCTTCGACTGCGATGCGCCCTGCGACGGGTCGACGGCGGTCATCGTCTCGACTGCCGACGTGGCCCGCGACCTGCCGCGTCCGGCCGTGCGCATCAACGCCGTCGGCACCGCGATGCGGTCGCGCCCGAGCTGGGATCAGTGGGAGGACCTCACGACCATGGCGTCGCGCGACGCCGCCCGCCAGCTCTGGTCGCGCACCGATCTCACGCCGAAGGACGTCGACGTGGCGCAGATCTACGACGGCTTCAGCTTCCTCACTCTGGCGTGGATCGAGGCGCTCGGCTTCTGCAAGCACGGTGAGGGTGGGCCGTTCGTGTCGGACGGCCGCCTCGAGCTGGGTGGGGCGCTGCCGCTCAACACGTGGGGCGGGCAGCTCTCGGGCGGGCGCCTCCACGGGTTCGGCTTCCTCGCCGAGGCCATCCGCCAGCTCCGCGGGGAGTGCGGCGAGCGACAGGTACGAGACTGCGAGGTGGCCGTGGTCGCGAATGGCGGAGGACCCGTCGCGGGTTGTATGCTCCTCACGCGATGATTCGGCGCGAGGTCATCATCGTCGGAGCGGGGCCGGCGGGAGCGGCGACGGCGTTGGGCATCGCCGCGCGCGATCCGAAGCTCGCCGCAGGCACGACGATCCTCGAGAAGGCGACGCACCCGCGCGACAAGACCTGCGCCGGTGGCGTCATCCCGAAGGCGATCACCATCCTGGAGGGCCTGGGCCTCGCGCTCGACGTCCCGCAGGCGCGCGTCGATCGCGCCGGGGTCCAGACGCCGCACTCGCACGTCGAGGTAGACGACCGGGACCTCTGCCGGGTCGTGCGGCGCCGGGAGTTCGACGCCATGCTCGCCTGGGCGGCGCGCGATCGCGGCGTCGAGCTGCGCGAGGGCGAGCGGGTGCTCGGCCTCGCGCGCGACGGCGACGGCGTTCGGGTCACGACCGACGGCGAGACGTACTGGGCGCGCGCCGTCGTGGGCGCCGACGGCGGCGGGAGCCATGTCCGCCGCGCACTCGTTCCCGGGGACGGTGGTCTCGTCGCCCGCGCAATCATGACCGACGTCCCGGTGCGCACCGCCCGGTGGGACGGCTACGAGCGCCGCCGCTACGACTTCGACTTTCGATCCTGCCGTACGGGTCTGCGCGGCTATCGGTGGGTGTTTCCCTGCGTCATCGATGGGGTTCCGCATGCCAACGTCGGCGTGTACGCGTTGCCGCCGGTGGATGGTGGACGGTTGCAGCGCGACCTGCGCGAGATCGTCACGGAGATCGGCAGCGAGGTGGGCGGGTGGAAGGCATTTCCCATCCGGGCGCTCACACGCCGGTCGGTGGTGGCGGCGCCGCGCGCGCTCCTCGTCGGCGACGCGGCCGGTGTCGATCCGCTCATGGGCGAGGGGATCTCGTTCGCGCTCGAATACGGCGAGCTGGCCGCGGACGCGCTGGTGCGCGCGCATGTGACGGGCGACTGGTCGTTCACCGGCTACGCGCGTGCCGTGCACGGCGGCCCGATCGGGAAGAAGCTTCATCGGCTCGGCCTCGGCGCGCGGCTCTTCTACGGGCGCGCATCGAGCGCCGTGTTCCGCGTGGCGGCGGCGAGCGCGCGCGCCCAAGCCATCGGCGTGCGCTGGTACAACGGCGTCGATGGGTGGGACGAGCGGAGCGCGTGGCGAGCGTTGTGGACGCTGGTGGGAGTCGGCTAGTGGGCGAGCGACGGGACGCACGGAAGCGGCCCGGAGCGCCGAGCGCGGGGCCGCACCTCGAGCGGCTGCTCTGGCGTGTCGGCATCGAACACGTGGCCGGCGTCGACGAGGTGGGGATGGGGCCGCTCGCCGGGCCGGTCGTCGCCGCGGCGGTCGTGCTGCCGCGCGAGGCCGTCCTCGACGGAGTCGCCGACTCGAAGCTCCTGCGCGCCGCCGAGCGAGAGCGCCTCGACGGCGAGATCCGCCTCCAGGCGCTCGCGATCGGCATCGGTGTCGTCGAGTCCTCCGAGATCGATCGCGTCAACATCTACCAGGCGGCCATGCGGGCGAAGCGTGACGCTCTCGCTGCGCTCGGCCTGCGCCCCGGATTCGTGCTCGTCGACGGCCGCGAGATCCCCGGCCTCGCCTTCCCGCAGAGCGCGTACCCCAAAGGTGACGGCTTCGTGCTCTCGATCGCCGCCGCCTCGATCGTCGCCAAGGTGCACCGCGACGCCCTCATGCGCGACCTCGACGAGGCACATCCCGGCTACGGCTTCGGCCGCCACATGGGCTACGCGACGGCGGCGCACCTGCGCGCGCTGCGAGAGCTCGGGCCATCGCCGATCCATCGCCGCTCGTTTGCGCCGCTCGCGAACGACGCCCAGCTTTCGTTGGGGGTGCTTTCCCGTTAGCTTGGCCGTGCGAGCATGGACGCTGCACTCGTACTCGATCTCTACCGGCAGATGGCCCTGTGCCGGCGCTTCGAAGAGGCCGCGGCGCGCGCCTATCAACAGGGCAAGATCCGGGGATTCCTGCACCTGTACATCGGGCAGGAGGCCGTCGCAGTGGGCGCCATCTCGGCTGCCGCGCCGACCGACTACATCGTCTCGACCTACCGCGAGCACGCCCACTACCTGGCGCGGACGGGCGACGCCCGGGCCGCCATGGCCGAGCTGTTCGGCAAGGCGACGGGATGCGTCGGCGGACGAGGTGGGTCGATGCACCTTTTCGACGCCTCGCAGCGCTTCCTCGGCGGGTGGGCGATCGTCGGCGGGCACGTGCCGATCGCGGCCCGTGTCGCGTTCGCTTCCAAATACCGCGGCGAGCCCGACGTGACGCTCTGCTTCTTCGGTGACGGCAGCGCAAACCAGGGCGCGTTCCACGAGGGGCTCGCGCTCGCGAGCCTGTGGCGCCTCCCGGTGGTCTTCATCTGCGAGAACAACATGTACGCGATGGGCACGCCGCTCTACCGCACGCTCTCGGTGCAGGACGTCTCCGTGCGCGCCAAGGGCTATCCCATGGAGTCGGAGATCGTGAACGGCGATGACGTACTCGAGATGCGCGAGGCCGTGCGCCACGCGCTCGACCGGGTGCGCAAGACGAACGAGCCGTTCTTCCTCGAGGCAAAGACCTACCGCTTTCGCGGCCACTCGATGTCCGACCCGGCGAAATACCGCACGCGCGAGGAGGTCGAGGAGTGGATGCAGCGCGATCCGCTCTCGATCCTGGCGCAGCGCATCGAGACGCTCGGGATCGCGACGCCGGAGCAGCTCGCGCAGATCGACACCGACATGAAGGCGGTCGTGCAGGACGCGGTCGAATTCGCCGAGAGCTCAGCCGTCCCCGCTCCCGACACGGTGCTGGACCATGTCGAAGCCTGAGTCGCGCGTCCTCACGTTTCGCGAAGCGCTCCGCGAGGCGATGGTCGAGGAGATGGAGCGCGATCCGTCGATCGTCCTCATGGGCGAAGAGGTGGGCGAGTACAACGGCGCGTACAAGGTGTCCGAGGGCATGCTCGCCCGCTTCGGCGAGACGCGCGTGCTCGACACGCCGATCGCCGAGGCCGGGTTCGCGGGCGTCGGCATCGGCGCGGCGATGGTGGGACTCCGTCCGATCGTCGAGTTCATGACCTGGAACTTCTCGCTGGTCGCCTACGACCAGCTCGTGAACAACGCGGCGAAGCTGCGCTACATGACGAACGGACAGTTCAAGCTGCCCATCGTCTTTCGCGGTCCCGGCGGCAGCGCCCACGCCCTCGGTGCCCAGCACTCGCAGGCGGTCGAGTCGCTCTACGCGCACATCCCCGGCTTGAAGGTCGTGGTGCCGTCCATTCCGGCCGACGGCAAGGGGCTCCTCAAATCGGCGATCCGCGACGACAACCCGGTCTGCTTCATGGAGAGCGAGACGATGTACGCCTTGAAGGGCGAGGTGCCCGACGGCGAGCACGTTCTCCCGCTCGGTGTGGCTGACGTGAAGCGCGCCGGACGCGACGTCACGCTCGTCACCTGGGGGAAGATGGTCCACGCGTCGCTCACCGCGGCCGGGACGCTGGCGGGCGACGGCGTCGAGGTCGAGGTGCTCGATCTCCGCACGATCCGGCCGCTCGACACGGAGGCGATCCTCCAGTCCGTGCGCCGCACCCACCGCCTCGTGATCGTCCAGGAGGGCTGGCCGTTCGCGGGGGTGGCCGCCGAGGTGATCGCGGTCGTGACCGCGGAAGCGTTCGACGAGCTCGATGCGCCGCCGGTCCGCGTGACGAACCTCGACGTGCCGATGCCCTATGCCACGAACCTGGAGCAGCTCGTCGTGCCTTCGGCCGAGCGCGTCGGCGCCGCCGTGCGCACCATGCTGGGTCTCGTGGCGCCGCCGGCGGCGAAGGCGGGCTGAGGGGACGCGTGGCGACCGACGTCCTCATGCCGAAGCTCTCGGACACGATGGAAGAGGGCAAGATCCTCAAGTGGCACAAGCATCCCGGCGACGTCGTGAAGCAGGGCGACATCCTCGCCGAGGTCGAGACCGACAAGGCGAACATGGACATCGAGTCCTTCGACGAGGGTGTGGTCACCGAGCTGCGCGTCGGCGAAGGGGACAGTGCCCCGGTGGGTGCGGTGATCGCCGTGCTGGGAGCTGCGGGCGAAACGGCGAAGCCGCAGGCCCCGAAGCTCGAGGTCGCGCGCGTGGCACCGGCGGCCCCGAAGCCGGTGGCCGCCGCACCGAAGCCCGCGCCGGCCACTCCGAAGCCGGCGCCCGCTCCGCTCCCGAGGCAGCCGCCGCCGAAGCCCGCCCCAGCGCGACCCGCGGCGTCGGTAGATCGGGTGAAGGCGTCCCCGCTCGCGAAGAAGGTGGCGGCGGAACGTGGCGTCGATCTCGCGCGCGTCGCCGGAAGCGGTCCCGGCGGGCGCATCCTTCGCGAGGACGTCGAGGCCGCCGGCGGCGGTCAGACGGCGGCGGCGCCCGTGGTGGGTCCGACGGCGCGCCCCGCGTCCGCGGTGCCGGCGCCGGCGGGCACGCGCGTCGAGCTGTCGCGCATACGCAAGACGACCGCGAAGCGCATGGCCGAGTCGAAGCGCGACGTCCCGCACTTCTACGTCTCGTCCGACATCGACATGGACGAGGCCGTTCGCCTGCGAGAGGGCCTCGTCGCGCAGGGTGGGGAGTTCGACGGCCTCACGGTCACACACATCCTGGTGAAGGCGTGCGGCGTCGCACTCGCTCGCGTGCCGGAAATGAACGCGAGCCTCGACGGCGAGGGCGTCGTCCGGCACGCGCAGGCGAACGTCGGCATCGCGACGGCGACCGATGAAGGACTCCTGGTTCCCGTCGTCCATGGCTGCGACACGGCGCCGCTCGGGGCCGTGGCCCAGGAAGCACGTGCCGCGGTCGAGCGGGCGCGTTCCGGGAAGCGCGCGGGCGAGGATCTCTCCGGGGCGACGTTCACGGTGTCGAATCTCGGCATGTTCCCCGTCTCGCACTTCGCCGCGGTCATCAACCCGCCCCAGGCCGCGATCCTCGCCGTCGGCACGATTCGCGACGTCCCGGTCGTGCGGGCGGGCGCCGTCGTTCCGGGGCGTCTCATGACGGTGACGCTCTCGTGCGACCACCGGGTCGTGGACGGCGCCCTCGCCGGACGCTTCTTGCGTGAGCTGAAGGCGCTTCTCGAGCAGCCGCTGGCCCTCGTCGTCTGAGCCATGGCGTCGTACGACGTGGTGGTGATCGGCGCCGGGCCGGGCGGGTACGTCGCCGCCATCCGGGCCGCGCAGCTCGGACTGCGGACGGCAGTGGTGGAAGCCGATCGCGCGGGCGGCGTGTGCGGCAACTGGGGATGCATTCCGTCGAAGGCCATTCTCCACGATGCGGCCCTCGCGTCCGACCTGCGCGCCGCGGCGAAGCAGCAGCTGATCGCGGAGGCGCCGCCCGTCGACTTCGGGCGCGTGATCGATCGCTCGCGGGGGGTTGCCGATCGTCAGGCGAAGGGCGTCGAATCGCTCTTCAAGAAGAACAAGATCGACTTCCATCACGGTCGCGGGCGCCTGGTCCCGCACGGAGTCATGGTGGCGAAGGCCGCAGGTGGCGAGGAGCGGCTGGACGCGCGCAACATCATCGTCGCGACCGGGAGCGCGGAGCGCGTGCTGCCCGGTCTCACGATCGACGGCGACGTCATCTGTACGAGCCGCGAGGCCCTCGCGCACCGGACGCTGCCCGCGTCGGTCGTCGTCATCGGCGGCGGCGCCGTGGGCGTCGAGTTCGCGTACGCCTACCGGAGCTTCGGCGCGGCCGTGACGGTGGTCGAGATGGCCGATCAGCTCCTGCCGGGGATGGACGCCGATCTCGGCAAGGAGCTGGCGCGCCAGTTCGCACGGCAGGGCATCGAGGTGCTGGTCGGGCATCGGGTCGAGGGTGTCGCGCGCACCGGCGACGGCGCTCAGGTGACGGTGCGCGGCGGCGATGCCGGACGGACGCTCGAGGTCCGCATGGTCCTCGTCGCGGTCGGTCGCGGGCCCGATCCGAGCGGGCTCGGGCTGGACGCGGCCGGCGTCCGGAATGTGCGCGGGCGCGTCGAGGTCGACGGCACGATGCGGACCTCGGCGCCCGGCATCTATGCCATCGGCGACCTCGTCGGACCGCTGCTGCTGGCGCACGCGGCATCGGAGCAGGGCGTGATCGCCGCCGAGACGATCGCGGGCGCCCATCCGCGCCCGTTCGATCCCGACGGCGTTCCGATGTGCGTGTACTGCGAGCCCGAGGTCGCGGCGGTGGGGCTCAGCGAGGCCGAGGCCCAGCGGCGCGGGCTCGAGGTCAAGATCGGGACGTTCCCCTTCCGTGCGCTCGGCAAGGCCATGGCCCTCGGGCACCTCGAGGGCTTCGTGAAGGTCGTGCTCGATGCCCGCTACGACGCGGTCCTCGGCGTGCACATGATCGGTCACGGCGTGACCGAGCTGATCGCAGCCGCCGGGCTCGCACGGACGCTCGAGGCCACAGCGGACGACGTGATCGCCACCTCGCACGCCCATCCGACGCTCTCCGAGGCGCTACGGGAGGCGACGCTTGCGGCGGTCGGGCGCGCGGTCAACATATGAGCATGGAACGGACGCTCGAGGTCTCGCGCGCGGGCGTGGTCGAGTACGAGCGTGCGACGGCATGGCAGAGCGCGCTGGTCGAGCGCCGGCTCGCAGGCGGTGGCGATGCGCTCCTGCTACTCGAGCACCCGCCGGTCTACACGCTGGGGCGCGGGGGCGATCCCCGCTTCCTCGGCCTCGCGGCGGCGGGGTCGATCCCGATCGTTCGCACCGGACGCGGGGGACAGGTCACCTACCACGGGCCGGGCCAGCTCGTGGGCTATCCGATCCTCGACCTCCGCCACCACCGCCAGGACGTCCACTGGTACGTGCGCGAGCTCGAGCAGGTTCTGATCGACGCGCTCGCGGAGTTCGGGATCGCCGCCGGCCGGGTCGACGGGCTCACGGGCGTGTGGGTCGCTGGGTGCCGGAAGATCGCGTCGATCGGCGTCGGGATCCGGCGCTGGGTCACGTGGCACGGCTTCGCCCTCAACGTCGGCGGCGACCTGGGAGCCTTCCTCGCAATCACACCGTGCGGGATCGACGGCGTCGAGATGACGTCGATCGCGCGCGAAGGCGGACGCGCCGACGTGGAGACCGCTCGGGAGGTGGTGCTGGGGGCGTTCGTTCGGCGGTTCGGCTACGCGCGCGTTCATGCCCTGATCGAGGACGTCGCGGCGGCGGAGGCGACGGTATGACCGGAACGACCGTCGTCCGCCGCCATCCCCCGTGGCTGAAGGTCCGCGCTCCGGGCGGCCCCGAGTTCACTCTGACGAAGGGGATCGTCAAGGAGCTCGGACTGCACACCGTCTGCGAGGAGGCCCGCTGCCCGAACATCGGCGAGTGCTGGGGGCACAAGACGGCCACCTTCATGCTCCTGGGCGATACGTGCACGAGGAACTGCAGGTTCTGCGCCGTCTCGCACGGGAAGCCCCTGACGGTCGATCCGCACGAGCCCGACCACGTGGGGGCGGCCGTGGCGCGCCTCGGCCTCCAGCACGTGGTCGTGACATCGGTCAATCGCGACGACCTCGCCGACGGCGGGGCGGCCCACTTCGCGGCGACCGCGTGGGCCATCCGGCGGGCGGCTCCGGAGTGCCGGGTCGAGGTCCTGGTGCCCGATTTCCAGGGCAGCCTGGAATCCGTGGCGATCGTGGCGGCCTCGCCCGTCTCGGTTTTCAACCACAACATCGAGACCGTTCCGCGCCTCTACAAGCGGGTGCGACCCGGGGCCCGCTACGAACGATCGCTCTCGGTGCTGGAGGCGGCGCACGATCCCGTCGGTGCGCGGCGGACCAAGGCCGGCCTCATGCTCGGACTCGGCGAGAGCCGTCAGGAGATCCTGGCGGTCCTCGCCGACCTCCGGAAGGTTGGGTGCGACATCCTGACCCTTGGTCAGTACCTGCGGCCTTCGAGCGATCAGCTACCGGTCGAGCGCTATCTCACGCCGGCTGAATTCGATGATCTCGGCGCCGAGGGACGTCAAATGGGCTTCCGGCATGTGGAATCGGGACCGCTGGTGCGCAGCTCCTACCACGCATGGGCGCACGCTCAGTAAAAAACTTCAAAAAAATACGCGTTTACGGGGCACGAAATATTGCATGGGCGCCCGTTTTCACATACCGTGCCAGCGGCTGGAGGAGGCATGACCCATGCTTAAGTTGTACGACTATCCCGACTGCCCGTACGCGCAAAAGGTGCGGGTCGTCTTGGCGGAGAAAGAGCTCGAGTACGAGACCGCGCTGGTCGATCTGCGCAAGCAGGAGCAGCGCACTCCTGAGTTCCTCCGGTTGAACCCGCTCGGGAAGGTGCCCGTCCTCGTCGACGACGACGAGATCATCTGCGACTCGACCATCATCAACGAGTACCTCGAGGACGAGTATCCGCTCCCGCGGATGATGCCCGAGGACTCGCAGGCGCGCGCCCAGGCCCGGTGGCTCGAGGACTACTGCGACAACGAGTTCGTGCCCTACACGACCCAGCTTCTCGTCCAGCTCCGCAAGCCCGAGGCCGAGCGCGATGCACAGCAGGTCGAGCAGATCCGCGAGCGGCTGCGTCGCGGCCTGTACCTGCTCCGCGACCGCTTGGACTCGAACGAGTACCTGATCGGGAACGAGTTCACATTGGCCGACGCGGCATGGGCACCCCGGATGCTGGTTCTGGGGCGCCTCGGCTTCGAGTTCGAGCCTGCGCTGGCGCCGGTGCAGGCGTGGGTCGACCGCATCCGGTCCCGTCCGAGCGTGCGCGGCCTCGGTCTCTGATCGACGCCGCAACGTCCGCGTTGACATGACGCGGACAGGAGCGCTACTCGGAGTCACCCCATCGAGCGCCAGCACGGGTGTGCTCGCGCAGGAGGAGCCATGGCCAAGTCGTTGAAGGGAACCAAGACTCACCACAACTTGAAGGACGCGTTCGCCGGCGAGTCGCAGGCGAACCGCCGCTACCTGTATTTCGCACGCCGCGCCGACATCGAGGGCTACCCGGACGTCGGTGGGCTGTTTCGGGACACGTCGGAGGCCGAGACCGGCCACGCGTTCGGGCATCTCGACTTCCTGAAGGAGGTCGGCGACCCGGCGACCGGCGAGCCGATCGGCGGGACGGACAAGAACCTGAAAGCGGCGATCGCCGGCGAGACCTACGAATTCACCGAGATGTATCCGGGCTTCGCCAAGACCGCCCGAGAGGAAGGCTTCGAAGAGATCGCCGAGTGGTTCGAGACGCTCGCCAAGGCCGAAAAGTCGCACGCGGGCCGGTTCACCAAGGGCCTGCAGTCGCTCGGAAGCTGAGGAATTCGATTGAGGCGAGGGCGGGCGGACGCCCGCCCTCGTGAACCCCTCGCCATGCGTGCCATCGGCCTCGAGGACATTCTCGGGCGCGAGCGCTACGGGCAGACGCGCGACACGGTCCGCCGGCGGGTGATCGACCACAAGCGCACGCGCCGCATCACGGTCGGGGACCAGGTGACGCTCGTCTTCGAGGATCGCGCCACGGTGTGGTACCAGACGCAGGAGATGCTCTGGGTCGAGCACATCACGGACCTGGACGCGATCCGCGAGGAGCTGCAGGTCTACAACGAGCTGCTCCCGAGTCGCGACGAGCTGGCGGCGACGCTGTTGATCGAGATCGCCAACCAGGAGCGGATGCGCGAGCAGTTCCAGCGCCTGCTCGGGCTCGATCGCCACGTGCACCTCGAAGTCGGGGGACGGCGCATCACCGCCTCCTTCGAAGGGGGACGGCAGACCGACGACAAGATCTCCGCCGTCCAGTACGTCCGCTTTCCGCTCGACGCCGCCGCGGGCGAGGCTCTGCGCGGCGGGTCGGAGGTCGCGATCGTGATCGACCACCCGAACTACCGCGCGCGCACCGCGCTCCCCGAGCCGGCGCGGGCGAGCATCGTCGAGCCGTTCTTCGATCCGACGCTCGCCGATGCGGCGCTGCGGCGCGTCCGCGACGGAAACTGACCGTGGCGCTCGCGGAGGTCATCCCGCTCTTTCCCCTCCCGAACGTCGTCCTATTTCCGTACATGCCGCTGCCGCTCCACATCTTCGAGCCGCGCTACCGGGCCATGGTGCGCGACGCGCTGGTGGGTCCGCGCCTGATCGGCATGGTGCTCCTGCGAGGCGATTGGAAGAGCGAGTACCAGGGGCGACCGCCGATCTACACGACCGGCACGGTCGGGCAGATCGTGCACGTCGACGAGCTGGCGGACGGGCGCTTCAACATCGTCCTGCGCGGCTCGCGCGAGTTCACGATCGCGGAGGAGCAGCCGCCCCGGACGCTCTACCGTGAAGCGCACGTGCGCTGGCGCGCGGAGCCGTCCGACATCCTGACGACGGGAGTGCGCGAAGGGATCCTCTCGCTCGTCCATCGCTACCTCTCCCGCGTCGGGCGAAGCCCTACGTCGCCCCGAGCGCTCGACCGCGACGTCGACGGGGCGGCGTTCGTGAACTTCTTCGCGCAACACCTGGATCTGGAGCCGGTGGAGAAGCAGGCCCTGCTCGAGGAAGCGACCATCAGCGGCCGCGGGCGGCGTCTGGCCGAAGTGCTCGAGTTCCGCCTGCTCGAGATGACGACGGCGGGGACGGGGCCGCAGGGGCGTCCGCAGTAGCATCGGCCACGCTGGCGGCACCTGGGGACGGGTGCTAGGTTTCGTGGCCGATGTCCCTCGCCCGACCGAAGCTCACACTCGCCGAGCGCATCTATCTGCCCGAGGTGCTGCGAGGGATCGGCATCACGACCGGGCACTTCGTCCGCAACCTGACGCTGCACACGCTTCATCTGTTCGGTGTCGCCAAGGACCGACGCGCCGCCGTCACGACGCAGTATCCCGAGGAGCGCAAGGTCTATCCCGAGGGCTATCGCGGCTCGCACCGCCTGACGCTCAAGCCCGATGGCTCGGTGCGTTGCACTTCGTGCTTCCTGTGCGCCACCGCGTGCCCGGCCAAGTGCATCCACATCGAGGCCGGGGAGCATCCGGATCCGCAGGTCGAGAAGTTCCCGGTGCGCTACGAGATCGACACCCTGCAGTGCATCTACTGCGGGATGTGCGTCGAGGCATGCCCGTGCGACGCGATCCGCATGGACACCTTCGTGCACCCGCGCATCTGGGGCTACCGGCGAGAGGACTTCGTCGAGTCGAAGCAGGTGCTGATGGAGCGCTCGCGCGTGCTCCAGGAGCGGGGACACGACGCCCTGATGCACGATCAGCTGCAGGAGTATCGGGAGGCCGACGCGGCGGCGGCCGAAGGCCGATGATCCTCCTCGCGCTCTGGCGGCGTGGGCTGCTTCGCCGGATCGATCGCGAGAAGCTGCGGCAGTTCCTTGGCGTCTCGCGCGATCGGCTGGCTCTCTCGCGTCGCTATCCGATGTGGCGCATCCTGGGCGCGCTCCGACTCGCGTTCGCGCCCGGCTACGCGCGCGACGTTGCGCGGTGGCTCGAATACCGTATGAACCTGTACGACGGCATCGAGGGTTGATAATGGCGAAGACGTACCAGGACATCATGAGCGAGGCGCGGAAGGTCGTGCCCGAAGTCTCTCCGGACGACGTCAAGGGCCGACTCGCGAACGGCAAGGGCGGCGTGCTCCTCGACGTTCGCGAGAAGGAGGAGGTCCGGCAGGGCTACATCCCCGGCGCCATCTCCGTCCCGCGCGGCTTCCTCGAGATGCAGATCGAGGAGAAGATTCCCGACAAGGCGACGCCGATCGTCGCGTACTGCGCGGGCGGCACGCGCTCGCTGCTCGCCGGCCGGATCCTGAAGGAGCTCGGGTACACCAACGTCGTTTCAATGAAGGGCGGCTTCGGCGGCTGGAAGAACAAGGGCCTCCCAATCCAGGAGGACAAGCAGTTCACCGCCGAGCAGCAGATCCGGTACAGCCGGCACTTCCTGCTGCCCGAGGTGGGCGAGGCGGGCCAGGCGAAGTTGCTGAACGCGAAGGTGCTCTGCATCGGCGCGGGCGGCCTCGGATCGCCGGCGGCGTTCTACCTGGCGGCGGCCGGGGTCGGCACGATCGGTCTCGTCGACATGGACGTCGTCGACCTCTCGAACCTGCAGCGACAGATCCTGCACACGAACGACCGCGTCGGCATGCCCAAGACCGAGTCGGCCAGGCTGACGCTGCAGGCGCTCAATCCCGACGTGAAGGTGCTGGAGTTCCGCGAGCGGCTAGCGTCCGACAACGCCTTCCGCATCATGGAGCAGTTCGACCTGGTCGTGAACGGCTGCGACAACTTCCCGACGCGCTACCTCGCCAACGACGCGTGCGTGCTTCTGAAGAAGCCGCTCGTCGACGGCGCGATCTGGCAGTTCGAGGGCCAGGCGACGGTGTTCAATCCCGCCGCGGGCGGACCGTGCTACCGCTGCTATTTCCCGGAGCCGCCGCCGCCGGGCGCGGTGCCGTCGTGCGCCGAGGCCGGCGTGCTGGGCGTGCTCCCGGGAATCGTGGGCTGCGTCCAGGCGCTCGAGGCGATCAAGATCATCCTCGGGAAGGGGAAGCCGCTCATCGGGCGGATGATGCACTTCGACACCCTGTCGGGCGAGGTACGGGTGCTGAAGATCCGTCGCGATCCGAAGTGCCCTGTGTGCGGCGACGCGCCCACCGTGAAGGAGCTGATCGACTACGAGTTCTTCTGTGGCCTGGGCGGCGGCGATCCCGCGCACGCCTGAGCGGAATCAACCGGCCACGAAGCTGCCGGCGTGGGTGCCGGCGGCGGCGTACTTGCGCTCGAACCGCGTGACGGGTCGCGCGGGCGCTGCAGGGGCCGAGCTCGGCTGAAGGCCGCCGGCGACGAGCGCCGCGCGGATGTCGTCGAACAGCTCGGGAAGATCGGTTGCGACGTGCACGGCGCCGCCGCGGACGAGCGTGCGGCGGAGCGCCGCCGCGAGCTGGACGTCCACGAGGCGGCGCTTTCGATGACGGCGCTTCGGCCACGGGTCCGGGAAGTAGACGTGGTACGCGGCGACGCTGGCCGGCGGGACGATGCGCGTGACGACGCAGCGGGCGTCGGCCGCGAGTACGCGCACGTTCTCGAAGCCGGCGTGCGCGACGCGCGCCTGGACGTACTCGGCGGCGCCGCGGACGTGCTCGATCGCGAAGAAGTTGACCTCGGGACGGGCCGCCGCGAAGGTCATGAGCACATCGCCGCGCCCCGGGCCGATTTCGATCTCCACGGGGCGATCGTTCCCGAACACGAAGGACCACAGCGCCGACACGGACGGCAGGAACGTGGTCCAAGGCGGGGGTGGCGCGCAAGTGCGGGTTTGCCTGCCGCGGCAGGATCTGCCGGGGCGTGGCGCTCGGCCAGCCACCAGCGGCCTGGCGGCGGTTGGCACCCCGGTTGCTCCCCACGGCCCCGTGGTCCCGTCGATCCACGACGTCGTCGGCCGCCCGCTCGCGGGTAGCGGGATGAAGCCCGCTCTGCAGCCGGGCACGCAGGTCCAGTTCCGCGCACTGCTCGATCGGCTGCTCGGATCGGGCGCGGCGAACAAGCGGACGCGTGCCACGAGCGCCTCCCCGCGGCTCCACGAGACGCCCACGACGAGGCACGTGGTGCCCGCGAAGACGCAGATGCGGTCCGGGGCCGGGGCCGCACCGACCCGGCCGACGGCCACGCCCCGGAACGTGATCGTGCCGCGCGTACGCCCTGCGATCCGAGAGTCGCACACGATAGCGCCCGTGGGGAAAGAGGCGCTCAAGGGATCGATCCGGCACGCCTCGGCCAGCGCCGGCGTCGCGCCCGAGCTGTCGGTCGCGATCGCCCGCGCGGAGTCGAGCCTCGATCCGCGGGCGGTCAGCCCCGACGGCATCAGCGTCGGGACGTTCCAGGTGACGCACGCGACCAAGGCCGAGATGCGGAAGAAGTTCGCGACCGGAATCGTCGACCGCCCGCCGGGCAACGACGACGTCGCGCTCGGCGTCGGCTACCTGCGCTACTTGGGCGACACCTTCGCGCACGACACGAGCCTCGCACCGGGCCTCGAGACCAGGGGCATCCAGGACCCGCGAGAGCACCGGCGCTTCGTCGCCGCCGCGTTCAACGCCGGCGAGGGGCGCGTCGCGTCCGCGCAGGGGCAGGCGGCCGCGCTCGGCCTGGATCCGACGCGGTTCGCGAACGTGAAGCCCTTCCTGCCGCGGATCACGCAGGGCTACGTCGACCGCGTGCAGGCCTACGCCAGCGAAGAGTCCGCCGTCGACACGGTCGGCTGACTCACCCGACGGCGCGGTCGCGAGGCTACGTCGTCGTCGTGGTGCTGCTCGGAGGCGTCGAGGTGGTCGTCGGCTCCTCGGTGGTGCTCGTCGTGCTGGTCGAGGTGGTGGTCGTCGACGTCGTCGGCTGCTCGGTCGTGGTGGTGGGCGCCTCGGTCGTGGTCGTGCTGCTGGTGGTCGACGTGGACGACGTGGTGGAGGTCGTCGGCTCCGTGGTCGTCGACGAGGTGGTCGACGACGACGAGCTGGTGGTGGTCGGCGGCTCGGTGGTGGTCGAGGTCGAAGAGGTCGTCGACGAGGTGGTGGACGTCGTCGACGTGGTCGGCGCCTCGGTCGTCGACGATGACGACGTGGTCGTGCTCGACGAGGAGCTCGAGGTCGACGACGACGAGCTGGTCGTGGTCGGCGGCTCGGTCGTGCTCGAGGACGATGTCGACGACGAGGAGCTGCTGGTGGACGATGTGGTCGTCGTCGGGGCGGCGCTCGACGACGTGCTCGACGTCGACGGGGTCGTGGTCGTGGACGACGTGGTCGACGTCGTCGGCGCCGCGGTGGTGCTCGTCGGCGCGGCCGTCGTGGTGGTCGGCGCGCCGGTGGTCGTGGTGGGTGCTGCGGTGGTGGTCGTCGGTACCACCGTCGTGGTGGTCGGCGCCGCCGTCGTGGTCGTCGGGGCCGCGGTGGTGGTGGTGGGCGCGATCGTGCTCGTCGTCGGCGCGGCCGTCGTGGTCGTCGGGGCCGCGGTCGTCGTCGGCGCCGAGGTGGTGGTGTTGCTCGACGACGAGGTCGACGTCGACGACGTAGAGGTGGTCGTGGTCGACGACGTGCTGGTCGACGTGGTGGTGGTCGTCGTCGTGGACGTCGATGTGGTGGTGGTCGTCGTCGTGGTCGACGTGGTGGTGGTCGAGGTCGACGTGGTCGTGGTGGTCGTCGTCGACGTGCTGGTCGTCGTGGTGGACGACGTCGTGGTCCGGGTGGTCGTGCTGGTCGACGTGGACGTGCTCGAGCTCGAGGACGAGCTGGTCGTCGTGGACGTGGTCGTCGGGGGCGGGGTCGTGCTCGTCGTGGTGGTCGTCGGCCCGGTGCAGGTGCCGTCAGGATTGCAGGCGTCGAACTTGCTGAAGAAGCCGCCGGACCCGTCGCAGGGCGCGCCCTTCTTGCACTTCTCCGCCGAGCTCACGACCGACGCCTTCACCTTCCCGTTCTTCTTGAGGCTGCAGCAGACGACCGCGCCCGGCGTCCCGCAGATGGACGCCTTCTCACAGGTGAGGATCAACTTGCGGCACCGCTTGTCGGGGACGAGCGCGACGACGTTCGTGAGCTGGAGGGTGCTCTTCACGCAGCGCGCGTACGTGGCGTGGGAGACGTCCCTGGTGCAGCCGCAGGCGCCCTGGAGGAGATCACGCGCGGCGTCGATGGCCGCCGTATCCGGGCACTTGGAGCTCACGCATGCCGCCTCGGTGGGGCTCGCGAGCGCGCGAAGCAACGACGCGGTCAGCGCTGCGGTGAACACCCACTTCATGTCTCCCCTCCCACCCCGGGCACCCCGTGCCACGGCACCATCCAAGCGCGCTGTCGACCGGTTCGGTCATACACCATGGCGCCGTAGGAGGCGAGCCGCGGCAGGCACCGTGGCGGGCCCGATGCGCGCACGCTATACCGCGTGCGCGAGGGAGTCCGGCGTTGATGAGACTCGCATGGATCGCGGCGGGCGCGGTGGCGCTCGGCGGCGTGGCGGGCGCCGCGAGCCCGAGCTTCGACTGCTCGCACGCGACGGCGGGCTCGATCGAAGAGGTCGTCTGCCACAGCCCGACGCTGTCGCTGCTCGACGGGGAGACGGCCCGCCTCTACGCGCTGGCATCGAAGGCGCCAGCGGCGGGCGCGGACGTGCTGAAGGACGAGCAGCGCCAATGGCTCGGCGATCGGGCCAAATGCACCACCGCCCCGGAGCCCGAAACGTGTGTCCGCGACCGCTACATCGAGCGCATCGACTGGCTGCGACTCTCGCAGCGGACGACGCGGACCGCCGACGCGAAGGGCATCAGCCTGGGGCCGTTCGCGTATCGCTGCGCCCAGACCGACGGCCTCGTCAGCGTGATCTTCCTCAAGACCGATCCCCCGCTCGCGTACCTCAGCCGCAAGAGCATCCACGTGGTGCTCGCGGCGCTGGCGTCGGGAAGCGGTGCGCGCTACGGCGTCGAAGGCGGACCGAGCCTCTGGATCCACGGCAAGGGCGAAGCGCTCTACCGCGAAGGCGCGAGCCGCCCCGAGGTCACGTGCAAGGAGGAGCCGCTCGGCTGAGCGGGTTCACCCCGCGGGGGGCTGGCTTGCGCTCTCGTGTGGGGTGGGCGGGGTCGCGGCACGCTCGGTCCCGACGTCGGACAGGAAGTCCAGGAGCAGGCGATTCACCTCGTCCGGCTTCTCCTGCTGCACCCAGTGGCCGGCATCGGCGATGTACTCGATGCGCGGCGGGGTCGCGAACAGCGGGTCCATGCCGTAGCTGAGCTCCTTGCGGAGCGCGACGTCCTGCTCGCCCCAGATCACCATGGTGGGCGCGGTGATGACGGGCCAGTCCTCGAGGCGGCGGCGCGGCGGCGCGAAGGTACGATCGCCGTAGAGGAAGCGCCGAAGCGGCTCCGGCAGGCCGGCTGCGGCCTCGTCGCTCCGGAAGGCCGCGCGGTAGTAGTTGATGGCGGAACGCAGCGCGCCCGGCCGGCTCGCGGCCTCGCGCAGGATGCGGATGTCCGTCTCCGTGATCGCGCTCTTCTGGATTGCCGAGTTGCGGATGGCGTTGCCGACGAGCCAGGCGTTGTTCCAGCCGATGAGCGTCTCGGGGAGCCAGGGGATCTGGAAGAAGAACATGTACCAGCTCTTGGCGATCTGACGCAGGTTGCCCTGGAGGTGCTGGCGGAAGATCGCCAGGTGCGGGCAGTTCATGACCACGAGCCGCCGCGTCAGCTCGGGATGCACCATCGCGAGCTCCCACGCGATGCCGCCACCCCAGTCGTGCGCGACGACGATCGCGTCGCGCTCGCCGAAGGCGCGCACCAGGCCGGCGACGTCGGCGACGAGCTGCGGGAGCGCGTACGCCTGCACGCCGGCGGGCTTGTCGCTCTCGCCGTAGCCGCGGAGATCCGGTGCCACGACGCGGAAGTGAGGCGCGAGCGCCGCCAACTGATGGCGCCACGAGTACCAGCTCTCCGGGAAGCCGTGCAGGAAGATCACGAGCGGACCCGCGCCGTCGACGGCGCAGTGCAAGCGGACGCCGTTCGTTTCGACCACGCGATGCTCGAGCGCCATTGCGGGGAGCTAGCCGCGGAGCTCGACCCCTGTCAATGCACCGACCCGTACGGTATGGGGGCGCGATGAGCCGCGAGTTCGTTCGCTACGAGAAGCGGGACCACATCGCCTTCATCACCATGCATCGACCGGAGGTGATGAACGCGCTCCATCCCCCGGCGCACGAGGAGCTCGACGAGTGCTGGAACGATTTCGCCGCCGATGACGACTCGTGGGTCGTCGTGCTGACGGGTGCGGGCGAGAAGGCGTTCTCGGCCGGCAATGACCTCAAGTGGACGGCGCAGCACGGGATGCCGCGCATGCCGAGGAGCGGCTTCGCCGGCATCACCTCGCGCTTCGACCTCTGGAAGCCCGTGATCGCGGCCGTCAACGGCTTCGCGCTGGGCGGTGGCCTCGAGATCGCGCTGTCGTGCGACATCATCATCGCCGCCGAGCACGCGACGCTCGGCCTGCCGGAGCCGCGTGTCGGCCTCATGGCGGCCGCGAGCGGGGTGCACCGCCTGCCGCGCCAGCTCCCGCTGAAGATCGCCATGGGCATGATGCTGACCGGCAAGCCGATCACCGCGGCGGAGGGGCATCGGATCGGGCTGGTGAACGAGGTGGTTCCTGGTAAAGACCTCCTGGCGACGGCGGAGCGCTGGGCCCGCACGATCGCCGAGTGCTCGCCGCTTTCGGTGCAGGCGACCAAGCAGGCTGCCCTCCAGGGCCTCGGCACGCCGCTCGCCGACGCGCTCTTCGCGAGCTATCCAGCCGTCGATCGGCTGTGGGCGAGCGAGGACGTGATCGAGGGTCCGCGCGCGTTCGCCGAGAAGCGGGCGCCGCGCTGGAAGGGACGATAAGCGCGCGCGTGCGCGTGCTGTTCGTCAACACGAACCAGAGCCGGACGTTCGGGGGCGTCGAGCGCTGGATGATGGACGCGGCCGCGGGGCTCGCGGCGCGCGGCCACTCGTGCGTGATGCTCGGTCGCCCGCGCGCGCCGTGGGCGGAGGCGGCCCGCGCTCGCGGCATTCGCGTGCGCGGGGATCACTACGGCGCGTGGATCATGCGCGTGCTTCGCCTGCGCAGCGCGATCCGGGCCGAGCGTCCCGACGTGGTGGTCGTGAAGGCGAAGAAGGTGGCGCGCATGGCGTCGTGGGCGCGCGCGACCGGGGGCGGCGGGCGCGTGGCACTCTTCTTCGGGCTCACCGGCGAGCTCGACCCGAAGCGGTGGCTCGACCGGCACACGTGGCGCCGCGTGGATGCCGGCATCGACATCGCGTACGGCTCCGTGCGCTGGTACGTCGAGCACGGCTTCGGCCCGCCGCAGAAGCACTACGTCCTCTGGAAGGGCGTCGACCTCGCGGCGTTCGACCTGGGTATCGCGCTGCGGAGCGCGACCCGCGAGGGGCTCGGCCTCGGCGACGACGAGATCGCGATCGGAACCGTGTGCCGGCTCGCGTGGCAGAAGGGCCTGGACCGATTCTTCGCCGCCATCCCCGCGATCCGATCGCGCGTCCCGGGCGCACGCTTCCTGGTTGTGGGCGGCGGACGGGACGCACCGCTCGTCGAGGCCGAGGCCGCCAGGCTCGGCGGCGCGGTACGCTTCCTCGGCCAGCGCGACGACGTCCCCGCGCTGCTCGCGGCCTTCGACGTCTTCGTGCAGCCGTCGCGCCAGGAGGTGATGGTTCAGACGACACTCGAAGCGATGGCGGCGGGCCGTCCCGTCGTCTCGACTGCGACCGTCGGGGCCGAGGAGGCGATCCAGGACGGCGTCTCGGGAGTCATCGTCCCGCTCGAGGATCACGTGGCGCTGGCCGACGCGGTCGTGGCCCTCGCGGGCGCGCCGGCGCGGCGGGGCGCGATGGGGCGCGCCGCGCGGGCTCGCATCGAGCACGACTTCACGATGGAGCACATGCTCGCTCGCTGCGAGGCGGTGCTGCAGGCGATCGCGCGAGGGGATACCGCACCGGCTCCTCCAGTCGGGTGACGCGGAGCAGGACGTCCGGGGTGGTGCCGGGGCCGGGGCCCGTGAACGTGCCGCGCTGCGGAGTGGCGTCGCGCGAGTCGCGGCCGACCGCGACCGGGACGTAGGTCTCGTCGACGGGCTGCCGGCGCACGGGATCGAAGCCACGCCAGCCCGCACCCGGAACGAGCACGTCGACCCACGCCTGCAGCGCCTCGGGTCCGCCACCGACGTAGCCCATGGTGTAGCGCGCGGGAATACCCCAGGTGCGGACCATTGCGACGAGCAGGTGGGCGAGGTCGTGCGAGCCGCCCGAGCCGCGCCCGAGCGCCGCCTCGAGGGGCGTGTCGATCGCCCGCAGGCCTGCATCGTAGGGGAGAAGCTCGCCCGCGCGCATCAGTGCCGCGCGCAGCGAGTTGCCGAGCGGCGTACCCGCCGGATGCCGCGGGATGCGGAGCTCGCGGGCATCGGGGGCGAGATCGGGCGTGTAGGGACTGCGGTGCAGCACGTAGTCCCAGAGAGGCGGATGCATCCGCAGGACGTCGGCGATCCACGCAGCGCCGCGCCGGGGATCGAGGGGATCTCCGGAGCCGGTGCGGCGCGTCTCCACGATCGTTTCGACGTTGGTCACGAGTTGCTGGTGTCGTCCGAGGATGGCGAAATAGTAGACGCGATTGCCGAAGCCGTCGACGTAGCTGCGCGGCCGGGCCTCGGGCTCGATGGTGACGCGCGTGCTCGAGACGCGCAGCGTCTCGCCCTCGCGCGGCACGAGCCGCAGCTCGCAGTGGTGCTCGCGCACCGCGTCCGGGAACACGAGGCGCGTCTCGTGGTGGATCAGGTAGCGCATGCGACGTCACCCGAGGTGCTCTGGAAGAACTCTTCGCACAGGGCGCGATCGAACGCCGCCACGTGCGCGACGAGGCCGCGCAGGAACTCATGCAGGACGCCGTTGCCGCCGTCGGTGCGCGGCAGCTGCACGACCGCGGCGCGCAGCGCGGCCGCGGCGGCCAGGGTGGCGCGCGCGGACGGGACGCTGCCGATGGCGTCGAGGGCGTGTGCGGTGGTCTCGACAGCGAACCGCAGCGAACGCGGGAACTCCGGCGACAGGACGAGAAAATCGATGACCGCGCCGGGCTCGAGGCCGGCGTGGTGGCTGCGCCGGTACGCGTCGAACCCCGACAGCGCCCGCAGGAGCGCGGTCCACTGGTAGTAGTCCATCGGCGAGCCTCCGCCGTCCTCCCGCGACGACACCAGATGGTGCTCCATGTCGATGATGCGCGCGGTCATGTCGGCGCGCTCGACCGACGTGCCGAGCTCGTAGAACCCGAAGGCTTCGCCGCGCGGCATGGTGCCGGCGGCCACGCCGTGGAAGCGCGCGACCTCGTTGCGCACGAAGCGACAGAAGGGCTCCAGGCGATCGCCGGCGTCGGGGTGCGCGAGCAGCGGATCGGCGTGCAGCCACAGCTCGTGCAGTGTCTCCCACATGTCGTCGGAGATCCGGTCGCGGGCGACGCGGGCGTTGTCGCGCGCGAGCCGCAGGCTCGAGCGCAACGCGCTCGGCGAGGTTCGTTCCGGCGTCAGCAGGGGAAGGCGCCCGCCGTCGACTTCTCCGTTCGCGTCTAGCAGATCCAGCAAATCGGTCCGAATGGCACGGGCCGTGTCGTCGACGCGTTCGAGGTAGCGCGCCATCCAGTAGAGCGCGTCGGCGATGCGGCTCAGCATGGCGCGGCCGCGAGCACCCAGGTGTCTTTGCTTCCCCCACCGTGCACCGCGTCGACCACGAGCGCCCCGGGAGAAAGGGCGACGCGCGTGAGGCCACCCGGCACCACGTCGAGCTCGTCGCCGTAGACGACGAACGGGCGCAGGTCGACGTGGCGCGGCTCGAGCGCGTCCTCGCAGGCGCACACGTGCCGCGAGGGCGGGACGACGGCCTGGGCGACGAAGCTGCGCGGGTTCTCGGCGATCCGCCGCGAGAAGGCCGCCCGCAGCTCGGGCGGCGCGCTCGGGCCGACGAGCATCCCGTAGCCCCCGGACTCGTTCACGCGCTTCACCACCACCTGGTCGAGGTTCGCGAGCACCCATTCACGCTCGGCGCGATTCGTCATCTGATAGGTGGGGACGTTGTCGAGGAGCGGCGGCTCGCCGAGGTAGTAGCGGATGATGGCCGGTACGTACGGATGGATCGCCTTGTCGTCCGCGATGCCGGTCCCGGGCGCGTTCACGATGGCGACGTTTCCAGCCCGCCACGCGTTCACGATGCCCGCGACGCCGACCAGCGAGTCGGGCCGGAAGCAGAGCGGATCGAGAAAGAGGTCGTCCACGCGCCGGTAGACGACGTCGACGCGCTCGCGTCCGCGCGTCGTCTTCAGGTAGACGACGTCGTTGCTGACGACCAGATCGCGGCCCTCGACCAGATCGACATCCATCTCGTGCGCCAGGAAGGTGTGCTCGAGATAGGCGGCGTTGTGCATGCCGGGCGTCAACACGACGATCCGCGGCTCGCGCTGGCCGCGTGGCGAGAGGCTCTGCAGCGCGCGCAGGAGCACGGCCGGGTAGTCCTCGACGTGTCGCACGCGGTAGCGGCCGAACAGCTCCGAGAAGGCGCGGCGCTCCACGATGCGGTTCTCGATCATGTAGGAGACGCCCGACGGGATGCGCAGGTTGTCCTCGGCGACCAGGTAGCGCCCGTGCTCGTCGCGGACGAGGTCGATGCCGCCGAGGTGTGTGTAGATGCCGTGGGGCGGCTCGACGCCTACGATGTCGCGCCGGAAGTCGGGGCTGGCGTAGACGAGCTCCGCCGGCACCACGCCGTCCTTCAGTACCCGCTGGGTGTGGTAGAGGTCGTGAACGAAGCAGTTGAGGGCCCGGACGCGCTGGGCGACGCCGGCCTCGATGAGCGCCCATTCCGCCGCCGGGATGATGCGGGGAATCGGATCGAACGGCCAGACGCGATCGCCTTCGACGGCATCCGGCCGGGCCGTGAAGGTGACGCCCTCCGAGCGGAGGGCTACGTGGGTGGCGCGCGCCCGCGCGGCCAGCGCGGCGTGGCCGCCGTCGCGGAGGTGGTCCCAGAGCGGGCGATAGTGGTCGCGTGGGACGGTGTCGCCCCGGTAGAACTCGTCGTACGGGTCGGCTGCGCGGGACGGGAGCGGGGTGCCTCCGAGCGGCGACATGGGGTCTCGGTCGCAGAGAGCAACATGCGTGCCCCCGGGCGCGCGCCCCCGACGCGGGCCGGCGAGGGCACCTGCTCCGCACTGCCGAGGCCCTGGGCAGAGATGCCTCCGGCCTGGGCACACAGCGGATGGCTCGCGCCAGCGGATGGGACCGGTTACGTTCCGGCGCATGGCGCGACCTGCGGCGGTGGCCCTGCTGCTCTGTGACTCGGCGAGCGTCGACGCTGCCGGGAAGGTGACGCTCGCGGGTCTGGTCGACGTCGTATGGGCTCCACGGTTTCCCGCCGTCCACGCCGAGCTGACGGTGTTCTGGAAGTGCCGCTTCCCGAGCGCGGGCGAGGCCTGGATCACGATCGAGGCTCCGTCGGGGCGCACCGTGGTGACCACCCGGCCGATCAAGGCCGCAGCGGGCGGCGTCGCACAGGAGATCCACCGCCTGGTCGACCTCGAGCTGCCGACTGCCGGCACCTACTGGGTGCAGCTCGTGGACGGGACGGGCCCGCTCGCCGAGACGCCGCTCGAGGTGCGCGCGAGCGGCTGACGCGACCGCTCAGCCCTTGGCGCGCCCGACGTACTCGCCGGTCTCGGTGTCGACCGTGACGGCGTCGCCTTCGTTGATGAAGTTCGGCACGCCGACGACGAGGCCGGTCTCGGTCTTCGCGGGCTTGAGGACGTTCGACACGGTTGCGGTCTTGATGCCGGGCGCGGCTTCGACGACCTTCAGATCGACCGTCTTCGGCAGGCTCACACCGAGCGGCGTGCCGTCGTGGAACTCGATCTCGATCTGGTTGTTCGGGACGAGGTAGTTGACAGCGTCGCCGAGCGCCTCGCGATCGAGCTCGATCTGCTCGTAGTTCTCCGTGTTCATGAACGTGTAGCGGCCGCCGCTCTCATAGAGGTATTCGGCGACGTGCTGCTCGAGGGTCACACGCTCGACGCGATCTTCCGAGGCGAAGCGATACTCCGTCTGGGTCCCGGCGCGCAGGTTGCGGAGCTTCACCTGCATGAAGCCGCGCTTGTTGCCGGGCGTCCGATGGGTCGCCTGCATCACACGCCAGAGCTGGCCCTCGTGCTCGATGATGTTGCCCACACGGAGCTGCGTCGCCTGCATCTGCATGACCGGAGCCGACTACCATCGGCCGGCCGGGGACGCAATTTTCACTGCAGCGGCGACTGGGTGCGCGCGCGGGGTCCGAACAGCGGCCCGCCGTGGTGGTGGACGATCCACCATCGGCCGTCGCGGCGCTCGAACACGTTCGTCGCCTGGATCCGCGCCTCGGTCATGCCGTCCAGCTCGCGGCTCTCGATGTGCTCCACGCACAGAACCCACGCTGCGTCGGCAACCACGCGCACCGTGACGTCCGACAGCGTGAAGCGCATGCCGAGGGTTCCCGTGAAGATCTGCTCCCAGCTCTCCATGACGGCGGGCCAGCCCACGAGCGCGTCCCATCCGGGATGCACGCAGGTGATCGGCCCGCTCGGGAGCCAGAGCGCGCGCATGCGATCGATCTCGAGGCTCTCGAAGGCGCGGTAGAAGGCGTCGTTCGCGGCGATGACTGCGGCGTCGTCGCTGGTCGGCTGCGCCATCCGGCTCACGAGGGCTTCGGCGCCATCATGACGAGCAGCGCAAGGCGCTCGGGCCCGGGATTGTGGACGGCGTGATCGCTTCCGGCGGGAGCGCACACGAGGTCCCCGGGCCGCACGTCGCGCTCGTCGGCGTCGACCCGGATGCGGCCCGCTCCCGCCAGCACGTAGTAGAGCTTGTCGCCGACCGCGTGCTTGTGCCCGGCCTGCGCCTGACCAGGCTCGAGGCCGTAGACGTCGCAGAACAGGCTCGCCGTGTCGACGAGGTTCGTCTTCTTCATCTTGTCCGGGGCAAAGGCCGTCCGCTGGGGAACGTGGACGAAACGATCCATGCTCACTCCTTCAGGGTGCGCAGCATCGCGGTCAGCGCGGTGGCCGCGGCGGCGACGCGTTCCTCGGCTTCGAGCGCGGTGCCGCCCGAGGCGGTGAGGCGCACCCGCAGGTCGCACTCGGGCGCGAAGGCGGTCGGCAGCGATTTCACGTGGACGGTCGGATGCGTCGCCATCAAGCGTTCCGCGAGCGTCGTGATCCGCGACTCGTCGCCGCACCCCGAGGCGACTTCCCGCTCGGCGAGGAAGATGGGCGTGCCGAGCCGCGCCGCGATGCGGTCCGAGGCAGATTCGAACACCGCCTGCATCTCGAACGGAACGCCGGGAATGGAGAGGACCGCGAACGCGGGCGTGGCGAGGAGGACACCCGGCGCCGTGCCGACGGTGTTCTCGATGAAGTCGGCGCCCTCGGGGAGGAGGGCCATCTTGCGCCGCTCGGGGCTGAGCGTTCCGTCGGTGACGGCGCCCTGCGCCGCCAGCTCGGCGTAGCGCCGCGCGACGGCGGCGAGCGCGGTCGAATGCTCGCGCAGCCCGCGTCCGAAGCCGGCGGCGACGCCGACGAGCGTGCGGTCGTCGAACGTCGGTCCGAGTCCACCGGTGGTGACGACCAGCGCGGCGCCGTTGGCGCGCGCGTGCCGGATCTCGCGCGCGATCGCCGGCGGATCGTCGTCGACGACGGCGATGCGCGTCACGCGTCCCCCGAGGCCGGGGAGGCGGACCGCGAGCCAGGCGGAGTTGGTGTCGACCGTGTGGCCGCGGACGAGCTCGTGGCCGACGGCGAGGATCTCGACGGGAACGCCCAGCTGCTGCGACATCAGGAGACGGAATGCCCGCCGCTCGCGGGCGCCGGCGGCCCGGCGTGCAGCGTTTGTGTCAGCCGGAGGCCGAGCCACGCGACCCACACGGTGATCGCGACCGCGAGCCAGGCGGCGCCGCGCATGCGGCGCAGCATGCCGCGCTGCTTTTCGGACTCGACCGGAAGGTCGCCCAGCTCGGCGCGCACCAGGCGGTGGGCGAGGCCGAAGGAAAGGTAGGAGGCCGGCAGGATGATCAGGAGAAAGGTCAGCCCGAGCTTGCCGGCGAGGAGCCAGACGAGCTGCCCGAACGCGGGCCCGTACGCGGCCTTGAGGTCGGTGATGGCGCTCCACCCCGACGCGAGCGCGGCCAAGAGTGCGCCGAACGAGAGCACGTTGTACGGACGCAGCCCGCGGGCGAGGGCGCGCCGCTGCAGCGCGGGATCGTCGATGGCCTCCATCGCCGGGAGGAAGATGGCCGCGAGCGCGACGGTCGCGCCCAGATACACGGCCAGCGCGAGCAGATGCACGAGCCGCGTGACCGGATCCATGTGACGCGTCGCTAACCCGCCGATCTCGCGTTTGCAAGGCTTTGACACCACGAGGAGGGCCGGGTACGAATCCGGCGAAGCCATGGCGAAGCCGCTCATGATCGCGCGCCCGCGTCAGGCGACCTCGGGAGAGGAAGCGTTGCTCGCCGAGGCCGTCGTCGTGACGCGGCTCGATCGCGCGATCGGCTGGGCTCGCAAGTACTCCATCTTCCCGTACCCCTTCGCGACCGCCTGCTGCGCCATGGAGTACATGTCGCTGTCGATGTCCCCGTACGACATCGATCGCTTCGGCGCGCTCCTGCCGCGCTTCACGCCGCGGCAGTCCGACCTCCTCATGGTTATCGGCACGGTCACCATGCGCCAGGCGCCGATCCTGCGACGCGTGTACGACCAGATGGCCGAGCCGAAGTGGGTCATGGCCTTCGGCGCGTGCGCGTCGACCGGCGGCTTCTACGACAACTACGCGACGCTGCCCGGGATCGATCGCATCGTCCCGGTCGACGTGTACGTTCCCGGATGCCCGCCGCGGCCCGAAGGCGTCCTCGACGGTCTCATGGCGCTCCAGCGCAAGATCCAGCGCTCGAGGCATCCGCTGGGTTCCGCGGCGCAGGACGCCGCGAGCTAGTCCGCGGTCATGCCCGAACGGATCCTGCTCCGGTGCCGGGACATCCCGGACCTGCGACGGCTGCCGGTCTATCTCCAACACGGAGGCTACGAGGCCGCCAAGAAGGCGCTCACGCAGCACACCCCCGAGCAGCTGGTCGAGATGGTGAAGGCCTCGAACCTCCGCGGCCGCGGGGGTGCGGGCTTTCCGACCGGGATGAAGTGGAGCTTCCTCCCGAAGCAGACCGAGAAGCCGGTCTACCTCTGCGTCAACGCGGACGAGTCGGAGCCCGGAACCTTCAAGGATCGCGAGATCATGGAGGACGATCCGCACCAGCTCCTGGAGGGCATTCTCGTCTCCGCCTTCGCCATCAAGTGTCACCGCGCCTACATCTACATCCGCGGCGAGATGCTGACGGGCTACGAGCGGCTCTGGGAGGCCGTGAAGGAGGCCACCGCAGGGGGCTTCTTCGGCAAGAACATCTTCGGCACCGGCTTCGACCTCGACGTGATCGTCCACCGCGGCGCGGGCGCCTACATCTGCGGCGAGGAGACGGGGCTCATCGAGTCGCTCGAAGGCAAGCGTGCCTATCCCCGCATCAAGCCGCCGTTCCCGGCGACGCACGGGGTCTTCGGCTGCCCGACGATCGTCAACAACGTCGAGACGCTCGCCTGCGTGCCGCACATCGTCACGCGCGGCGCCGACTGGTTCAAGTCGATCGGACCCGAGAAGAGCCCCGGGCCGAAGCTCTTCTGCGTCTCGGGACACGTCGTGCGTCCGGGGACGTACGAGCTGCCGATGGGCACGCCGCTGCGGGAGATCATCTACGAGCACGCGGGCGGGATCTCGAACGGCCGCAAGCTGAAGGCCGTCATCCCGGGCGGTGCGTCGATGCCCGTGTTCACTCCGGACGAGATCGACGTCGCGATGGACATGGACTCGGTGCAGAAAGCCGGCTCGTTCCTCGGCTCGGCCGGCATCATGGTCATGGACGACACCGTCTGCATGGTCTGGACGACGCTCACGCTGGCGCACTTCTTCCACCACGAGTCCTGCGGGCAGTGCACGCCGTGTCGCGAGGGCACCGGGTGGCTCGAGAACGTCCTGCACGGCCTCGAAGAGGGGCACGCCTCGCCGCAGGACGTGGATCTCCTCCTCAACGTCTCGAACAACATGATGGGCAACACCATCTGTGCGCTCGCCGACGCCGCGGCGATGCCCGTGCGCGCGTTCGTCACCAAGTACCGCGCGGAGTTCGAGGAGCATGTCCGCCTCGGTCGCTGTCCGTTCAACACGCGCGCGGAGGCGCGCGCCGAGGAGCCACGGGCCCATGCCCACGGTTGAGATCGACGGCAAGAAGGTCGAGGTCGAGGACGGCCTCACGGTCATCCAGGCCGCCGACCGCCTGGGGATCGAGATCCCGCACTACTGCTGGCACCCCGGGCTCTCGATCGCCGGCAACTGCCGCATGTGCCTGGTCGAGATCGAGAAGTCGCCGAAGCTGCAGATCGCCTGCAACACGCGCGTGACGGACGGCATGGTCGTCCACACGACGAGCGAGAAGACGAAGACGGCTCAGAAGGCGGTCCTGGAGTTCCTGCTCGTCAACCACCCGATCGACTGTCCCGTCTGCGATCAGGCCGGCGAGTGCAAGCTGCAAGAGTACTACATGGACTACGATCGCCAGCGCAGCCGCGTTCCGCTGGCGGCCAAGGTGAAGAAGGGCAAGGCGATTCCGATCGGGCCTCACGTGATGCTCGATCAGGAGCGGTGCATCCTGTGCGCGCGCTGCACCCGCTTCGTCGACGAGGTGACGCACACGAGCGAGATCGGCATCTTCGAGCGCGGTGACCACTGCCGCATCGAGCTCGCGCCGGGGCGCACCCTCGACAACCCGTACTCGATCAACGTCGTCGACATCTGTCCCGTGGGAGCGCTGACGAGCAGGGAGTTCCGCTTCAAGGCGCGCGTCTGGTACCTCGAGCGGACGGACTCGGTGTGCGCGGGCTGCGCCAACGGCTGCAACATGGAGATCTACCACCGCGAGGGTCGCATCTTCCGCTTCCAGCCACGCGCGAACTCGGACGTGAACCAGTACTGGATGTGCGACGAGGGACGCCTGTCCTACGCCGGCCTCCAGGGCGAGGGGCGCCTCCTGCAGCCGCTCGTGCGCGGCGCGAGCGGCTTCGCGCCGGCCGAATGGTCGGCGGCGCTCGCCGCGACGTTGGCGCGCGTCGGGGAGATCGCGAAGGGCGGCGCCGGCTGCGTCGCGGTCGGCGTGTCGGCGCAGGCGTCGAACGAGGAGATCTTCCTCGCCCGGCAGCTCGCGCGCACGCTCGACGCGACGATCGTGGGCATCTCGTGGTCGCCGTCGAACGCTTTTCACGACGACTTCCTGGTGAAGGCGGATCGGAACCCGAACACGCGGGGTCTCGTCTTGCAGGGCTTGTCCACCGACGCCGCCGGCGTCGAGGCCCTGCTCGCCGGCATCGAGGCGGGGCGCGTGAACGGGCTCGTCCTCGTGCGCGCCGATCTGACCGCGTGGATCTCCGGCGAGCGGACCAAGAGCGCGCTCGAGAAGCTCTCGTACCTGGTCGTGCTCGACAGCGACCAGCGCGAGGTGGCGCAGTACGCCGACGTCGTGCTGCCGATCGCGACGTACGCGGAGAGCGACGGGACCTTCACGAACCACGCCGGGCGCGTGCAGCGCTTCTGGCAGGCGGTGAAGCCGGCCGGCGACGCGATCCCGGGTTGGCGGGCGCTCGCCGATCTCCTCGCCGGCAGCGACTTCGAGGGAGCCCCCGCCGCCGAGTCCGTATTCGCGGCCCTGGCGTCGGAAGGTGGCGCGTTCGCCGGTCTCGCCTACGACGGTCTCGGGACCGAGGGAGCGAGCGCGGCGAATCCGCGCGCGAGCGCCTGAAGCCGGCGGCTCCACGCGCCGCATCCTCGAGGGCGGACGTCCCTCGCAGTCGGGGCGCTCGCCCCGCGTCCGGGCGGAGCATGGCGAACGCGCGACACGATGGGCGCGGGTACCGCGGCGTCGCGTGCGTGGGTTCCGGTGACGCTCACGACGTTGACTCTGCGGAATGGGGGTCGGCATAATGCCAGGCCGAGCCGTAAATGCGACCCACCGAGCAGCAGCACCGCGATGCCTTGCGTCTGCACGCCGACCGGCTGGCGCGACACCTCGAGGGGAAGCTCCCGGCCGATTCCTGGCGGCCCGTCCGCCTCTCGTACGGGCTCTACTACCAGCTCGATCACACGAGCCACATGCAGCGGATCAAGCTTCCCGGCGGCCGGATGTCGGCGGAGCAGCTCGACGTCCTCGCCGACGTGTCGGACCGCTACGGCCGTGGGATCGGCCACTTCACGACGCGCCAGGACCTGCAGATCCACTGGGTGCCGGTCGAGCAGATCATGGACATGTACGACCAGCTCCTGCGCGTCGGCATCACGACGCGCGGCGCGTGCGCCGACAGCGTCCGCAACGTGACCGGATGCCCGTACGCGGGTGTCTCGCCCGACGAGCCGTTCGACGTCTCGCCGTACATCCTGGCCGTACACGAGTACTTCCTCTTCAACCCCCTCAACCTGACGCTGCCGCGCAAGTTCAAGATCGCCGTCGAGGGCTGCCCGCTCGACTGCGCGCAGGTCCCGGTGAACGACATCGGCGTCTACGCGAAGATGCGGGGCGGACAGCGCGGCTTCATGGTGTACGCCGGCGGTGGACTCGGCTCGCAACCGTTCCTGGCGCAGTTCCTCACGGACTTCATCCCCGACACCGACCTACTCATCTGGTGCGAAGCGATCGTCCGCGTCCAGCACCGCCACGGCGAGCGCAAGAACCGCAGCCGCGCGCGCATGAAGTACGTCGTGAAGAAGATGGGGCTCGAGCGCTTCCGCCAGATGGTGGCGGACGAAGTGGCGCGCGTCACGGCCGAGCGCGGCGCGGAGCTGCGGCGCGAAGTGCAGGAAGCCGTCGATCTCCATCGCGATCCGCCTCCCGTGAAGACGCCGCCGGCGGGCGGACAGGCGGCGCCGGGCTTCGCCGTGTGGAAAGCGACGAACACGCACCCGCAGGGCCAGGCGGGCTACCGGGCGGCGGTGGTCCAGCTTCCGCTCGGCGACCTCACGACCGACCAGATGCGCGTCCTGGCGCGCCTCGCGCGCGAGTTCGGAAACGGCTCGCTGCGTGCGACCGACGATCAGAACGTCGTGCTGCCCTGGATCGCCGAGTCGTCGCTGCCGGCCCTCCACGCCACTCTGGTGGCGAGCGAGCTCGGCAACCCGGACGTCAGCACCATCAACGACGTCGTGTCGTGCCCGGGCATGGACTACTGCTCGCTGGCCATCACCCGCTCCATGGGCATGGCGGAGCGCATCCGCGCGCATCTCCTCGACGAGGGTGAAGAGTTCGCGGCGCGGCTCGGCGTCTTCGGCGTCAAGATCAGCGGGTGCCCGAACTCCTGCGGGCAGCATCACGTGGGGGACATCGGTCTCACCGGTCACACGGTGACGGAGCAGGACGGCGTCCAGCGCCCGTACTACTCGATCCTCGTCGGCGGCTCGGTCGGCGAAGGCCGCGGGCGCATCGGCAAGCGGCTCGGCCGCTACCCGGAAGAGGCGGCATCGGCGGCCGTCGCAGCGCTGGCGCGCTACTACGAGCGCGAGCGCCGCAAGGCGGAGCGTTTTCCGGAGTTCGTCGACCGGGTGGGCCTGCCGCAGCTCGCGACCGTCGCCGAAGCCGGCGCCAAGGCGGCCGGCGCGTGACCGACGACCGCGGAGACGAGGCTCCCGCATCGAGCGAGGGCGCCCCGCTGGGCGAAGGGGGCGGGCGGTACTACCAGGGCACGATCGTCCGCGTGTACTATGGCAGCGAGACCGGGCTCGTGCGCTCCGACGGGAGCGGGCGCGAGTACCGGTTCAAGTGGCCGTTCGTCGAGATCCGCGGTCCGATCCCCCGCGTGAACGGCCTCCGCGAAGGCATGCACGTCGGCTTCGACGTCGGATGGACCTCGAGCGGCCTCATGGTGACGGTGATCCGCGTCGAGGAGTGAGCCCGCTCAGAGCGGAAGGCCGGTCCGGAAGAGGATCAGGCGCCCGAGCATCTCGCCGACCAGCACGAACAGGATCGCGATGTAGAAGAGGCCGGTCGCGGCCATCGTCTGCGGGATCGCGAGGGTGCGGTGGATGAGATACGCGATCCCGAGGGCGGCCACGGGGCCCAGGAGCAGACGCGCGGCGAGCAGCGGCGCGTGGTGCTCGAAGAGCAGGGCGACGGCGGCGGCGCCGGCACCGCCCGACGCCGCGAGCACGCCGATCGTGAGGCCGATCGCCGCGAGGTGGAGGACGGTCACCACGACGAAGTAGCGGAAGAGCCGCTGCAGCGGGTGGATCGAGAGGCCGAGGTCGATGAGATACCAGTGCCCGAGGAGCATCCCGGTGGCGACCGCCCCCAGGCTCAGCGCGCCGGTCAAGAACGCGAACGGATAGAGGATGGTGCCTGGGCCCAGCGGGCCGCCGACTCGGTACGTCGAGGCGCTGGCGGCGAGCGCGGCGAGCCCGAGGAAGAGGGCGCGTGGATACCAGCGCGCGCGGCGGCCTTGCTCCTCGTCCCAGAGCGAGGCGAGGTACATGGCCGTCGCGACCGTGAAGGCCGTCCAGAGCACCAGCTCGACCCAGGTCGACGGCGGGACGGTGTCGGCGCGCACCGTGAGTGCGACTTTGCCGCCCAGGTAGAGCAGCGCAGCACCGAGGAAGATGCCGGCGCTCGACTTGTAGAAGCCGCGCTCGATGACGGCGAACGGGGGAACCGCGAGGCCGGCCACCCCACCCACCGCGAGCTGCCCGAAGATCAGGAGGTAGCAGGCTGCGAACTGCGACACGCGCGGCGCTCTCTACGTAAGGGGCGCCGCTGCCGCAAGCCGAGAATGCAGCGGGGCGGGTGGTCCGTCGGGCCACCCGCCCCGCGAGCGCGGTCACGTTCGGACGCGTCCTACAGCATGACGATCCCGAGGTGTCGATTTTCTTGGCGCCCTGATCTTGCGACGATCAGCCGCCGCGACGCTGCACCGGAGGCGGCGGTGGTGGCGGCGGCGGAGGCGGTGGCGCGGGCTTCGGCTCTTCCGGAACCGGATCACAGATGAGGTGACCCAGGAGGGCGCCAAGCGCAGCGCCGCCGACGATGCCGCCGCCGATGGCGCCACCGCGGACCGCGTCGTCGGCGCCGTTGTTGTTGGCGACGACGCCGCCCGTGATGCCGCCGACCGTGGCGCCGATCACGGCACCTCCGATGGCGCATCCGTCCCACTCGCGATTCTTCAACGCCGCGCAGCCCGACAGCGTGAGCACCATCGCCAGGCCGCCCGCAACGATTCCCCTCCGCATGATCCCTCCTGGAAAGTTGGGAGTCTGAAGCGCACGCCGCCGGTAACCGAAAAGGGGGGCGCGAGTCAAGAAGACACGGTCGGCGGCGTCCGTTCACCCCTCGGCTTGACAGCCGCAAGGGTGACTCCTAATCCCGTCCGCCGGGGAGGATCGTATGACCAAAGGGACGATGATCGGAGTGACGCTGGTGGCCACGGTGGTCGGGTGTGGGCCGAATCCAGCCGACATCGAGGAGCTGAAGAAGGGCCAGAAGGAGATCCTCGCCAAGCTCGAGGTCCTCGAGAAGAAGGCGGTCGCGCCGGCGCCCGCCCGCCCCACGGTCGATCCCAACAAGGTGTACGACCTTCAGGTCGGAGGGTCGCCCACGGCCGGCCCGAGCGAGGCCAAGGTCACGATCGTCGAGTTCTCGGACTACCAGTGTCCGTTCTGCAGCCAGGCGGAGCCACTCCTCGACCAGGTGATGCAGGCGTATCCCAAGGACGTGAAGCGGGTCTACAAACAGTTCCCCTTGACGTCGATTCATCCGAACGCGCTGCCCGCATCGAAGGCGGCGGTCGCGGCCGGCAAGCAGGGCAAGTTCTGGGAGATGCACAAGAAGCTGTTCACGAACCAGCGCGAGCTGTCGCCCGACAACTACAAGAAGTGGGCGCAGGAGATCGGCATCGACGTGGCGAAGTTCGAGAAGGACATGGCGTCGCCGGAAGTGCAGGCGCAGATCGACAAGGAAATGCAGGAAGCGCGCTCGGCCGACGTGACCGGGACGCCGACGATCTTCGTAAACGGCAAGCGGCTGCAGCAGCGGAGCATGGAAGGCTTCAAGGCCGCCATCGATCCGGCGCTGCCGAAGAGCTGACGCGAGAACGCGCGCGCTCGCGCGCTCGCCCGAAGGTCGCACGCGCGCGCGTGCGCACTCCGACGACGTGCGAGCGCGACGCCGCGCGATGCGCGCGTGATCGCGCGCGAGAAGACGAGTGTGCGCGCGCGGTTACGAATTCGAGAAAAAATTCCTTGCAATGCACGCGCGAGCGGAGTACAAGCTGCGACTCTCTCGCAGCATATTGTTTTCTTATTCATGGTGCAGTCGAAGGGTTGGACGCGGTCGCTTCTCTACGTGGGAAGGCGGCGGAGGCGGAGCGGGCGGATGGGATGTCGACCGCAGCCGCGAGGAACGATCACGCGTGGGGAGCTGCCGTCGTTATCCCCAGCTGTGGAGATTCCTCGTGGTTGGAGCTTCGGGAACCTGACATGACGTCGGGCGCACGAGGGGTTGGGGGATGGTCGACACCATCTGGTCGGATGCGCAGCGGCAACTTCGTGGCGCGCTACCCGTCACGGACTACGAGTTCTGGATCGCGCCACTGCGCGCGACGGGGTGGGAGGCGAACGAGCTCACGCTCGAGGTCGCGAGCCAGTTCGCCCGCGACTGGATAGGCAGGGAGCACCTCTTGCTGATCGAGCGGGCGGTCGGGCTCGCTGCGGGACGCGATGCACGCGTGCGCCTGGTGGTGAACCGCCAGCTCTCGTCGACGCTCCCGGAACGCCGAACGCCGCAGCGCATGCCGGCGGCGGTCGCGGACACCGGGAGCCGGGCCGAGGGGCGCTACACCTTCGAGAACTTCGTCGTCGGCGAGAGCAACGCGGTCGCGTACCGCGCCGCCCAGGCCGTCGTGGAGGCGCCCGGCGATCGGTACAACCCGCTCTTCGTCCACGGCGCCTTCGGGCTCGGAAAGACCCACCTCTCGTACGCGCTGGCCGACGCCATCGCCCGCAACGGACGGCGGGCGGGCGGCGTCGTGTGCGTCACGGCGGAACATTTCGTGAACGAGATGATCGCGGCGCTCCGGCGCGATCAGATGGACCGGTTCCGCCAGCGCTATCGGGGGATCGGGACGCTGATCGTCGACGATGTCCAGTTCCTTGGGGGCAAGAAGCGGTCGCAGGAAGAGTTCGCCCATACCTTCAACGCCCTGCACGAGCTGCGAAAACAGATCGTCCTCGCGTCGGACCGGCCGCCCTACGAGCTGCCGGACATGGAGGACACGCTGCGTAACCGGTTCGCGTCCGGGCTGCTGGTGGACGTCCGGCCGCCGGACCCGGCGCTCCGCCGGGCGCTGGTCGAGCGCAAAGCGGCCGCCCTCGGGGTGCTCCTCCAGCCGCCGGTCCTGCGCTACCTCGCCGAGGAGTGGTGTCAGAACGTGCGCGAGCTGGAAGGCGCGCTCACACGTCTGGGCGCCTTCGCGAGCCTCGCCGGGAAGCCCGTAACGCTCACCGTCGCCCGCGACGCCCTCGCGCCCTACCTGCGGCACAACCGGACGACCGAGCATGCCTCGGTCGCTCGCATCGTGGGCGAGGTCTGCCGGCACTATCACCTGACGCGGGCAGAGTTGATCTCGCCGCGACGGACGGCACGCGTCTCGGTCCCGCGCCAGGTGGCCATGTATCTTTGCCGCCGCCACACCGAGGCGCCCCTCCAAGCGATCGGCGCCGAGCTGGGCGGCCGGGACCACTCGACCGTGGTCCATGCCCTGGGTGCGATCGAACGCCGGCTGGCAGCCGACGAGGAGCTGCGCTCGACGGTCGCGGTGCTGGAGTCCCGGCTCGGGTCTTGAGGGTGACCTCGGCACGCGGTCCAGGGAGGGGCCGCGGGCTCCCGCAGCCGCACGGATGGGGCTGCGGGTAGCCACCCCCGCGCTCGCCGTCACGAGCCGGCGATGGGGATTCCGTGCGTACCCAGCGCGGCGCGAAGGCCGCGCCGCAGCTCCTCGGGATCGAGGACCCAATCGTCGATGTCGTCGCCCGGCGCCGCGAGCGCGACCTCGAACGGCGTGACGAAGCGCGCGCCGGGAACGAAGACGTCGTCGGTTACCGGAAGCGTCATGACCCACGCCGGCAGCGCGGCGCCATTCAGCACGAGGGCGAGGGGTGCGCCGTGCGGCGCGGCGCGGTGCAGGACGACGGCGGGCAGCGCCGGATCGACGCCGAAGGCGGCAGGATCGTCGTCCCCCATGAGCCCGTTGCGTCGGAGCTCGGCGACCTCGGCCGCGATGTCGGCCGCCGGGCGTGGGCGGCCCCGGCGCTGCCACGTGACGGGGTGGTAGAGCACCGGGGGCGGCGGCGCCACGGCGGCGCCGTCGAATACGTTGACGAGCGTGCGCGCGCTTGCGTCGCGATCGCCGGCGGCGACGGCGGCGGCGGCCGCGCGGTACGACGCGCTCCCGCGCACGCCGGCGAGCCATGCCTCGAGGGCGGTGCGCGACGCGTGTGCGTCGCCCAGCAGCGTGCCCGCGAGCGCGGCATCGAGGACGCCGTGACGATGGGCCCGGCGCGCGCGATCGCCGATCGCGAGGCTCGCGGCCCGCAGCGCTGCGGCGTCGGCGCCGCGCCCGGCGGCGAACTTCTCCATCTGCAGGAGCAGCGTGCCGAGCTCGGCGACCGCTTCCTCGAGACGGCTGGCGACGTCCTCGTCCACGTCGTCGTCCTTTTACAAGCCGCGACGGGCTTTGCTAAGAAGGCCGGCATGCCGGCCCGGCAGCGCGCCCGGCGCGTCACCGTTCGCGAGGTCCTCGACACCGCCATCGAGCTCGAGAAGAAGACGATGGCGCTCTACGTGTCGTTCGTGAAGGCATTCCCGCGACCCGAAGAGGTCCGGAACTTCTGGTTCGGGATGGCGCGCCACGAAGCCGGTCACTGCGGTGCGCTCGCCCTCGTCGAGAGCATCGTGCAGACCGATCCCGAGCGCGGCGAGGAGTCGAAGGTCTGGCTCGACGAGGCGACGGTCGCCCGGCTGCGGAGCCTGCTGGTCGGCTACCTGCGCGAGGTGAAGGGCGGCGACGTCACGCTCGAGCGCGCCTTCGAGATGGCGATCGACATCGAGGCCTCGGAGCTCGAGGACGTGGTGGTCGAGATGCTGGGTCTCGTGCGCAGCCCGCGCTGGCGGGAACGCGCGATCCAGATGCTGATCCACGATCTCGGCGACCTCTCCTACATGGTCGAGCGCTACACCAAGAACGAGCGGCTCCTGGCGCGGGCCGACGCGCTCATCGAGCGCCACGTCGGCGGGCTCGAGCGGCGCAGGCGGGCGACGAAGAGGGCCGTGCGCGCCTGATGGGCACCCGGACGCCCGCACGGCTGCCGATCCTCACGGTGCCCGGCTACCTCACCGCCGTGCGCACGGTTCACGGTCTCACGGTCACCGAGATGGCGCGCGCGCTCCGCGTCAGCCAATCGGTCGTCCGCCGCTGGATGCACGGCCGCCTCGTGCCCCCATGGCGGCGTGTGAAAGCGATGGTGGCGCTGTGGGGCGGCGACGCGGAAGTGCTCGGTCTCGGCGCGGCCGTGCAGCGGCACTGTCGCTCGACCGGCACCACCGTCGAGGAGGCGGTCCGCATCATCCGCTCCGGCCGCCGCACCGCACCCGTCCGTCGCGCCGCGAGCGCGCGCGATCGCCGCCAGCTCTCGCTCCCGATCGGTGGCTGAGGGCTTCGCGTCCGATCGACGGGCGCGTTGCGACGGTCGTGCACGGCACGCTAGGGTGCGACCACGATGCGTACCGGTGAGCGGCCGCGCGGGCTC
>Ga0187894_10000406_pt1 | contig 57945 bp, 56 predicted proteins | sample GBC1701081metaG_FD_136650 | JGI IMG/M metagenome (GOLD analysis project Ga0187894, IMG submission 136650) | White microbial mat communities from a lava cave in the Kipuka Kanohina Cave System on the Island of Hawaii, USA - GBC170108-1 metaG ...
CCTGCCGCTGACGTCGGTCGTGAACTGGCTCGGGCTGTCCGACACCCTGTGGGCATTGATCGTGACCTACCCGACCTTCCTCGTGCCGTTCTGCACCTGGCTGCTGATGGGCTACTTCCGCACCGTGCCGAAGGAAATCGAGGAATGCGCCATGCTCGACGGTTGCAACCGCTTCCAGAGCATGTTTCGCATCCTGCTGCCCGCCGCCGTGCCGGGCCTGATCTGCGCCGCGCTCTTCGCCTTCACCCTGTCGTGGAACGAGTTCCTCTATGCGCTGGTGTTCGTGTCGCCGGCCGAACTCAAGACCATGACCGTCGGCGTTTTCTCCGAGCTCATCCGCGGCGACATCTACTACTGGGGCGCGCTCATGGCCGGGGCCTGCATCGGCTCGATCCCGATCGTGATCGCCTACGTGTTCTTCCTCGACTACTACGTCTCCGGCCTGACCTCCGGCGCCATCAAGTAGCGGACCACCGGAGGTCCGGCCTCGTCACAGTGGCCTTCATGGTGAGCTATCGAACCGCTGATCGATTCCCGATTCAGTCCGGCACGCAGGGAGGAAACGACATGGCGACGTCCAGCCGCAAGCAACCCCGCCGGCAGTTCCTGCGCAACGCCGCCGGCGCCACCGCCGGCTTGGCCGGCATGCTCGCCTCGCGCCAGCCGCCCGCCTACGCGCAAACCCGCGAACTCACCTTCCTCACCATCGCCAGCTTCGTGCCGGAAACGGACAAGGAGCTGAAGCGGCAGCTTGAGGAATGGGGCAAGCAGAACAACGTCAAGACCCGGCTCGACATCATCGCGCACCTGCAGCTGCAGACCAAGAAAGCCGCCGAGGTGCAGGCCAAATCCGGCCACGACCTGACAGCACTCGGCCCGGGGTTGGGCGACGCCGACCTCTACTACGACTACCTCGTCGATCTGGCCGACCTCGCCGGCGAAGTCGGGCCGAAGAACGGCGGCTGGCTCAAACCCGACGACTACCTGATCCGCGGCAGGTGGACCTTGCTGCCGTGGTGGCAACCACCCTTCCCGATGGCGATCCGCACCGACCTGATGAAGCAGATCGGCGAGACGGCGGTTCCCGACACCTGGGAGGACTGGCTGCGCATCGGCAAGAAGGGCAAGGCGATCGGCCATCCCTTCGGCACCGCGATGGGCCACAGCGGCGATGCCAACACCACGCTGCTGTCAATCCTGTGGTCCTACGGCGGTTCCTACGTGGGCAAGGACGGCGAGACCGTTACGATCAACTCGCCCGAGACCCGCGAGGCCATGGAGTTCGTGAAGCGGCTCTACACCGAGGCGATGGATCCCGAGGTGCTGGCGTGGGACGACGCCAGCAACAACCGCTGCCTCAACGCCGGCAAGTGCATCGCCATTCATAACCCGATCAGTGCCTTTGAGTCGGCCAAGAGGGACAAGGTGATCGTACCCGGCACCAAACAGCCCATCGCCGAGGTGATCGACCACGTGAACACGCCCCGCGGTCCCAGGGGCCGCTTTGCGACGACTGGCTTCTGGTGCGTCGGCATCTGGAGCTTCTCGAAGAACATCGCGTTGGCCAAGGACTTCCTGCGTTTCCATTTCCAGCCCGACAACCAGGCCAAATGGGTCGAGGCCGGCCACGGCTTCAACATGCCGTTCCTCAACACCCTCACCAACCACCCGGTCTACACGAGCGACCCGCAGTATCGGCACATCCCCGACGTCGCCAAGGTCACGGTACCACCGTCGTGGCCGGGCCCCACCACGGCCGCCTCGCAGCAGGTGTGGGACCTCTACATCCTGCCCGACATGTTCGCGCAGTACGCAACGGGGCGCATGACGCTCGACCAGGCGATCGCCTGGGGCGAGAAGGAGATCTCGGAGATCTACCGCAAACGCCGCGGCTGACCACCACGGCACCGTATCGACGGCCTCGCCGGCAGCGCGCGCTCACAGGCTGCGCCCGAAATCAGCTTCACGGCCCCTGCTTTGTCGTCGACAATCAGGCGAACGCGACGCGCCGCGAGCGCGGGAGGAGACATGGCGTACCAGCACATCGACGTGAGGCGCATCGCCGGCGGCTGCGGCGCGGAGATTGCGGGCGTCGACCTGACGCAGCCCTTGAGCGAGCCTGCCGTCGCCGAGATTCGCCGTGCGATTGTGGACAACCTGGTCCTCTTCTTCCGCGGTCAGGCCGGCATGCGCGACTCCGACCAAGTGCGCTTCGCGTCGTACTTCGGCAGCTTCGGTCGCGATCCCTTCGTCGAGGGCGAAGAGACGCATCCCAACGTCATCAAGGTCGCCAAGGAAGCCGACGAAGGTGCCAAGCCAACCTTCGGCGGCAACTGGCATTCCGACTGGAGTTTCCTCGAAACACCGCCTGCTTTCACGTTGCTGCATGCCCGCGAACTGCCGCCCTACGGCGGCGACACGCTGTTCGCCAATCAGTACGCCGCCTACGAGACGCTGTCGGACGGCATGCGCCACATGCTCGACGGGTTGCGCGCGGTCTACTGGGCCAAGTCCTACGCCAAGGGCGGCGCCTTCCACGACAACAGCAACGCCCGCAGCATGAAGGTCCGTCACGACGCGGCCGACATGGTGGAGATGGTCCACCCCGTCATACGCGTACACCCCGAATCGGGCCGCCGCGCGCTCTACGTCAACGGCGCCTACACTGTGCGCTTCGAAGGCATGACCGAGCGCGAGAGCCTGCCACTGCTTGAATTCCTCTACGCGCACGCCGTGCGCCCCGAGTTCGCCTGCCGCTTCGCCTGGTCGCCGGGCGCATTGGCGATGTGGGACAATCGCTGCCTGCAGCACTTCGCCATCAACGACTACGCCGGCCACCGCCGCGAGATGCGGCGCACGACCGTGCAGGGCGAGAAACCGATCGCGGTCAGCGAAGCGCGACAGGCGGCGCGGGTCGCGTAGCAACCAGCGGCTGCCGCGTATCCTCTACAATGACGCGCGGATGCGATCGTCGACTTCGCCCGCCACCGCGTCCTTCACGATCGACAAGGCCCGCTCGAGCGTCGCGCGGTTGGCTGCGCTGCCGATGCACAGGCGCACGCCGCTCGCCATCTTGCCGTCGGCGACGGCAAACGCCGACGGTGGCGTGAGTCGCAGGCCGGCCGTCAAGGCGCGCGCCACCGTACGCTCGGCATCGATCTCGCGCATCGGCAGCCACAAGTGCAGGCTCATCGCGGTCTGCGGTTCGTCCGCTATGCCTTTGAGCGCGGCGAGCGCCGTGGCGGTACGGGCGTTGGTTTCGGCGCGGACGTCGCGAGCCAGTTCGTCGGCCCGGCCACTCTCGATCCAATCCGTCGCAATGGCAGCACCAAGGCCGGCGGGTGAATGGATGAGCGCACGCAGCGCGCGCAGACAGCCGTCAAACACCTCACCCGGCGGTGCGACGAGGAAGCCGGCGCGAAGCCCCGGCGAGAGGATCTTCGACAGAGAACTGACGTAGAACGTGCGCTCCGGCGCCAACATCGCGAGCGGCGGCAAGCCGAGATGGTGCGCGTAAGGCGCATAGATGTCATCCTCGACGACCCAGAGATCACGGGCGCGCGCGATCCGCACGATGTCGGCCCGCCGTTCGCGGCCCATCACCCGGGCGGTCGGGTTCTGCAAGGTCGGCAACGTATAGAAGACACGCGCGCCGGTGGTCGCCGCGGCGCGATCCAGAGCCTGCGGCCGGATGCCCTGAGCATCCATCTCGACGCCGTGCAGCCGATATCCCTGCTGTGCCGCCAGCGCCTTCGCGCCCGAGAAGGTCGCCGCCTCGCACAGAATCGTATCGCCGGATTTGCATAATGCCGCCAATGCAATCGCCATTGCGTTCTGCGACCCTGAACAACAGATGAGCGACCGCCAATCCAGATTGTCGAAGCCGGCCGTTCGGGTAAGCCACGCAGCACCCGCGCGCCGGTCAACATCGAGGCCGCACGGCGGCTGATAGTCGAGGCGCTCCGCCCACGAAGCCGACCGGCGCAGGGCGGCGATCGTCTCGACCATCACGTCCATCGGCGCGATCGGCGCCGTGTTGATGCTGAGATCGATCGGGCCGTCCGCCACGGTGTCGCGACCCGCGCGGTCGACCACGAAGGTGCCGCGCCCGACGTGAGCGGCGACAAGGCCGCGCTGCGCGGCATCATCGTAGGCCCGCGTGACGGCACCGACACTGATCGAGAGCGCATACGCGAGGTCACGCTGTGGCGGCAACCGCTCTCCTGGCGCAAGTCGGCCCGCATCGATGTCGGCCGCCATCGCCGTGATCAGTCGGCGATAGAGCGGCGTCGAACGGGCGGTGGAAAGCTTCGGCCGCCAGGCGGGCATTGCGAATCTCCATATTGTATCTGATACAATATATAGATTGCCTCATATATCAATCATGATATTGAGACCGGCACAATTATGGAGGCAGGATCGTGAACGTTCCGATCTATCAGGTTGATGCTTTTGCGAGCCGTCCGTTCACCGGCAATCCGGCGGCCGTCATGCTCCTCGATCACTTTGCCGACGACGCGGCCCTGCAGGCCATCGCGGCCGAGAACAATCTGGCGGAGACTGCCTTCCTGGTGGCTGACGGCGAGGATTTTCGCCTGCGCTGGTTCACACCGACGGTGGAAGTGCCGCTGTGCGGCCACGGCACGCTGGCCAGCGCTGCGGTCGTTTTGGAGCGCCTTTCCCCCGCGCGTGAGCAGGTCACTTTCCATTCGGCGAGCGGCCCGCTGCGAGTCGTGCGGGCACGGACGGGCTACGTCATGGACTTTCCCGCCCGGCCGACAACATCTGTGGCGCCTCCCTCGGGAATCGTCGAGGCGCTCGGTGTGTGCCCAATCGATGTCGCGTGGGATCAATTCAACTATCTCGCGCTGCTGAAGACTGCCGACGATGTGCGCCGACTGAGCCCCAATGAGGCGGCCGTCGCCAGGCTCGAGTGTGCCGGCGTCATCGTCACGGCGCCAGGCGACGGCGGGTACGACTTCGTCAGCCGCTACTTCGCGCCGGCCAAGGGCATCCCCGAGGATCCCGTGACCGGCGGCGCGCACTGCTCGCTCGCCCCCTACTGGGCGCAACGGCTGGGCAAGACCGAGTTTCGCGCCTTCCAGGCCTCGCAGCGCGGCGGTGAAGTCGTTTGTCGCCTTGTCGGCGATCGCGTCGAGCTTGAAGGCAGCTGCGTCTTCTATCTCGAAGGCCGCGCGAGCATCTGATGCTGCGCATCTACGGCTACGCCCAGTCGATCAACGTGCGCAAGGTCCTGTGGGCCTGCGCCGAGCTCGGCCTGGGCTTCGAGCGTGAGGATTGGGCCGGCCCCTTCCGGTCCACCGCCGATCCTGCGTTCCGGTCGCTCAACCCGGTCGGCATGGTGCCCGTCATCGACGATTCCGGCACCATCCTGTGGGAATCCAATGCCATCGTGCGCTACCTGGCTGCGAGTCGCGGTCGGCGCGATCTGCTGCCGGACGACCCGGTCCAACGGGCCCGGATAGAAATGTGGATGGATTGGCAGGCGTCGGACTTCAACAACAGCTGGCGCGTCGCCTTCCAGGGACTGGTGCGCCAGAACCCCGAGCATCAGGATGCAGTTGCGGTCGAACGGTCGTTGCTGACGTTCGCCGGCATGGTCGCCATTGTCGATGCCCATCTGGCGAAAGCCGGCGACTATATCTGCGGACCGCAGTTCTCGCTCGCTGATATTCCCATGGGTCTCTCGGTCCATCGCTGGCGCTCGATCCCGGCATCCAAGCCAAGCTTTGCCCATGTCGATCGATACTACGACCGGCTGTGCGAGCGTGCCGGCTTCCGCCAATACGGCCGCGACGGCGGGCCGTGACCGACCTGCGAACGTTCCAGCACTGATGCGGCAGACGACCTACGGACGGCGACGGTCTAGCGCGCCAGGTTGCTCAGATCGACACCATACAGCGCGGCGTTCCTTTGCGCGTAGACAGAGCGCTCCTGGACCAACTCGCCGCGCAGCGTTGCGCCCAGAATGTCGAGCATGGAATGCCAGCCCATCGCGTTCTGCGGGATGAAGCGTTCCAGAACGGGGAAGTGCTTGAACGTCAGCACCACGTCGGGACCACGCGGCTCGAGCTCGAAGGTCGGATAGGATTCGGGATAGGCCGAGACCGCATCCGGGCCGTCGCCCGGCGAGAACACGTTCCACGTATAGATGAGCTTCCGCGGTGGCTGCCATTGCGTCACCGTGCCACGGATGTGGCCACCGACCAGACGCACGGCGCCTCCCTGGCGTAGCTCGATGCTGCTGTCCTCGCCGAGCCATGCCGGCAGCAGACGCGTTTCCGTCAGATGCGCCCAGACCTTCTCGATCGGGCCCGGCAGAAGGCGCGTGAACGTCACGCATGGCACTGTGGCCAGTTCGCCTTTGTCGTCCATGTCCCAGCTCCGCGCGTGATCATCAAGAGACGCAGTGTTCATTTGCGCAACGACGCCTCCAGCGCGTTGAACCTGCCCTTCCAGAAGCGCCTGAGTTCGTCCACCCACGTCGCCACTTCATCGACGCCTTCTTTGTCGAGCTCATAGATCCGCCGCTGCGCCTGCGCGCGGACGCGCACGAGTTTTGCCGCCCGCAGCGTCTTCAGATGCTGCGAGATCGCCGGCGCGGTGATGTCGAACCGACCAGCGATCTCGCCCGAGGACAAGGGCCCCTTTGCTAAGGCTTCGACAATCCGCCGACGCGTGGGATCCGCCAGGGCGGCCAAGCTGTTCATGGCTTTTTATGTAGCACTTACTTAATTAAGTCAATACTACATTTAAAGCCAACTGCGCCGTAACCACGGCGCCACAGATGCGCTGTAGTGAGGCTGCGCTGTCAGCGATCCATCTTTCAGGAAGGAACAACGATGTCCGCGATCTGGATCAAGCTGCACCGGGCGCCGGGGCGTCCCATCATGGTCAATCTCGCTGCCGCCCTCACCATCGAGGCGACGGAGAACAGCCTCACCCGCATCGTCTTCCCCGAGACCGGCGAGGATGCCGACGGCGTCGTACTGGTGACCGAGACGGTCGACCAGATCCACGAGAAGATCACCAAGGACAGCGGCGCGTGGCGCTGGGAATACAGCTTCAATCCCCAGAGCCTGGGGTTACTGGGCTTTCCGATGACTCCGGCGAGGAGCTCGGGGACATCCCCGCCTACATAAGGGCGCTCCTCCCTACCACTAGTGGCATGAGCGACGACGAGACTGAGCTTCTGCGCCTCATGGCGTCGAGCGACGTGCCAGCCAAGTCCCTACGCGCCTCCAGTGACGCTCGCTTCGATGGCGCCACCGAGCGCCTGGATGCCGGCATGGTTCACAGTGATATGAGATTGCAACCACAAGCCGGCTGTCTGCGGCCGCAAGCGATGGGCTGACAGCTGTCGATCCACATCCTTCGGTGGCGACCTTCACCGATTTGTCATAAATCAACGCTACGTCGCTCGCAGCGGAGGGCATGGTGATGCAACAGCGGTGGCGTATCGTGGGCGCGCAGGCCCTGGCCGGTGATGACCTGGTCGCCGATACGGCGATCGGTATCGACGGGCCCTTGATCAGCGGGGTCGGCGGGCAAGGCAGCGGGGCGCGCGAACTGCGGTTCGACGGGTTGCTGGCGCTGCCCGGGATCGTCGACCTGCATGGTGATGCCTTTGAGCGCCAGCTGATGCCGCGGCCGGGCGTGTTCTTTGCCGACGACCTCGCCCTGCTCGATACCGACCGGCAGCTCGCAGCCAACGGCGTGACGACGGCCTTCCACGGCGTAACCTGGTCATGGGAGCCGGGTCTGCGCGGCACCGCGCGCGCCCACGCGATGGCCGACGCGCTGGATCGCCTGCGCACGGCACTCGCCTGCGACACGCGCCTGCATCTGCGCTGGGAAACCTACAATCTCGAGTCGGTGCCGACGATCCTGCAATGGCTGGCAGACGGACGCATCCACCTGCTGGCCTTCAACGACCACACCCCGCCGATGCTGGCCAAGCTCGACGATTCGGTGGCGCTGCTGAAGTATGCCGAGCGCGGCGGCATGACGGTCGCGGCGTTCCGCGACCTGCTGCGATCCGTCGGCGCGCATCGTGACGCCGTGCCGTCGGCCATCGAGACCCTGGCCGCCGCGGCGCGCCGGCACGGCGTGCCATTGGCGAGCCACGACGATGAGACGCCGGCGCAACGCGAGTCCCTCCATGCGCTGGGCTGCACGCTGTGCGAATTCCCCAAGAACCGGGAGACGGCGCAGGCGGCACGCGCCGATGGCGATCACGTGCTGATGGGTGCCCCCAATGTCGTGCGCGGCGGCAGTCATCTGTCGGGCGTGTCGGCCGCCGAGATGGTCGTCGACGGCATCTGCGATGTGCTGACCTCCGATTACTATTACCCTGCCCTGCTTCATGCCCCGTTCAGGCTGGCGCGCGATCACGGCGGCGACGTCAGCCGGTTCTGGCCGCTGGTCTCACGGCACGCGGCCCAGGCCGTCGGCCTGACCGATCGCGGCAGCCTGGCGCCGGGACAGCGGGCCGATATCGTCCTGGTCGATGCGCATGATCCGCGCTGGCCACGGGTGGTGGCCACGGTCGTCGCCGGCCGTATCGTGCATCACGACCGGCGCGCCGACGCGCTCGCGGCATGATGGCCGGCACCAGGGTTCTGTTTCCCTGGTGCGGGCGGCCTCATGCCTGTGATCCGGAGCGCGGTCAGGCCGGCCGCGCGCCACGTTGGGCAAAATCCTCCAGCAGCCTGGCGTAGTCCTCGAAGGCCGGCTGGGTGGCGTAGCTGAACGCCGCCGGCGTGCTTGCCCACGGCAGCTTCTCCTGAGTCCAGACCTCGATGAAGGGGACGAACCAGCTGTGATCATCCAGCGTGGATGCACGCACATTGACGAACTGGTCGTACCCCTCTGCTCGTGTGAACATCCAGCTCTTGCAGCGGGGACAGAAATAGTGGCGCGTGGGTCCGTGCAATCCGCCGATAACCGGCTCGCCGGCGGTGACCTCGAAGCTCGGCGACGGCACCGCAACCGTCAGCGAAAAGGCGCTGGCCGTCATCCGCTGGCAGCCGGCGCAGTGGCAGGCCGCGGTTATCAACGGCGGCGCGCTCACGCGGATCCGGGTCTGCCCGCAGCGGCAGCCGCCATCCCACGGCAATTTCCAGTCGCTCATGACCGTCCTCCTCTACTGGCATCCTATACCGAAAGCGGTCTCATTCCTGCCACCGCGTTCGTTTGTCCTTCATGACGCGCTTGGCCATCTTGCCGAAGGCCCGGCCGCGCGCCCGCCGCTGGGCAAGGCTTTCGCTGTTGTGCGCCTCTTCGGCAATCAACTTGCGCCAGCGCGCCAGACGACCGGCGTCAAGCGATCCCGACTCGATCGCGGCGCGTACAGCGCAACCCGGTTCGCTGTCATGCCGGCAATCGCCGAAACGGCACATTTGCGCCAGGGCCACAACGTCGCTGTAAACATCATCGAGCCCGGCGCGCACGTCACTCAGCTGCAGTTCGCGCATCCCCGGCGTGTCCAGTAGCCAGCCCCCGGCCGGCATGCGATGAAGGGCACGCCCCGTCGTCGTGTGCTGTCCGGTGTCGTCACTCGCCCGGACGCCTTGGGTCGCAATCCGGTCGCTGCCCGTCAGAGTGTTGATCAGTGTCGACTTCCCTACGCCCGAGGAACCGACAAGCGCGACCGTGCTGCCGAGCGCACACCAGGGTGCCAGACCGGCAACATCGTCTGCTGTCCGCGCATCGAGGACCTTCACCACGAGGCCCGGCAGGAGCCCTGCCGCGGCATCGGCGAAGGATCCCGGCGCATCGGTGAGATCCGCCTTGGTGAGGACAACGACCGGCATCACGTCGGCTTCGCGCGCCAGTGCCAGATAGCGCTCCAGCCGCGCGACGTTGAAGTCCTGGTTGCACGACGACACGACGAACAGCGTATCGATGTTGGCCGCGATGAGCTGCAGTGCACGGCCTGTCCCCGCCGCGCGGCGTTTGAACAGGCTGCGCCGTCGCAGCAGGCGCTGCGGACGCCCGGTCGCGGCGTCGAGCAACAGCCAGTCGCCCACCGTCGCGGCGGCCTCTTCATCGTCGGCGTCGCCGAAAAACGGCGGCATCAGCGTGTCGACGGCAGGGCCGGCAACATGGATGGCGCCGCGATGCACCGCCATGACCCGCGCTGGAACAGCACGGTCGTCGGGTGCGCACTGCGCAGCAAAGAAGTCATTCCAGCCGAAAGCGGCCAGATCGGAATCGGAGAATGTCATGAGTCTCGAACCAGCTTGGCACCGCGAGACGCGAGCGCACGAGGCAAAAACGGCGTGAACGGCGCCCGCCGCAGACAGCTGGAGGACACCGGCGTTTCAGCTGGATCGAGAGAAGGTGAAGACGATGCGCGGCGCGGGTCGGCCCTCGCCGCCCCACCACGTCAGATCGTTGTCCGGTCTCGGCCAGCCGGGCGGGATGCAATGACAATCATAAAAAGCCTCCTTTCCCGGTTCGCATCAGGAATTGCACTATGGTGATGCCGGCGGCGATCTTCAACCGTTTCGTCACGGGTGCCAGGCCAGGCCCGCGCCCTTGACCAGGTCGCGGGTGAGCGGCTTGGCCTGTTCGCTGCGCAGCACCACCGATGTCGTCACCGCCCCGAAGCGCCCCAGCGCATCCACCACGACCGCCAGCCTGTCGGGCGCCGGCACCACCACCTTCAGGATAAAGCAGTCTTCGCCGGTGACGCGATGGACCTCGATGACATTGGGGAGCTCGGCGAACTTCTTCAGGCAGGCGCGGATGTGCTCGTGCGTCGTCTTGAGGCGGACGATGGCCATCATGCCCAGGCCCAGCGCCTGCGGGCTGATGCGCGCGCCGTAGCCCGCGATCACGCCGCGGTCCTCCAGGCGCTTGACCCGTTCCGACATCGCCGGCTGCGACAGGCCGATCTTGCGGCCGAGTTCCGAGAGCGGCACGCGCCCATCCGCCTGCAGGGCTTCGATAATGGCCAGGTCCTTGTCGTCCAGGCCGCCGTTGACACGCATGGCAGAAGACCGTGGGGGTTTGAATTCATCGGACAAATCGACTTTCAGCCGATGACTCATCATGCCATGCATCGCCAGCCCGTGCCACTATCCGCCGATCGAGCTTGGGAGACCGAACAACTATGCGTCTGATCGGGATGATGGATTCGCCGTACGTCCGGCGCGTCGCGGTATCGTTGAAGTGCCTCGGCGTGCCGTTCACCCACGAGCCGGTGTCGGTGTTCCGTCACTATGACGATTTCGCCGCCATCAACCCTGTTGTGAAAGCCCCGACCCTCGTCACGGATGACGGGATCGTGCTGATGGATTCCGTCCTTATCCTCGAGCACATCGAGCGGCTGGTACCGGTGGAGCGTCGCCTGACTCCGGCCGACCTCGCCGACCATGCGCGTGCCCAGCGCATCATCGGGCTGGCGCTGGCGGCCTGCGAGAAAACTGTGCAGATGGTGTACGAGACCACCCTGCGTCCGGCCGAGAAGCATCATCAGCCTTGGCTCGACCGCGTACGCGGCCAGTTGCTGGCCGCCTACCGACTGCTGGAAGCCGAGCTGGGCGCGGACGATGCCTGGCTGTTCGGCGCCCGCCCGCTGCAGGCCGACCTTACGGCGGCCGTCGCCTGGCGCTTTACCGGCTTTGCTCTGAGCGATGTCGTGCGTGCCGACACTCATCCAGCGTTGGCCCGCTTGTCGCAGCGCGCCGAGGCCCTGCGGGAATTCATAACCTCTCCGCTGGAATGAGTTGGGGACCAGCGCGCGAAGTTTATTGCACGCCATGGAACGATCATTAATGTGGCGACCGCGATAGTGCTGGGGCGGATTTGTCCCAGGAAGTAGCCGTGGTACATGATGGTCGCCGATGATTTCCTGCCTGCGGGCGTTTATATTCGCGCGCTGAAGCCTCACCCGGATGAACGCGGAGTCTTCACCGAGATCTTTCGCGAAGAGTGGGGTGTCGGGTCCCGCGCCGTCCAGTGGAACGCGGTCCACAGTCAGGCGGCCGTTCTGCGCGGCGTGCATGTCCACGTCACCCACGGCGACTACCTCGTCGTCCTGTCCGGCGTCCTGGTCCTGGGTCTGCACGACATGCGCCGAAACAGCGGATCCCTGGGCTGGTCGCGCGTCATCACGCTCGACGCCACCGCGCCGCGGGCGATCACCATTCCTCCCGGGGTCTGCCACGGGTTCTATTTTCCGGTGCCGTCGACGCATGTCTACGCTGTGTCGGAATACTGGAACCCGCAGGACGAACTCGGTTGTCGTTTCGACAGCGCCGAGCTGGGCCTGAATTGGCCGAACAGCGACCCATTGCTGTCCGAGCGCGACGGCCACGCCGGGACCTATCGGCAAATGTGCGAAGCGTTCGACGGCCGCCATGAGGCGCTCGCTGGAGAGCGCACCTCGTGACGGCGGAGATCGGGCCGGGCCCCTCCATCGGACTCGTCGGGTTCGGACGCTGGGGACGCCACATCTTCCGCGATCTTCGCGTGCTGGGCGCGAGCGTCCATGTCGCGGTGCCCAGTCCGGCGAGCCAGCAGGCGGCGCTGGCCGCGGGCGCCGCCTCGGTGCATAGCCACCTGGGTGCATTGCCGAATGTCGATGGCTACGTGGTCGCGACGCCGACCGCAGGGCATGCTGCCGCGGTCGAGGCGCTGGTGGACCGGCAGCGCCCCCTCTTCGTCGAAAAGCCCCTGACCAACGACGTTGCCGCCGCCCGCCGCCTGGTGGACCGCGCCGGCGATCGTCTCTTCATCATGGACAAGTGGCGGTACCATCCCGGCATCGAGGCGCTCGCCCAGCAGGCCCGATCTGGCGCGCTCGGTGACATCCTGGCGATCCGCGCCTATCGCCTGGGTTGGGACAACCCGCACCGCGATGTCGATGCCGTCTGGATCCTGTTGCCGCACGACCTCAGCATCGTCCTGGAAATTCTCGGCGAGATTCCGGCTGCACGAACTGCCTTCAGCCTCGTCCCGCAAAGGCCGGGCTCCGACCTGTTGGCGACGCTTCACAATGATGGCGACGGTGCACGCGTCACGATCGAGATTTCAGCCCACCACCCGACATCGCGCCGCGCCGTCGTCGTGGTCGGCAGCAAGGGTGTGGCCCAGCTGGCCGACTCCTACGACGATCGGATCCTGATTGCCGCCGGTACCCCGGGGCTGGACGCAGGCAAGCCACGCCATGTCGATGTGGGTGACGCCATGCCGCTGCTGCGGGAGCTGCAGGCATTCGTGTCGCATCTGAAGGGTGGTCCGCCGCCGCGATCTTCGGCGCGCGAGGGTTTGCTGGTCGTCGAGAGGATACACGCCCTGCGTCGACTGGCCGGCCTCGCATGACCAAGCCCCCGCCCCTCTTCACCATTCTTCTCCCGGTTCACCGTCCGCCGGCCCTGCTGCCCTTTGCCATCGAGACCGTGCTGGCGCAGAGCATGCCCAGCTTCGACCTGTTCGTTGTCTGTGATGGCGCGCCCAGTGAAACCGTGGACTGCGCCCGCTCCTTCTCTGCCCGTGATCCGCGCGTGCAGGTGTTTGCCTTCGACAAGGGCGAGCGACATGGTGAAGCGCATCGCGACGCCGTGCTCGCCCGGTCGGCGTCGCGCTTCGTCGCCCAGATCGGCGACGATGACCTGTGGTTTCCCGACTATCTCGCGGAACTGGCACTGCTGCTGGACCGCGTCGACTTCGGCAACCTGCTCAACGCGGAACTCTCGCCTCGCGGCGAAGTGGTCGTCCATCTCGGTGACCTGGCGGATCCGGAGATCCGCCGCCGCATGCGCGAGGGGGCGTGGAACTTCTTCGGCCCGACAACGGCTGGCTATCGTCTGTCGGCCTATCGCTGCCTGCCGAGCGGATGGAGTCCGGCGCCGCCGGATATTTGGACCGACCTTCACATGTGGCGCAAGTTCCTGCAGCGGGACGATCTGTCTTTCGGCACGCGCTTTGCCGTGCAGGCGGTCAAGCTGTCGGCGGTCCACCGCCAGCATATGACCCTGGATGAGCGTGCGGCCGAGCACCGCGCCGCGGCGGCTCAATTCGCCCAGCGCGAAGAGCGCAGTACCTTCCAGGCCCGTGTATTTCAATTCGTGTATCGCGCTCTCGTCAGTGCCCTGGATCCGCAACCGGAAGCCGGACCGTAAACGCGGGTTCATCCATCAACGTGTTCGGCGCGTCATGGCCTTGGAAAGGCCATGGAACACGGTGGGTCGGCATGAGCAAACTGTGATCACGGGCCAGCTTTCGTCCTGTGCCGAAGTGAAGACACCGATCGATCACGCATTTTCCGCGCCTCTGCTGGCAAAATGCCCGCATGATCATTATAGACCGCGCATTACAAGAGCGTGAGCGTACGGGCCGGCCGATCCGCGTCGGCATGATCGGCGCCGGCTTCATGGGGCGGGGCGTTGCCCTGCAGATCAGGACGGCCGTCCCCGGCATGCGCCTGGTTGCCATCGCCAGCCGCCGCCTCGATGCGGCGGTGCAGGCCTATGCCGAAGCGGGGCAAACCGACACGCGGCACGTCGAAACCGTCGCCCAGCTGCAGGCCGCGATTGCCACCGGCCGACCGGCCGTGACCGAGGATTGGCGGCTGTTGTGCGCCAGCGAAGATATCGATGCCATCCTGGAGGTCACAGGGTCGATCGATTACGCCGCGGAAGCGGTCTGCGCCGCCATCGACAACGGCAAGCACGCCATTCTGATGAATGCCGAGCTCGATGGCACGGTGGGCCCGCTGCTGAAGCGGCGCGCTGATGCCAATGGCGTCATCTACACCAATGTCGATGGCGATCAGCCCGGCGTCACGATGAACCTCTACCGCTTCGTCCGTGGCATCGGCGTGCGCCCGGTACTGTGCGGCAATATCAAGGGACTGCACGACCCTCACCGCAATCCGACGACGCAGGAAAGCTTCGCCCGCAAGTGGGGACAGAAGCCGAGCATGGTGACGTCGTTCGCCGACGGCACCAAGATCTCGTTCGAACAGGCTATCATCGCCAATGCCACCAGCATGGGTGTCGGCCGGCGTGGCATGTTCGGCCCGACGGTGGCCGCCGGCACGCCGATCGAGGAAGCGGCCAAGCTGCTGCCGGCAGAGGCCTTCATCACTGGCCCCGGCATCGTGGACTACGTTGTTGGCGCCGCGCCCGGTCCGGGTGTGTTCGTACTGGGGACCATCGAGCACCCACAGCAGCGCCACTACCTCAACCTCTACAAGCTTGGCGAGGGGCCGCTCTACTGTTTCAATACGCCCTACCACCTCTGTCATTTCGAGGTGCCCAACACGATCGCCCGCGCTGTCCTGTTCAAGGATGCCGCGCTGGCGCCGGCCGGCGCGCCCTGCGTCGAGGTGATCGCCACGGCGAAGAAAAACCTGAAGGCCGGCGACGTGTTGGACGATATCGGCCACTACATGACGTATGGCCAATGCGACAACGCCGACACCGTGCGAAACGAGCGTCTGCTGCCCATGGGCATCGCGGCGGGATGCCGGTTACGGCACGACGTCGCCAAGGATCAGGTGCTGCGTTACGCCGATGTCGACGTGCCGGCCAGCCGGCTGATCGATCGACTGCGGGAACAGCAGGAAACCGTATTCAGCGGCACCTTCGCCGCGGTGGCATGACCCTCTATCGTCGTTTGTTCGACAGCCGTATCAGTGGGGCCACAGTTTGGTCACCGCCGTCGCGTGAGGGTCGCGCGCAAGGTTCTGGTAAAGTTGCGGTCATACAGACACTACCGGTTGTGCGGGTCCACCGGCTGAGTTCGAGACAGGTTTGAGGTGGAGACGATGGGCGAAGTCCTCCGCACGGACGACTTCAGTGGTGCCGCGATCACGCAAGCGCTCGATCCGACGGCCAGGATTGCCGTGGCCCCGGCGTTGCCGGTAACCAATCTTTTGATTCCCACGATCGGGCCTCTGCCCGAGGGCACGTCCCGGCCATTCTGGTCAGTGATGATCCCCATCTACAACTGTCCGGAAGACTACCTGCGGGAAACCCTGGAGAGCGTTCTCAGCCAGGACCCCGGCCCGGACGAGATGCAGATCGAGGTGGTCGACAACTGCTCGACGACGGGCGATCCGGAAGCCCTGGTGCGCGCGGTCGGCGGCAGCCGCATCCGCTTCTACCGCCAGCCCGGTAACATTGGCATGGTCGAGAATTTCAATACCTGCATCCGGCGTGCGCAAGGACAATGGGTTCACATCCTGCACGGTGACGATACCGTGCGGCCGGGCTTCTACGCACGCGCGCGCCAGGGTATCACAGCGAATCCCGACGTCGGCGCGGCGCTCTGCCGGATCATCTACACCAACGAGCACAGCCAATGGACCGGCATCACCGATGCCGAGGCGCGTGCGCCGGGTGTTCTGGGCGAGGATTTCGCCGCCCGACAAATGGTGGATCAGCTGATCCAGTTCGTCGCCTTCGTCGTGCGCCGATCCACCTACGAAGAGCTCGGCGGTTTCCGCGCATCGCTGGCCCACTGCCTGGACTGGGACATGTGGAAGCGCATCGCGCTCAGCAAACGCATCTTCTACGAGCCCGAGCCGCTGGCCTGTTACCGGCTGCACGCGGCAGCCGACAGCAGCCGCCTCATGCGCACCGGCGAGAATGTCGCCGACGAGCGACGTTCAATTGACATCTCGTGCGCCGCCCTGCCGCCTGACAAGGCACGGTATATCCGCCGCACAGCCCGCAAGGCGGCCGCGGTGCGCGCACTGCGCCGGGCGCAACGGCTGTGGCGCACGGGCGATCATGCAACGGCGTGGCGCCAGCTCCAGGAGGCCTTGCGCTGCAGCCGCGCGCCGGCGGTCCTGGCGCGTGCTGCCTATTTCTTCGTGCGCGTCGTCCTGCGCTGAGCCCACCTCCCCTTTCGTGCGGAAGGACCGTCACGCCCTGCGCTTCAGCAACGCCAAAGCCATGGTCGCGATGCGGCGCTCGAAGATGAGGACGCATCCGCCGAGCAGGATCGAGCCCAGGATGACTTCGGCCCACCAATAGCGATCGAAGCTGTGCGGCAACGCCACAATGGCCAGCGCGACCGCCGTCGAGCACAATACGGGCGGCCAGGCGATTGACATGATCGGATGCCGGCCGACGTTCAGGCGCCGCCGTGCGATCGCGAGCATGACCAGCGTCGCGCCTTCGGCGACCAGTGTGGCCGCGATGGCCCCCCAGCCGCCGTACTGTGGAATGACCAGCATGTTCAACGCCAGGTTGGCGCCAGCGCCTGCCATTGCGATCTTGAAATGGAGTTTCTGGAACCCCCACGTCATCAACGGCGTGCCGATGCCGATATTGAGGAAGGCCAAGCCGACATTGAGACACAGCCACTCGAAATATGGACCGCTGCGAGCGAATGCGGCGCCGAACATCAGATCGTTGACATGCCGGCCGCAGGCCCAGCCCAGTGCCGCGATCGGCAGGCCCATCCACGCCAACAGGGTCAGGTACTCGCGAGCGACACGCGCGGCCTGGACCGGATCGTGGCGGACGCGGGACAGAACAGGGAAATAGGCCGTCAGCATCGCGCCGCTGATCACCGTGGATACCACCATGAGCTTGTAGGCCGTCGTATAGTGGCCAACTTCCTCATCGCTGTGAGTGAAGCCCAGAATGATGGCGCCGCCATTGATCACCACCAGCGCCGCGCCTTGCGACAGCGCCAGCGGCCAGGATTCGCTCAGCAGGCGCCAGGTGCCCGCCAGGCGCCATCGCGGCCAGCCCAAGCGCAACAGCCCATGCCGGTGCAAGTACCAGAAGTTGAAGACGATGAGGGCCAGTGAGAAGGGCAGCGTGTAGAGGACGAAGGCATAGATGTCCTCCGGCCCGTGGATGATCGCGATCAGGACCGGGATCTGCAGAAGATTGATGGCCAGCGACACGATTGCAGGCCAGACCATGCGCTCGTGCGCCTGCAGCACCCAACTCACGGTGCCGGCGCTGACCACGAGGGCGAGGCCCTGAAGCAGCAACAGCAAGCCGGTCTGTCCGCCACGCGGGTTGATCATCGCGATCGCGGCCACGACAACGTAGGCCGCGACGGCCAAGAGCATCTGCAGGGTCAGCACCAGCGAGGTGAGCCGCGCGGTCTGCTTCGGATCCGATGCGATGTCGCGCTGACCTACGATCTGCAACCCGGGATTGGCGATCAGGGCCAGGCAGGCGACAACGGCGGCGTTCCAGTTCACCTGCCCGATGGCGACCGGCCCCAGCATGCGGCGGCTGTAAGCCGTGGTCAGCACGCCGATCAATACGGCAAGCCCGCTGGACAGGCTGACGGCCAGGAAGTTGACCGCGATCCGGCGCCGATCGTGCGAAGCGGCCGCGGGCTGCAGCGACTCACCCGGCAGCGCCTCGGTCATGTTCACACTGGCTGCGTCCGCCACGCAAAGCTCCCGCGAACCATGAACGTGCCACTGCGCCCATGGGCTGCCTGCTTAGCAGTGCCAGTCCTGCATGGCGCGCGCAATGGTTCAACAGGGTGCCACAACTTGATCACTCGTCCGTAGCGCGCGTGATCTGAGAAAACAGTGTCGTTACATGGGCGTCGCCGGAGGCCGCGACATGAAGGTGGTCATACTGGCGGGCGGCTATGGGACCCGCATCAGCGAGGAAAGCGCGATCAGGCCGAAGCCCCTGGTCGAGATCGGCGGCCAGCCGATCCTGTGGCACATCATGAAGATGTACACCGCGCACGGGCTCCACGACTTCGTGATCTGCTGCGGCTACAAGGGCAACCTGATCAAGCAGTACTTCCGCGACTACATCCTCGCCCGCTCCGACGTCACGTTCGACCTGCACGACAATATCATCCGCACCCACCGCAACGGTGTGGAGCCATGGCGCGTGACCCTGGTCGACACCGGCGAGGCGACGATGACCGGCGGGCGCATCAAGCGCGTTCGTCGGTATCTCGACGAAGAGACGTTCTGCCTCACTTATGGTGACGGCGTGTCCGACATCAACATCACCGACCTGATCGCCTTCCACCGCCAGTCGGGCGCGCTGGCGACGGTGTCGGCGGTGCGCCAGCCCGGCCGTTTCGGCGCGCTCAGCCTCGAGCACGGCGCCGATCGCGTCGCCGGTTTCCGTGAAAAGTCGAACGACGATGGCGGCTTCATCAACGGCGGTTTCTTCGTGGTCGAGCCTCAAGCCCTCGACTACATCGCCGGCGACGACACGTCATGGGAGCGCGAGCCGCTGGAGACGCTGGCCAGCGAGGGGCGGCTGGCCGCCTATCGCCACCGCGGCTTCTGGCAGAACATGGACACCCTGCGCGACAAGCACGTGCTGGAGACCTACTGGGAAAGCGGAAAGGCACAATGGAAGACGTGGTGAGACTGGAGCCGGCGGTGCGTGAGTCAGCCGCAGCACCGAGGGCGAAGTCGGCGCGCGTACTGGTCACCGGCGCCGACGGGTTCATCGGCTCGGTGATGACACCGCTGCTGCTCGAGCGCGGTTTCGACGTGGTGGGACTCGACACCGGCTTCTACCGCGCCGGCCTGTTGTACCACGATGGCAACGACCGGCCGGCGACCCTGACCCGCGACATACGCACGCTCGCGGCACACGACCTCGAGGGTTTCGATGCCGTCGTACATCTCGCCGAGCTGTCCAACGATCCGCTGTGCCAGCACGATCCCAAGAAGACGTACGAGATCAACCATCTCGGTTCGGTGGCGCTGGCCAAGGCGGCCAAGGAAGCCGGCGTGTCGCGCTTCGTCTACGCCTCCTCGTGCAGCATCTACGGCGCCGCCGGCGACAGCACCAAGACCGAGACATCCGATCCCGACCCGCAAACCGCCTACGCGCACTGCAAGATGCTGGTCGAGCGCGATGTGCAGGCGCTGGCCGACGATAACTTCAGCCCGACGTTCCTGCGCAACGCGACCGCCTTCGGTGCCTCGCCGCGTATCCGTTTCGACATCGTGCTGAACAACCTCGCCGGCCTGGCCTGGACCACCGGTCGCATCACCATGACCAGTGACGGCTCGCCTTGGCGCCCCCTCGTGCATGTCCAGGACATCTGCGGTGCCGTCGCCGCCACTCTGGAGGCACCGCGCGAGATGGTCGCCAACCAGATCTTCAATGTCGGCGACAACGACAACAACTACCGGGTCCGCGAGATCGCCGAGGCGATCGGTGAAGCGTTCCCCAACTGCAAGATCGAGTTCGGCAACAACGCCGGCGATAACCGCAGCTACCGTGTCTCGTTCGACAAGATCCACAGCGTCCTGCCCGGCTTCCGTTGCGCCTGGACGGCCCAGCGCGGCGCGCAACAGATGCGGGCGTTGTTCGAACACATCGCGATGACGGAGCCGGAGTTCAACGCGCCGCCCTTCACGCGCCTGCGCCAGCTGCAGCGGCTGCTGGAAACCAGGCAGATCGACTCCGACTTCTATTGGCGGCGGCATGATTTTTCGTGAGACGGCGCTCAAGGGCGCCTATGTAATCGAGCTCGAACCGTTCAGCGACGAGCGCGGTCAATTCGCCCGCTCCTGGTGCCGCGAGGAATTCGCGCGCCAGGGCCTGCCGACCGAGCTCGCGCAGGGCAACGTCTCGATCAACACGACGCGCGGCACTATCCGCGGCATGCACTACCAGTTGGCGCCGCATGAGGAGATCAAGCTGATGCGCTGCGTGCGCGGCGCCATCTACGACGTGATCGTCGACGTGCGGCCGGGCTCGCCGACGTTTCATCAGTGGATCGGCGTCGAGCTGACCCCGACGGCGTTTCGCATGCTGTATGTGCCGGCCGGTTTCGCGCACGGCTTCCAGACGCTGGCCGACGATACCGAGGTCAACTACCTGGTCTCGGCGCCCTACGCGCCCGATGCCGCGCGCGGCTTGCGCTACAACGACCCTCAGTTGGCGATCGACTGGCCCCTGCCGATGTCGCGCATCTCCAAGCAGGACAGCGCCTGGCCGCTGGTGGAAAAGGCCGACGCCTGAGAGGACCGGTGCCTGCCTGCACTGAGCGAAACCGAAAACATCCAACCCAAGACGAATGCCGGGGACTGAGCTAGCGTGCGCCGATAAACGTCGGCGTACCAGGGAGAACACCCATGAAGCTCGGCCTGTCGATCGGATATTCACGCGCCCGCCTTGATGTGCCCGTCGCACTGGTGCAGCGCGCCGAAGAGCTTGGGTACGATTCGGTCTGGACGGCGGAAGCCTATGGCTCGGATGCCGTCACGCCGCTGGCGTTCCTCGCCGCGCTGACCAAGCGCATCAAACTCGGCACCGGTATCATGCAGCTGGCGGCGCGCACGCCGGCCAACGCGGCCATGTGTGCCGGCACGGTCGATGCGCTGGCCGGCGGTGGCCGCTTCATCGCCGGCCTGGGTGTCTCCGGGCCGCAGATCGTCGAGGGCTGGTACGGCGAGCCCTGGGGCAAGCCCTACTACCGCATGCGCGATTACGTGGCGATCATGCGCAAGATCTTCCGCCGCGAGGGCCCGGTTTCTCATGCGGGCCGCGAGATCAGCCTGCCCTATACGGGCGACGGCGCCATGGGCGTCGGCAAGCCGCTGAAATCGATCCTGCACATGAACCCGGATATCCCGATCTATCTCGCCACCAGCAACGAGGCGACGGTAAAGCTCACCGCCGAGGTCGCCGACGGTTGGCTGCCGCTGGGCTTCATCCCGGGATCGCTGGCGGAGTGCCAACCCTGGCTCGACGAGGGCTTCAAGCGCGCCGGCAACGGCAAGAGCCGCAAGGACTTCACGATCCAGGCCTCGGTGCACGTCGAGGTCGACAACGACGTCGCCGGGGCACTGGCCAGGCTCAAGCCGGAAGTCGCGCTTTATGTCGGCGGCATGGGGCACCGCAACAAGAACTTCCACAAGGACATGATGGTGCACCGCGGCTTCGGCGCGGCGGCCGAGCGGATCCAGGAACTCTATCTCGCCGGGCACAAGGACGAAGCGATCGCCACGGTTCCCGACGAGTGGGTGGACATGAAGTCGCTGGTCGGCCCGCCGGCACGCATCGTACAGCGCTACCGTGCCTGGGAGGACTCGGGCGCCGATTCGCTATCGGTGCGCTCGCGCCAACTCGAGGCCATCGAGGTGATGGCCAAGGCTGCCCGACTCAATTGACGCGCCACACGGTGGTTCAATCGGACCGCGCTCTTCGCTTTCATCGGCCTACCATGAGCGCGCCAGGAGGCGCGCGGTCCTGTCGGAAGTGGCGTGCTCCCGGGTTCACACCGCGAGTATCCGGCGCAGCGCGGCGCGCAGCACGACCTTGGCTTCCTCGGGCGAGCGACTGCAGGCCTCGCGCAGATAGCGCCAGTTGTTCCAGTCGGAAATCATCGCCAGTTCGTCGAACAGATCGCGCCGGATGCGCGGCGGCAGGCGCCGGAGTTCGTTTCCGAACACGCTCATCGCAAACTCCCGCACGTCGCCTCGGCCGCGCCGGATCAGGCCGTCCATCTCCGGTATGTGGCGGGCCATCTGCACCGTACGCAGCAGCAGTGGCGTGAAATACTCGCAGATGTCCGCCCGCAGATCGACATAGCCGGCGATCCGATCCTCCAGCGAGGCACCGTTGCCGAATACGGCATAGCGGGCAACGATTTCATCCAGCACCTGCGTGATCATCGCCACGATGACGCCGCCGAAACCGTTGAAGTACTTCAAGAGAATCCGCGGCGACACACTGGCCCGGCGCGCCACATCTTCCAGGGTGGGCTCCCGTCCGCCGGCCAGAAACAGCTCTCGCGTCGCGTTGATGATGGCCTGACGGGTACGGATACCCCGAAGCACGCGCCCATCGACACGCGAGACTTCTTCCTCGGGGCCTGCCCTATGGTGGAGCACGCTGTGGCTTCTCCCCTGGCATTTGTCGTTTGCCTACCGACCACCCTCTGTGGCTAGCAGCACCGCCGCTTCGGCGATAGTGCTATTTGCATCAAAGTCGTTCTTTCGCGGGTGATCCAGCACGGAAACGGCCGCCGTCTTCAGGCATGAGAGAACATCGGCTTGCCAGGAACGGGCATTTCGGCGCACAAAATGACGCCAGCGTCGATTTTACCGCTGCGACGCGAGACCACCATGTGCAGCAAGCGGTCGTCGGCGCCGCCGAAGGCGATGTTGGTGCAGAACATGTCATCGCCCGCGTCCACCACGTGGGTGGGACGGCCCAGTGCATCGAAGCGCCATACCGATGTGCTGGGATGGGCGACGAGCAAGCCGCCTTCGGCATCCAATGCGATGCCATCGGGCCCGGCGTCGCCACCCGACATCTGGACGAAAAGCCCGACCTTGCTGACCGAGCCGTCGGCCATCAACGGCAGCCACCATATGGCATTGGCGCGGGTGACGCCGACGTAGAGCACGGTTTCATGAAGGTTCATCACCAGCCCGTTCGGGCTGGGCACGGTGTCGACAAGACAATCGAGATGGCCAGCGGTGGAATAGCGATACACGCGCCCGGTCGGGTCATGAAGCCCGGTCTGCCCCTGGTCGGTGAAATAGAGATCGCCGTTGGCGGCGAAGAACAGGTCGTTGACGCCCTTGAAGCTCTCCGACTTCACGGTCTCGATCAGCGGCGTCACCACGCCGCTCGCCGGATCGAGCAACACGACGCCGCGCTTATAGTCCGTGATGAAGATGCGGCCATCGCGATGGATCTTGAGCCCATTGGGCCAGCCGTCGTATTCGGCAACCAGGGTCCAGTCGCCAGCCGGCGAGATCCGGAAGATCCGCCCGAACGGAATGTCCGTCACGTAGAGATTGCCGGCACGGTCGAAGCTTGGTCCCTCGAGGAAGCAATCCAGCGACGCACCGGCGGCGTTGGCATCGGCCCACGCCGTGCGCCGCGGCTTGCGGAACGTATCCGGCAATCGCGTGAAGACGGACGCAGAGACAGGCTTGGGCGGCGCATACATGCATGCTCTCCAGCGAATACGACGATTGAAGGCGCCAATTGAAGCGTCTACGCTCGTCACAACAAAGGAATTCTTTTAGGGAAGAAACCATGAAACGCATCGTGACTCTGGGTGTGACGTTGGCGATGCTCGGTTGGGCTGGCTGCCCGGCCGCGCAGGCACAAGCGCGGCTCTGCGACAAGCCGCGCCAGATGGAGGGGTTCAAGACCTGCGCCAATGTCGAGAAAGCCGAGGCCGAAGGCGCCTTCGTGCTCTACTCGACCGACCCCGAGCAAGGCCAGGTCAAGCTGCTCGCGGCCTTCAACAAGCTGTTCCCCAACATCAAGACCAGCTACGTGCGCCTGCAGGCCGGCGCGCTCTACGCCAAGGTTCTGTCCGAGCGCCAGGCCAAGTCGTTTCTGGTGGACGTCATCCAGATCTCCGACATGGGCATGATCCTCGATTTCCAGCGGCGCGGCGGCTTCCGCCAGTACATCTCGCCCGAGATGGCCGCCTACAAGCCCGAGTACAAGAGCCAGCCTGAAGGCTTCTGGACCTGGGGCTCCATCATCATGGGTGGTATCGCCTACAACCCGAACAATGTCCCCGCCGCCGAGGCACCGAAGAAGTGGGAGGACCTGCTGGATCCCAAATGGACAGACGCGATCAACGTCAAGGTCTCCAACTCGGGCCTGCAGCACGGCGTCTGGTACATGCTCAAGCCGATCCTGGGCGATGAGTACTTCAAGAAATTCGCCGCCGTGAAGCCCAAGGCCTTCGATTCGTATGTCCAGCAGTACGGCCGACTGGTCGACGGCCAGGACAAGATCATCATGGGTGCGCAGTACTCGGGCTACATCGAGTTCAAGGCCAAGGGCGCACCGCTGGCGTTCGTCTTCCCCGAGACCGGCGTGCCCGCCGTGTCGGAAACCTACGGCATCGTGGCCGACGGCCCACATCCCAATGCCGCCGATCTGTTCATGGACTGGTTCCTCTCGCCACCCGGCCAGAAGGCGCTGAGCGACGCGTTGCTGCTGCATTCGCCACGCGACGACGTGCCGGCACCGGCCGGCAGCGTGCTGCTCAAGGACATGAAGCTGCTGGTGCCGGCCGACTGGAACGCCTTCGAGAAGGACCGGCCGTCGTTTGCCAAGGAATGGGACCGGATCGTCGGCGCGCGTCGCTGAGACTGTTCCCGACGGGTGCGCGACGGGTGTCCCGTCCACGCTTCAACTGGCAGATCGGGGTGACGCTCACGGTCCTCGTGATCGTGAGCTTCCTCGTCCTGCTGCCCATGGTGTTCCTGGTTGGCGAATCGCTGAACACCGGCGATCCCATGGCATTCCCGCCGACCGAGTTCGGCATCGAGAACTACATCGCGATGTTCGACGAGGACCTGCACGTCCTCACCAACACGGTCATCATCGCCGTGATGGCGACCGTGATGGCCATCCTCATCGGCTTCACGCTGGCCTGGATCCTGACCCGCACCAATGTCCCCGGCCGGGAGACGCTGGAGCGGCTGCTCGAGCTGCCTTACTACATGACACCGCTGGTCGGCGCGCTCGCGTGGGCGGTGCTGGCCAGCCCGAAGAGTGGTTTCTTCAACCAGCTCTGGCAGGCGCTCGGCGGCCGCGGCGATCTCTTCAACGTCTATTCGATGTTCGGCATCGCCTGGATCATGGCGCTGTTCGAAGGCACCGTCGCCTTCGTCATGATTTCGGCGTCGATGAAGTCGATGGATCCCGCGCTGGAGGAATCGGCCCGGGTCATGGGTGCGTCCAAGCTGCGCACGGCGCTCACCGTCACCCTGCCCCTGGTGATGCCCGGCGTGCTCGGCGCGACGCTGTTCGTGTTCGCCGAGATGCTGGGCTCGTTCGCCGCTGCCCTCGTGATCGGCATTCCGGCCCGCGTCTACGTCATCACCACGGCGATCTGGGATTCGACGCTGGCGTACCCGCCGGCCTACGGCCGCGCCTCGGCGATGGGACTGGCGCTGTTCGGGGTGATGTTCGGCATGCTGACGTTCTATCGCTGGGTCGTGAACCGCGGCAGCTTCGCCACCATCACCGGCAAGGCCTTCCGGCCGCGGCCCATGGACATGGGCCGCCTGGCGTGGCTGCTGCTCGGCCTCTGCCTGCTCTACATCCTGCTGGCCGTCGTACTGCCGATCGCGGCGCTCGTCATCACCTCGCTGGAGCGCTTCGCGACGGCGCTGCTGGCCCAGGCACAATTCACCCTGGCGAACTACCACACAGCGTTTTCGCTGGGACCGGTGCGCACCGCGATGGTCAACAGCCTGCTGCTGGGTTTTGGCGTCGCGTCGGTCGGCGTGCTCGTCATGGCGTTGCTGGTCTGGACCATCTATCGCTCGCAGCTCATGGGCCGCGGGGCCATCGAATATCTGGCGATGTTTCCCCAGGCCGTGCCGCGTCTGGTGTTCGGCCTGGCGCTGCTGTGGGCCTGGATCAACATGCCGATCCCCATCTACGGCACGTTGTGGCTTCTCGCGCTGGCCTATTTCACCGTGATGCTGCCGATCGGCGTGCGTACGCTCGCCGGCGTCGTGCTGCAGATCGACAAGAGCCTGGAGGAATGCGCCCGCGTTTGCGGCGCCGGCTGGGGCTACCAGCTGCGCACCGTGACGCTGCCGCTGCTCAAGCCCGGTGTCATCGCGGCCTGGCTGCTGATCTTCATGGCCTGCGTACGCGAGCTTGGCGTCTCGGTCTTCCTGATGGGCCCCAACGCCAAGGTGATCGCGCCCTCGATCGTCAATGCCTTCGCCACCAGTGGCGTCGAACTCACCGCGGCCATGGCACTGATCCAGACCTTCACGGTGATCGTGGCGCTGGTCATCCTGTTCCGCCTTACGCGCGGCATGACGAAGGAAATGACGTGAGCTCAACCCGTATCGACGTGAAGGATCTCGTCATTCACTACGGCGACGCCGTTGCCGTGAACGGCGTGAGCTTCACCGTCGGCCGCGGCGAGCACGTCACCCTGCTCGGTCCATCCGGTTGCGGCAAGACCACGACCCTGCGCGCCATCGCCGGGCTGGAGAAGCCTTCAGGTGGCAGCATCCATATCGACGGCCAGCCGATCTACGACGCCAGCGCCCGCAAGAACGTGCCGACCGAGCAGCGCGGCGTCTCGATGGTGTTCCAGTCTTACGCCATCTGGCCGCACATGACCGTGTTCGACAACGTCGCTTATGGGCTACGCGTGCGCAAGCAAGGCAAGGCCGAGATCGCCGCCAGCGTCGAACGCGCGCTCGATCTGGTACAGATGCGCCATCTTGGCGACCGGTCGGCCTCCAAGCTCTCCGGCGGCCAGCAGCAGCGCGTGGCGCTGGCCCGTGCCGTCGCCTTCTCGCCGACCGTGGTGCTGTTCGATGAGCCGCTCAGCAACCTCGACGCCAAGCTGCGCGCCGAGATGCGGGTCGAGCTGCGCGAACTGCAGCGCAGGCTCGACATCACGTCGGTCTACGTGACGCACGACCAGGAAGAAGCGCTGGCGATCTCCGACCGCGTCATCGTCATGAACGTCGGCGTCATCGAGCAGATCGGCTCACCGGAGGCGATCTACAACAGCCCGCGCAACCGTTTCGTGGCCGATTTCGTCGGCTCCGCCAACATCCTCAAGGGACGGCTGGCGAAAGCGCCGGCGGGCAGCGGCGCGCATATGTTCGAAGCCGACGGTGACGTTTCCCTGCGGGTGACGGCGCCGCACGCGGTGCGCGGCGACGAGACCGCGGTGGCAGTGCGCACCGCATACATCGACCTCGAGCCGCGGGCCGGCGACAATCATGTCGGCGGCACGGTGCGCCAGCGCATGTTCCACGGCGACTTCGTGCAGTACATCGTCGACTGTCCGTGCGGCAACGTGATCGTCCGCCGCCCGCCGACCAATCTGCTCGACGAGGGCGCCACGGTCACGCTGTCGTTCTCGCCCGAGCACTGCGTGTTGCTGGAATCTTGAACTGCCGGGAGCGCGCCACTCCAGTGGCGCGCTCCCGGCCAGATATGGAGGAGACTCACATGTCCGTCAGCGGTGAAGTCCAGACCAGCCAGCCCATCGGTGTCGCATTCATGAGCTGCAGTATGCAGGCAGCGGCTGCCGAACCGGGTGCCGTGTCAAAGCCACGCCGCCGCGAGGTCGTGGTGAATGGCCGGCGGGTGAAGACCGTGGACGTGCACGCGCATTGCGGCATACCGGCGGCGATGGCGCTGATGGGCCTGAAGGTCGCGCCGCATGCGCTGCTGATGTCCGACACCAGCGAGCGCCTGGAGGCGATGGACGCCCAGGGCATCGACGTCGAGGCCCTCAGCATCAACCCCTATTGGTATGGCGCCGACCGCGACCTGGCGGCCGAACTGATCACCGTCCAGAACACGGGCCTGGCGGAAATCTGCGCCGCCAACCCGGACCGGTTCGTCGCCTTCGCCAGCGTGGCGCTGCAACACCCGGCGCTGGCGGCCGAACAACTGGAGATGGCCGTGAAGAAGCTCGGCCTGCGCGGTGTCGCCATCGGCGGCAGTGTCAACGGCGAGGAGCTGGCCGCCGAGAAGTTCCATCCGTTCTGGGCCAAGGCCGAGGCGCTTGGCGTGCTGGTCTTCATCCACCCGCAAGGAACCAAGGAGCTCGAGGGGACGCCCCGCCTGAAAGGCAGCGGCCTGCTCACCAACACGATCGGCAATCCACTGGAGACCACGATCGCGCTGTCGCACCTGATTTTCGAAGGCACGCTCGACCGGTTCCCCGGTCTCAAGATCTGCGCCGCGCACGGTGGCGGTTACCTGCCCTCCTACGCGGCGCGCTCCGATGCCGTCTGCCTGACCTTTCCCCAGAGCTGCGGGCCGCTGCCCCAGAAGAAGCCGACGGAATACCTCAAGCAGCTCTATTTCGATTCCATCGTCTTCACGCCCGAGGCCCTGCGGCACCTGATCGCCGAAACCGGCCCGGGACAGATCGTGATGGGCACCGACTATCCCTATCCATGGACCAGCACGTCGGTGGACCACATCCTTGCGACTTCAGGCCTCAGCGACGCCGACCGCGTCGCCATCCTCGGTGGCACCGCAGCACACTTGCTGGGCGTCAAGTAGCCTGGCGCAGGAACGCCAGCAGCAGTTCGCTGACCTTCTCGGGCTGTTCCTGCTGCACCCAGTGCCCGGCGCCGTCGACGAGGTGGCAGCCGAGCATCTGCGTGCAAGCAGTCCGCTGCATGCGCTCGATATCGCCGGGCCGCTGGTAGATGCCCCAGTCGCTTTTCCCGGCAATGAAGCAGGACGGCACGTCGATCGCGCGGCCGTCGAACAACTGCATTTCGGCGACGAACGTCGGGCTGGCGGTGCAACGATACCACTGCAGGCCGCCCTGGAAGCCCGTGCGGGCATACTCGCTGCTGTAAAACCGCAGTTCCTCGTCCGGCAGCCACCGGCAGGCCGCGATCTCCGCTGCCGACGGCATGAACGGCGCCACGGTCTGGGCCATGTCCTTGTCGAGATCCATGACGTAATAGGTCGGCAGCTTTGCCACCTCGGTTGCTGTCCAGCCCTTCAGCGGGACAGGCACATTCTCTTTCCAGTCCGCGCTCTTGTAGTGGTAGTAAGCGCGCAGGAAATCGTGCACGCCCTGCGCGCACGCGAGCATGTCGCGGTTTGCGGCACGCGTGCCGTAGTACCATTGATAGTGTTTGCGCGGCCGCTCCAGTTTCGCCAGATCGTCGTGGATCGAGGTGCCCACCGGCGCAGCGGTGCGACTGCTCCCATCGCCGTCGGCCGTGTCAAAGGGTATGGGCGCAGGGCCGGGAAACGGCGCGCTCATCAGCGCCACGGCGCGGAACACATCAGGCCGCACGAGCGCGCAGGTCGCAGCAACGGGCGAGCCGAAATCATGGCCGACGACCACGGCCACCGAACGGTAGCCCAGCGCCCGCACGAGTCCCAGCGCGTCACGCGCGAGGTTGAACATGCGGAACGCGCCGAGGTCACCGTCATAGTCAGCGTCCCAACCGGTGGTCCGGCCGTAGCCTCGCTGGTCGGGCGCCACGACGTGGTAACCCGCCGCAGCCAACGGCAGCATCACCTTGCGCCAGCTGTAGGCCAGCTCCGGAAAGCCGTGCAGCAGCAACGCCAGCGGCCGGCCGCGCGTCTCGAAGCCGGCCTCCAGCACATGCATCCGAAGGCCGTTGATACCGTCCACGAAGCGCGCCCTGACACCCGGCGGCAGCGCGACGCTCGGCAATGTCGTCCCGGTCATGTCGAACTCCACTCAGGCGCTGCGGTAAGGCTGGCCCCAGCGCTCGGAGAAAACGACGTCCGATAACGCCGCGCGGCCCACCGGTCCGAAGTTGCCCATCGGATAGCCGATCGGCAGGATCGCGTAGGAGTGCACCCCTCGGGGCAGGCCGAGCGCGGCTTCCGCCTCCTTCTCGTGCAGCAGGTGGCGTGTCGTCAGCGTCGAGCCCAGGCCCAGCGCTCGCGCCGCCAGCAGCATGTTCTGCACGGCGGGATAGACCGAGGCACCCGCCCACCGGGTGGGTGTCAGGCCGTCCTCGAGGCAGGCGACGATCCAGACCGGTGCCTCGTGGAAGTGCTCGGTGAGGTATTCGACCGCGCTGTGCTGGCGCAAATAGCGCTCCTTGGTCACCCCCGGCGGCGGCTCGCCGGTAGCGTAGCGCGGTCCGACCACTTCATCGAACGCACGCTTGTAGAGGACCTGCACCGCTTTCTTGACGGCCGGATCCTTGATGACCAGGAAACGCCACTTCTGCTGATTACCACCGTTGGCGGCCGAGATGCCGGCCGTCAGGATCTTGTCGATGAGCTCGTCCGGCACCGGATCGGGGCGCAACCGGCGCATGGCACGCGTGCTGTGCATGATCTCGAAGACGTCGCTGGTTTCGGGCATCGCATCCTCACTTGCTCGCAGGTATCGTCGTCAAAAGCTAAGCAGGGTTCGCCTCCCCTGTCATCCCGAGTGCCGCGACGGATGACGGTGGCATGCGTGCTTCAAGGTGAAGGAAATGCCGATGAAGATCATCGACGCGCAGGTTCATCTCTGGGCCAACGGCAATCCCAGCCCCCATCATCGCCAGGTGCCCGCCTTTCTCGCCGAGCACTTGCTGCGCGAGATGGACGAGGCGGGTGTTGATGGTGCGCTGATCCATCCGCATCTGTCCTGGGATCCGCAGGCCAACGAACTTGCCGTCGATGCGGCACGGCGCTACCCGCGGCGCTTCGCCGTGCTCGGCGAGCTGCCGCCCGACGGGCCGGAGAGCCGCGGCAGGATCGCCGGCTGGCGGCAACAACCCGGCATGCTGGGCCTGCGCTTCGCACTGGTGCAGCCGGAAGAGAAGACTTGGCACGAGGATGGCACCCTGGACTGGGTCTGGCCGGCTGCCGAGCAGGCCGGCCTGCCGGTCGCCATTCTCGCCTGGCGCTTCCTGCCGACACTCAAGTCGATCGCCGAACGCCATCCGAACCTGCGCCTGCTCATCGACCATTGCGGCTTGGTCCGACCGGCGCAGGACGCGGCGGCCTTCGCCAACCTCGACCAATTGCTGGCGCTGGCCAAGCTGCCGAATGTCGCCATCAAGGCCACTGGCGCACCGCATTATTCGACGGCGCCCTACCCGTTTCGCAACATCCATGATCCCCTGCATCGCATCTATGATGCCTACGGTCCGCAGCGCTTCTTCTGGGGCACCGACATCACCCGCATGCCCTGCAGCTATCGGCAATGCGTGACCTTCTTCACCGAGGAGCTGCCGTGGCTGTCCGGGCAGGATCTCGAGCTGGTGATGGGCCGTGCGCTGTGTGACTGGGTCGGCTGGAACTATCCCTTCAACGACTGATCTCGTGCCACACTGGCCGCTCACGGACCCGGGAGGAATGACATGAAGTTTGCGTTGATGTTTGCCAATGCCGCGTTTCCCGATGCCAAGGGCGCGGCGCGCCTGGGGCAGCTTGCCGAGGCCGCGGGCTTCGACGCCTTGATCACGGTCGAGCACGTCATCTGGCCGACCGCCTACAACTCGGCCTACCCGTACTCGCCGACCGGCAAGATTCCCGGCAACCCCTCGACGCCCCTGCCCGATCCGCTGATCTGGATGGCGTGGGTTGGCGCCACGACCAGCCGCATCCGCTTCATGACGGGCATCGTGATCCTGCCGCAGCGCAACCCGCTGGTGCTCGCCAAGGAAGTGGCGACGCTGGACTACATGAGCGGCGGCCGTATCGAGCTGGGTATCGGCGTCGGCTGGCTCAAGGAGGAGTTCCAGGCGCTGGGCGTATCGTGGGAACGGCGCGGCAAGCGGGCCGACGAGTATGTCGCGGCCATGCGCGCGCTGTGGGCGCGGGACGACGCCAGCTTTAGCGGCGAGTTCGTGAACTTCACCAACGTCAGCAGCAATCCCAAGCCGCCCAAAGGCCACGTGCCGATTATCGTCGGCGGCCATTCCGAGGCGGCGGCACAACGTGCCGGCCGACTGGGTGACGGGTTCTTCCCGCTCAATGCCGGACAGGGCGAGATCGGCACCCTGATCGACATCGCGCGCCGCGCCGCCGAAGCAGCGGGTCGCGATCCCAAGGCGCTCGCCGTGACCACGACATGCCCCGGCATTTCGCCCAAGGGTGACAGTGATCCCCGGGCCGCGATCGAGGAGCGCATCTCGCAGGGCGTCAACCGTGTGATCGTGCCGGTAGCCGCCTTCATGCCTGACCTGGAGCAGAGCCTGCCGCGCTTTGGCGAGAAGATCATCCGCCCGTTCGCCGACGCGTGATCTTGCGGGCCAGCGGCCCGCGCTCCGGGAGCCTCAAGGAGCAGTATCTTTTGCTCTCATGTCGAAGAGCTGCAGATCGTTCGTTCGCTCGGGCCGGCGTCGGCCATCAGCCGTCGCCTCGGGGGATTGCCACAGCTGCGGATCGACGACCGTACCGTTGCTGCGAAGCCAATCGAGGTGGGCGCGGACGGCCGCCTGGTTGCGCCGTCCCAGTGTGGTTGCAACGTTGGTATTGGCCAGAACGAAGCGGAGCTTGCCATCACGCACCAGCCGGCCGAGATCAGCCGGCGTCAGGATCGGATCGGCGCCGCTGTAGCCGCCGATGGCCATCACCGGCGCTCCGGTTCGGATGATGATCGGCGCTGCCTGGATCGCCGTGACGGTACCCAGCAGATAGCGCTCGCCGCCGTGGTTAGCCTGAAGAAAGGCAATGAGGCGCGCCGGGTCTTGCGGTCCGCGCAGCCGCGGCGGCAGCCGGCGATCCGGCGCCAGCAGGGCGACATCCGCGGCCGGGAACCAGACGTCGACACGTCCCAGGACCGGGCTCAGTGCCCACAACGCCGGTGTAGCGAGCAGCACCATGAGGCTGCCACCCACCGCAAAGGCGCTCAGCCGCAAGCTGCCGTGTTGGCGTATCGCCGCATGCGCAAGAAGCGCCGCGAAGATGGTCACCCCTGTAATCAGCGCAAGATAGATCCCGCACAACCAGCCGGCGTCTGGCGCCGACAGCACATCGACGAGCGTCCGGCGACCGGCCCACCACGCGCTGATGAGCGGCGCGACATAGCCATACTGGAGATACGCCTGCCAGAGCGCGGTCACGACCAGTGCTGCCGGCAGCCACAACGCCGCCGTTCCGCCCTGTCGATGGCTCGACCACAATCGGACCAGTCCGATCGCGGCGAGCGCGCACAACGGTGGTGCCATCGTGACGAGGTAGTAGGTGTGAAAGACGCCTTCGGCGGCGCTGAACGCGACACCACAGGCGATGGCCCAGCCACCCCACACCAGCAGATCCGCGTGTGCCCTCTGCTGTCCCGCGCCCGATCGCATCGGCATCGCCGCGATGATGCCGAACAGCGCCAGCGGCATCAGCCAGCCGATCTGCGCCGCCAGATAAGGATCGGTGAGCCGCAGCGGCCCAGGCGCCACACGCATCGCATACAGCGTCGATCTGACGGGCGGCGGCTGACTGGCATCCTCGGCGAAACGCGGTTGCCTGTTAGCGATCGCCAGCCTGATCTCGCGGGCCGCCATGCGGTCGACGCCGTACTGAACGAGGGCCAATTCCAGCATGGAGTTTCCGCGCGTACTGCCGGCAAACGGCCGCTGATCGGCGGGCGTCAGGTCGTAGGCGATGACCCAGGATAGCGATATGGCCGCGAGCATCACACCCGCGACCACCAAATGGCCCACGCGCCGAAGCCAGGATAGCGGCGCCGTCAGCCCGTACGCCAGAACAAGGCCGGGCAGCACGACAAGGGCAGCGGCCATCTTCACATTGAAGCCGATGCCCACGACGCCCATCGCGACGCACAGCCATCCAAGGCTGCCGCGCTCGGCAGCCTTGAGCAGAGCCCAGGTAGCGAGCAGCAGGGTCAGGACCAGGCAGCTGTCGGTGTTGCTGGAGCGGTCGACCGCGACGCTGAGCGGCGTGAGCGCGAGGAACAAGGCGGCCAGCAACCCGGCCAGCGGCCCGAAGCGACGTTGGACCAAATGAAACAGCAGCACGATGGCCGCCATACCCTCCAGCACCTGAGGCAGAAGGACGCTCAGTCCGCCGAAGCCGAACAGCTTGGCACTGGCGGCCTGGATCCAGAAGGCGACCGGCGGCTTGTCGAGTGAAACGAAGCCGGCGGGATCGAAGGCATTGAAAAAGAAGTTGTGCGCACTCTGCATCATGCTGCGCACGCCGGCGGTGTAGTACTCCGTTCCGTAACCGTTGTGATCCAGACGCCATAGCCGCAGCCACGCGCCTGCCGCCACGATCGACAGCAGACCAAGCTGCCATCGCCAGCGAACGAACGTCTGCGGTATGCCGAGGCGCGCTTCCATCCCTCTCCCCTGGGATAGCAGGGTTGCACCCCTGCCCACTCTTTTTACGCCCAGCCGTGGCATTCCATCCCCATCATACCTGCCGCGATTGGCAACGGCCGCAACAACGGATGCCACCGGGAGAGAAGCGCCATGAAGTTCTCGCTGCATTTCGCCAACAACACGTTCCCGGATCCGGCGGGCGCCAAGCGCCTGGCGCTGCTGGCGGAAGCAGCGGGGTTCGACTCGATCTTCACGGTCGAGCACGTTGTGTGGCCTACCAACTACACCTCGACCTATCCCTATGCCGCCAGCGGCCGTTTGCCCGGCGGCCCGTCGAGTCGGATGCCCGATCCGCTGATCTGGATGGCATATATCGCCGCCGTCACCACGCGGCTGCGCCTGATGACCGCGGTCGTGATCCTGCCGCAGCGCAATCCCCTGCTGCTGGCCAAGGAGGTCGCCACGCTGGACTACCTGAGCGGTGGGCGCATCGAGCTCGGCATCGGCGTCGGCTGGCTGAAGGAGGAATTCCAGGCGCTCGGCGTGCCGTTCGAACGGCGCGGCAAGCGCGCCAATGAGTATGTCGCCGCCATGCGCGCGCTATGGGCGGGAGACGATGTGAGCTTCGCGGGCGAATTCGTCAATTTCAGCGGCATGAACTGCAACCCCAAGCCGATCGCAGGGCGCGTACCGATCATCATCGGAGGCCACTCCGAAGCGGCGGCCAAACGCGCCGGCCGGCTGGGCGACGGCTTCTTTCCCTCGATCGGCAGCCAGGTCGATGTCATGCCGCTGCTCGACCTCGTGCGCCGTACCGCCGAGGCAGCCAAGCGCGACCCCGGTGCCGTCGAGCTGATCACCGGCTGTCCCGGTGCCTTGCCGAAGTCAGGCACCGATCCGCGCGCAGCGGTCGAGGAGCGCGTCGCGCGCGGCGTCGGGCGCGTCGCCCTACCGATCTCCGCCTTCATGCCCGACCTAGAGGACAGCCTGCCGCGCTTCGGCGAAACCGTGATCCGCCAGTACGCGAACGCTTGACCTTCCTGGGAGCGCGGGCGTCCCGCCCGCATCGGCGCGCAGCGCCGAGACATGAGCGGGCGGGACGCCCGCGCTCCCAGGGTCAGTCCATCTGGTTTTCCAGGCGCTCGGCGGCCTCGGCGTAGTCGCGGGCGGCCTGGGTGTTGCGGGCCGCCTTGAAGCGGCTGCTGACGTCGCGCGCGGCGCTGGCGGCAACCCGGAACGCCGCGATGATCTGGCTGCGATCATCGAGCGTCACGGGCTCGCCCTTCTCGAACCGCGCGGGCCGGTAGCCGTCGGGGATGTCGAAGACACCCTCGGTCATCTGGCCGGCCGTGACGGTGCCGTAGAAACGCTCCGGCGGTTGACCGGCTGCGCGAGCGATGGCGACGCCCGCACCGTTGGCAGCTCCATTCGTGCACGGGCCGATCCATTCGACCTGCAATCCGCGCCACGATGACGGCGCCGACAAGCGGCAATTGGCCGGGCGTGTCTTGACGCCATCGTCGGCGCTGGCGGTATCGGCCACCACCAGCGGCCAAGCCAGCAGCAGCGCGGCGCAGGCCATCGCCCGCGCCGTGCCGATGATGCACGCCAATCCGGCGGCGGCTGACGTCACGTCAACTGGCCCTTGATCTTGTGGGCCAGATCGACGCTCGCTTCGAAGTGCATGCCGTCCTCGGTACCGAACGCCGCGCCCCAGTACCAACCGTGACGGTTGAAGATCGGGGCAATCAGCGTCAGCCCGAACTGGACCTTGCCGTCGCCGTACTTGTCGAGCGAGCCGTTGATGGTGAGATCGATGGCCGTGCCCCAGGAGTGATTTGAAATCGCCGTCTGGGAGCGGCGCTGGTGACGGCAGCACAGCATGCCGGCGGTGCCGATTCGCGGCGCCAGCTGCGGGTAGCTGCTGGCGATCTCACCATAGACCTGCTTAAGGCTCATCACCGCCGGACGCAGGCCGGTGGCCTTGAAGGAACCTACCGCGTCGGTAACGACGTTGCGCTTCAGCGCCGCGTTGTTCATCGGCTGGCAGTCCTGCGAGAAGGTATCGCGCGGCATGCCAAACAGGCTCTTCATCATCGAATTGGAGACCGCCTTCAGGCCGATGTTGAAGGTGTTCGACGGCGGCCGCGGCACCAGCGTCGTCATGTTGGCGTCCTTGGGCGGCACCGGCGCCTGCGAGCCCGGAAGAGATCCGAGCCCGGAACCGACCGGGCCCAACGGACCACCACCGCCACCACCGGCTCCAGCACCAGCCCCGTTCAGCCGGTGCCAGGTCGGACCGTTGACGCCGACCAATCCATCGGGTGTGCGCAGGAAGGTCTGCTGGAAGGTCTTGATCGCGCCGATCGTCCGGGGGCCACAGATGCCATCGGCCGCTCCGGGCCTCTGCCCGCGTTGGATCAGAAGCTGCTGCACCATGATGACGTCCGGGCGGATATTGTGCCCGCCGACGCCGACCGAGCCAGTCAATCTCATGATCATAGGGGTTCACCGTAAAGTCGCCACGCAAAATAAGCGGTTGCCCACTTACTTAGATACCATAGCGAGAGCGGCACTCCCTGAAAAGCACCCCAAGGCTTTTCTACCAGGGGATAAGCTTCAAGCTTACGTGACAACAGTGTCAGTATAATTGCACTGCAAGATCAATGACTCAGATTTTCATTTTAATCTTATTTATCAAGAAAAAGGAAAAATGCTATATAATTCATACGATTATCGATCATATTTCGATTTTAACATCAGAGAAATGGCGCGCCCGGCAGGGATCGAACCTGCGACCTGCCGCTTAGAAGGCGGCTGCTCTATCCGCTGAGCTACGGGCGCCTCGCCACGGCCGGCACCATACCGGCTACCGGCCCGGAACAAAAGTTGCGCCATGCCCGGCTGCGCATATTTCCTCAGGCCTGGTTGTGCAACCGGCGGACCAGGGCGTGACCTGCGTCCCGGATGTGCGCTTCGAGCAACCGGCAGGCCTCGGCGTCGCTGCGGCGCTCGATAGCGTCGAGATAGGCCCTGTGCTCCTGGTCTGACCGCGGTTGCCAGTCGAGTGCATGCCACGTCGCGAACAGGAAGCGCGCGCTGGCGCGGTGCAGATCATCGATGCTGGTCAGCAGGCGCGGCATGCCGCAAGGCGCGATCAAGCCGCGATGGAAGCGGCGATTCGTGGCCTCCCATACGCGGATATCCGTGGAGGTCTCGCCGGCCGCGATCGCGGCACGGGCCTGGTGGATCTCATCGGGACCGATGCGGCCCAGCGCATGGCGCAACGCCAGCGTTTCCAGCACCGCCCGCATTTCCGTGACTTCGAGGACGGAGTCCGGATCGAGTGCCGGCACGCGAACGCCGCGACGCGGCTCGCTCTGGACCAGCCCCTGCGCTTCCAAGCGGCGGAAGGCCTCCCGCACCGGCACATGGCTGGCCCGGAACTCGGCCGCGATGTGGTCCTGGCGCAGCCGCATCCCCGGCCCGATCGTCCCGTTGATGATGCGCTCGGCCAGGATGGACGCGATCCGGTCGGCGAGCGTGCCGTCCATCCCGTTATCCACCGCCGGATTCGCTTGAATCATGCTGATCGTTTCCATTAATAGATTATCTATTATTTATTGTCCCAGGTCCAGCCATGACGCGCCCCCGCCCTGCCCGCCTGCAGTTCATCGCCGGCATCGGTGTCGACCGCATGGGATCGATCGCCGACGCCGATCCGGCACGTGACTACCTCCGCCTGGAGAACCTCGACGTCGACATCCCGCCCGACCCGGAAGCGATCACGCGTACACGACAGGCTGTGGCGACGGACGCCGACAACAGCTACCTGCCGTTCGTCGGCCAGGATCACCTGCGCGCCGTCGCGGCGGCGCATGTCAGCCGGCTCTCCGGCGTTTCCTACACCGCCGCCAACTGCGTGATCGCGGCCGGCGGCCTGTCGGGCATCCTCAACGTGCTGCTGGCTACGGTCGAGACGGGCGATGAGGTGATCGTCACCGACCCCACCTACGCCGGCCTGATCAACCGCGTGCGGCTGGCTGGCGGCGTACCGCGGTTCGTGCCGTTTCGCTTCACACCCGGCAAGACATGGTCGCTCGATCGCGACGCCTCGCGCGCCCGCGTGACGCCGCGCACGCGGGCGATGCTGCTGATGTCACCCTCGATGCCATCCGGCGCCATGCTGGACGCGACTGACTGGGCGCTGGTCGCCGACCTCTGCGTGCGACACGACCTGCTGTTGATCCTCGACAGCGCCATGGAGCGCCTGGTCTTCGACAAGGCACCCGTCATCCATCCGGCCGGCCTGCCCGGCATGGCGGCGCGCACGATCACGGTGGGCTCGTCGGCCAAGGAACTGCGCATGATCGGCTGGCGCGTCGGCTGGATCGTCGCTCCGGACGCCTACATCCCCGATCTCATCGCGGTGTCGCTGGCCAATGTCGTGGTGCCGGTCGGCATCGCGCAGGATGCGGCGGCCATCGCGCTCGAACGATCACCCACCACGCTGCCGGCCTACGTCGCCGAGCTTCAGGCCCGCCGCGATGTCCTGGTCGAGGAGTTGAGCGGCCTGCCCTTCGGGCTGCCGCACGGCGGCTGGTCGATGCTGCTGCGGGTTTCTGATTTCGACATCGACGGCGCCACCATGTCCGAGCGCCTGCTGGCCGAAGGCGTGTGCGCCACCGCCATGACCGGCTGGGGCGAAACGCACGGCGCTCAGTACATCCGCTTCGTCTTCGCCAACGAGCCGGCGTCACGGCTGCGGGGCCTCGGCCAACGCGTCCGTCGCGCCCTGCGCCTGTAACGAAGCAGCGCCGCGCTCGGCTAACGCACCACCGCCTCGTCGGGCTGCGGGATCGGCAGGCGGCCGCTGCGTACGGCGCGCAGGAACTGCGCGTAGTCGCGCTCGACCTGGTCGGCGTAGCGCACGGCGTAACGGCCGACCGCGTCGCACATCGCATCGCTGTTGCCCAGGTAGCCCGCGATCGCGGCGGGATCGCCGGCCTTGGCATGCGCCCGCGCCAGGCAACGGCCGCACAGATCGGCGTACAGCTTCAACAAGCGCGCGTTCATGCGAGCGATGTCAATCGACATCTTCATGTCGTGCATCTGGCGCACATAGAAATCGCGGCCGTTGCCGCGCGCCCAGCCCAGGAAGATATCGCTTGCCGCTTGCATCAGACGCTGTCCGGTGACCACCCGTTCGCCGTTGTTGGTCCAGGGCGACGGACCGGCGAGACCTTCGAGCACCGATGCGCGCGCCTCCTTGACCTGCAGGAACAGCGGATCTTCAGCGTCCGCCATCAACAGCGCGATCAGGCACCGCGTGCCCACACTGCCGATTCCCACCACCTTGTGGGCGGCATCGACCAGCGTCCAGCGGTCAAACAAGCACTGGCGATCGCTGGGCAAGCTGGCGCGGTAGGCCTGCAGGAACGGCGCCGCCAAGGCGCGAGTCTCCTGCTCGTCGCCGGCGCCGTGATACAGCAACGGCGGCTGATCGACGATGCGCGGCATACCGTTCACCGGCGTGGTCAGCTTGTGAAAGATCTGCTCGGACGTCTGGTGGCGCACTTTGTCGACCATGGCGTCCAACCGACGGGCGCTGTCGGCATCGTCCGCCAACTCGCCGCGCACCGTGTCGAACGACAAATGATCGTACCAGATCTCCATCGTCCGCATGTCGGCGTAGCGGGCCTGCGCCTGCCTGTAGGCGTCGACAACCTGGATGGCAGTCTCAGCGGCGGCGTCGCGGCCCAGCGATCGCCAGCGTGCTGCGAGCACGAAGCTGGTCGCCAGGCGCTTGAGGTCCCATTCCCAGGGTGCCGGGAGGGTCTCGTCGAAATCGTTGATGTCGAAGACGAACGAGCGCTCGGGCGTGGCGAAGCTGCCGAAATTCTGCAGGTGGCAGTCGCCGCAGGCCTGGACACGGATGCCGGACGACGGCGTACGCGTCAGATCGTGGGCCTGAATCGATGCAGTGCCACGGAAGAAGGCGAAGGCCGATTCCGTCATCCGCTCGTGTCGGATCGGCAGCAGGTTCGGCAGACGATCGACATTGGAGGCCTCGATCAGGGCCACGGGATCGCGGTCGTCGAGGCCAGGGCCGGCTTCGGCATGGGAGGCGCGCGCACACGCCTTGCGCAGGGCCTTGCCGGCGTCGCGCCGCGCCTGGCGTGAGGGAATGTGCAGGTCGGTCATCGCTTGTCTGCCCGAATGCAAAGACCAGAGCATGTCACGGCTGTCTCACCCGTACCTGATGATGGGTGAGACCCGTTCAAGAAAAGCGCCGAGTCGCAAGCGACGGAGATCCTGCGCGGGCAGATTCTTGCGGGCAATATTCGCGCCGGCGCGTGTCTCACCAAGATGCAGCTCGCCAAGCAGCTGGAGGTGTCCCGCGCGACCGTGCGCACCGCTCTGCATCAGCTCACCGTGGAAGGGCTGATCGTTCAGATGCGCTACACCGGCTGGTCAGTGATGACGCTCACCGCTCATGACGCCTGGGAGCTCTACACCCTGCGGGCAAGCCTCGAGGGGCTGGCGGCACGGCTGGCGGCCCGCTCGCTCAACGACGCTGGACGCGCCGTGCTCGAGCGCGCCTTCAGGCGACTGTCGACGGCGAGCGAGCGCGGCTCATGGGCAAAGACCACCGCGGCCGACTTCGGCCTGCGCAAGACGATCGCCAGGAGCGCGCGCAGCGGGCCTGGTCAAAAGTGCTCGGTGACTAAAGCGCGTCTCGTTCATATGGAATCGGTGCTTTTCGTCGTCCTGAGCGAAGCAAAGGACCTTGCGGTGCGTCGTTGAAAGAACGCCGGTGCCGATGATCAGCAGCGTCGCCGGTATTTGGTTCCAACACCACAAGATCCTTCGCTTCGCTCAGGATGACGAGGGCGACGGAGCATATCGCTTCGTTCTATGCGAGATACGCACTCTAGCAGCTCCGCCCCCTACCCGCGCGGATCGATCGGTGTCGGCATCCCGGCATGCGCTTCGATGATCTCGGCAGCATCCAGGCAAAGGTCCTCGCGGAAGCGGCCGGCGACGATTTGAACGCCGACCGGCGTGCCATCGACCAGTCCCGCCGGCACGACGGCCGCGGGGAAGCCCAGCACGGGGATCGCCAGCAGCGAGCGCTGGGCGTCCATCATGCGGTGAACCTCGTCCCGGCTGCCCTGGTCGAGGTTGTCGCGGAACGGCAAACGATGCGACACCGGCAGCACGATGACCGGGTGCTGCTCCAGGAACAGCTGCCAGGCACGCACCAGCGACAGCCGGCGGGCCAACCCCTGCAGAATGCCGTCGGCGTCGACCTCCGGCGCGTAATCGAGATGGCCATCCATGCAGCGCTGGCAGGCTTCGTCGCCGTTTTCGCGCATCGCCGGCAGCAGGAAGCGGCGCTCCTCGTTGATCACCAGGCGGTGCCACAGATCGGCCGCCTCCTGCAGGTGGGGCGGCGTCACCTCCTCTACCGCGTAGCCGGCATCGGCCAGCCAGCGGCCGGCCTTGCGGACGGCATCGCCCACCGCCGGCTCGACATCGTCGAACGGCGTGGGCGCGATGGCGACCCGGATCGGCCGCCGCGGCGCCGGACCGACCAGCGGCGCCGGCACCCATCCGCCGTCACGGGCATCGCCGGCGGCCATGGCGGTAAGACCGGCGCGCAGATCGGCCACGCGGCAGGCCAGTGGTCCCTGCACCGACATCATCTGCGCGGTGATCGGCCGCTCGGCCGTGGCGGACGGATTGAAAGCCGGCACCCGCCCTGGCGTCGGCCGCAGCCCCGCTACCCCACAGGCGTAGGCGGGATAGCGGATCGAACCGCCGAAGTCGTTGCCGTGCGCTACCGCGCCCATGCCGGATGCCACGGCGGCGGCCGCGCCGCCGCTCGAGCCGCCAGGCGTGAGCGCCGCACTCCACGGATTTCGAGTGGCGCCGTGCAGCGCGTTGCTGGTGAACCATCGGTGCGAGAATGCCGGTGTGTTGGTGCGGCCGACAATGACCGCGCCGGCCTTGCGCCAGTTGGCGACGACCGGACTGTCCTCCGCCGCGATCAGGTTGCGGAAGGCGACAACGCCGTTGGTCGTGGCACGCCCACGCTGATCGATGTTGACCTTGATGGTGACCGGCACGCCATGCAGCGGCCCGGTCGCTTCGCCCAGCTTAACGCGCGCATCCGCGACATCGGCCGCAGTCATCGCCTCTTCGGCGATCACGTCCACGACGGCATTGACCGTCGGATTGACGGCCGCGATCCGCCTCAGCGCCGCTTCCGTCGCTTCGCGGCTGGAAATCGTGCGATTGCGGATTGCCGCCGCCAATTGCGTGGCCGACCAACGCCACAGTTCGTTCTGCACTGCCTTCCTCCCCGGATCTGCTCGGCCTGATCGTACCTCAGAACAACGTCTCGCAAACGAAGTCGACGAATACCCGAACCCGCGGCGACAGATGACGGCTGGACGGCCACAAGATCCAGAACTGCCCGGGATTGGCGAGATAAGGATCGAGCACGGAACTCAGCGTGCCCCGCGCCAGCGCGTCACGGGCCAGAAAATCGGGCATGCAGACGATGCCTAAACCACTCGTCGCCGCGCCATACAGCGCTTCCATGTTGTTGCAGGTCAGGGCCGTCGGCAGACGAACGTCGGGCGCCGATGGTTCCTGTTTGATCGGCCATGCCTGCAGTTTACCGCTGGCCGGCACGCGAAAGTGAAGACATCGATGATGTTCCAGGTCACGCGGGCTCTGCGGGATGCCATGCCGTTCCAGATAGTCCGGTGCCGCGCAGAGGATGAAACGAAATGGCCCGAGATGCCGCGACATCAGACGCGAGTCCGACAACTCGCCGCTGCGGATCGCGACGTCGACCCCCTCTTCGATGAGGTCGACGATCCGGTCGTTGAAGTCGATGTCCAGTTCAATGTCGGGATAGCGCGCCACGAACGCCGGCAGCACCGGGAGCAGAAACCGATAGCCGATCGTGGGTACACTCACGCGCAGCGTCCCGCGCGGCGCTTGCGCCGCCGATGACAACATCGTCTCGGCGTCGCGCAGATCATCGAGGATACGCCGACAGCGCTCGTAGAAAACGGCACCCTCGGCGGTCAGGCTGACGCGACGCGTGCTGCGCTGAAACAGGCGCACGCCCATCGATTGCTCGAGCTTGGCGATGCTCTTGCCGACGGCGGACGCCGACACGCCCAGGGCTCGCCCGGCCGCAACGAAGCTCAGCGTCTCGGCGGCCCGGACGAAGGCAACGATGCCGGTCAGGCTTTCCATGTCTCAGTATTAGAGCGTTTTACTCCGTTATAAACGGACAATTGCATCGTTTATCAGATCGAATCTCCGCAATAGCGTGCCGCCACGTCTCCCCATTCGACGGTCGTCATGAACAGCACCATGGTCCCTGCGAAAATACAGGCTCTGCTCAGCATCTGTTTTGCAGCCCTGATTCTGCCTCTGAGCTTTTCCGGCGGCGCGGTCGCTACCCCGGCGATCGGACGCGATCTCGGCGGCACCCCGGTTGCGCTCACCTGGGTGACCAACGCCTTCATGCTGAGCTTCGGCAGTTGCCTGATGGCGGCCGGCACGCTAGCCGACACGTTCGGGCGCAAGAGAGTGTTCCTGGGTGGCGTTGCGCTCTTCGTGACAGTGTCCGTCTGTCTTGGACTGGCGCCGTCGGTCCTGTTGCTCGATCTGTTGCGCGCGGTCCAGGGCATCGCCGCTGCCGCCGCGCTCTCCGGCGGAACCGCCGCGCTGGCACAGGAATTCGAAGGCCAGGCGCGCACGCGCGCCTTCAGTCTGCTGGGCACAACGTTCGGCGTCGGCCTCGCGTTCGGTCCGATCCTGGCCGGCGCCCTGATCGAAACACTGGGCTGGCGCGCCGTCTTCATGTCCAGCGCCGTTGTCGGCGCATTGGCCCTGGTGCTCGGTGCGCCGCGCTTGCGCGAATCGCGTGACCCTGACGCCGTTGGCCTGGATTGGCCGGGCACCATCACCTTCACGGGGACGCTGTCCCTCTTCACCTTCGGTGTCATCCAGGCGCCGGCCAGTGGGTGGACGAGCCCCACCGTCATCGCCTTACTCGTCGGCGCCGCCCTGTTGCTCGCCGCCTTCATTGTTATCGAAACGCGCGTCACCCGCCCCATGCTCGACCTGTCGCTCTTTCGCATTCCGCGGTTCGTGGGCGTCCAGGTTCTGCCGATGGCGACGACCTGCTGCTATGTCATCCTCCTGGTGTTGCTGCCGCTGCGCTTTATCGGCATCGAAGGCTACAGCGAGATCGACGCCGGATGGCTGATGATCTGGTTGTCAGCACCTATGCTCATCGTGCCATTCACGGCTGCGACGCTGACACGGTGGCTCTCTGCAGGCCTGGTGTCCGCCGTCGGCCTCTCGATCGCGGCCGGTGGCCTGTTGTGGTTGAGCCGGGTTGGTGCCGGCTCTGACGCCATCGTGCTGCCCCTGCTGCTGATCGGGCTCGGCACCGCGATGCCATGGGGATTGATGGACGGCTTGTCTGTGAGTGTCGTCCCCACGGAACGCGCCGGCATGGCGACCGGCATCTTCAGCACGACGCGCGTGGCAGGAGAAGGAGTCGTGCTCGCCATCGTCGCGGCAACGCTCGCTTTCTTGAGCCAAGCCGGCCTCCATAGGGCGTTGCCGGCGTCGGATCCGGCCCTATCGGCGCGGATCGCTGAGGCGGCTCAGCGCATCGCAACAGGCGATCTCCATCACGCCGCGGCAGCGCTGCCGGAAATCAGCCGGCCGATGCTGGTGCAAACCTACGTCGACGCCTTCGCGATTTTGCTCTGCGTTCTCGCCGGCATCACCATCGCATCGGCTTTCGCCGCTGCCGGATTCCTGCGCCGGGCGCGGCCCCCGGTCACCGCGTTGGCGGGCGCTGTTGCCGACACATCGGTGTGAACAGCAGGCCCTTTGCCGGACGCCAATGCGACGAAACGGCTCAAGGTCGGCAACGCGCTGTTGCGACGCCAGATCAAGCCGGTTTCGATCGCAGGCGGCGTACCCAGCAGCGGCAGGCACCGCACACCGGCACGGCCGAGTTTTTCGAGTGAGCGCGGCACGAGTGCCACGCCCATGCCGGCCGAGACAAGGCTGATGATCGTCTGCATCTGGATCGCCTCCTGGCCCATGCGCGGCGCGATGTCGTTGCGGGCGTAGTAGCCCGTGATGACATCGTGGAACGATGGCGAGCTGCGGCGCGGAAAGAGGATCAGCGGCTCTGCCGCGATCTCGTCCAGCCGAAGGCGCCCGTTCCGGGGCACGATGCGCCCGGACGCGAGCCAGGGCTCCGGCACGGCCGCGACAAGCGGCTCGCTGATGAGGCGTCGATAGACCAGCATCGGGTGCAGGCTTGGCCCGGGAGGTGGAATGATCAGCCCGATGTCAATGCCGCCGTCGAACAGGGCCTCGATCTGGAGATCACTCGTCATCTCCCGCAGCGACACGGCGACTTCCGGAAAGCGCGTCTTGTAGCGGCTGACCAGATCCGGCAGCACGCTGTAGTCGGCCGTGCTGACAAAACCGATGCGCAGCGTGCCCAGCTCGCCCTGCGCGAGGCGGCGCGCGACGCCCGGGAGGTCCGCCGCGTCGGCCAACAGCCTGCGGGCATGCGGCAGCCAGTCAGCGCCAACAGGCGTCAACGCCACGCTGCGCTTGGTGCGCGCGAAGAGCCGGACGCCAAGCTCCTCTTCCAGGGCGAGGATCGACTGGCTCAACGGCGGCTGAGTCATGCGCAGCCGCTCGGCAGCGCGGCTGAAGTTCAGTTCTTCAGCAACCGCGATGAAATGGCGAAGCTGACGCAGGTCCATCTTTATATATGCGAAACGACTTAATAGACCGGTAATTATATATTTCTCTCGTCTTTCCGGAAGCCTTATTCCAGGCGGCATCGCGCGAACCGGAGAGGAAGCCACATGCCGTTCAACGAGCGATCCAAGCACATCACGCAGGGCGTCGAGCGCTCGCCCAACCGCTCGATGTACTACGGGATGGGGTACGAGAAGGCCGACTTCGACAAGCCGATGATCGGCATCGCCAACGGCCATTCGACGATCACGCCCTGCAACGCCGGCCTGCAGCCGCTGGCCGACGCCGCGGTTGCGGCGGTCAAGGCGGCCGGCGCCAACCCGCAGCTGTTCGGCGTTCCCACGATCTCCGACGGCATGGCGATGGGAACCGAGGGAATGAAATACTCCCTCATCTCGCGCGAGGTCATCGCGGATGCGATCGAGACCTGCGTCCAGGGCCAGTGGATGGATGGCGTGCTGGTGCTGGGCGCCTGCGACAAGAACATGCCCGGCGGCATGATGGCGATTGCGCGCGCCAATGTGCCGGCAATCTATGTCTACGGCGGCACGATCAAGCCCGGCCGGTGGAAGGGCAAGGATCTCTCGGTGGTTTCGGTATTCGAGGCTGTCGGCGCCTATGCAGCCGGCCGCATCAGCCAGGAGGACTTCGAGGGTATCGAGCGCAACGCCATCCCCGGCACTGGCGCCTGCGGCGGGATGTTCACCGCCAATACGATGAGCTCGTCCTTCGAAGCACTTGGCCTCTCCCTGCTCTACTCCTCCAGCATGGCAAACCTTGATGCCGAGAAGGCCGAGAGCACGGCGCGGTCGGCGCAGGTCCTGGTCGAGGCGGTGAAGAAGGGCATCCGCCCACGCGACGTCATCACGCGCCGCTCGATCGAGAACGCGGTCACCTCGATCATGGCGACGGGCGGCTCGACCAATGCGGTCCTGCACTACCTTGCCATCGCCCATGCCGCCGAGGTCGCGTGGACACTGGATGACTTCGAGCGCGTTCGCCGCAAGGTCCCCGTGCTCTGCGACCTCAAGCCATCGGGTCGCTACATGGCGGTCGACCTCCACCGCGCCGGCGGCGTGCCACAGGTCCTGAAAGTGCTCCTGTCGGCAGGCCTGATCGACGGCCATTGCCTGACAATCACTGGCCGCTCGCTGGGCGAGGAGCTGGCTGCTGTGCCTGCCACACCGGCCGCCGATCAGGATGTAATCCGCCCGATCGACGCCGCTCTCTATCGCGAAGGGCACCTCGCGATCCTGCGCGGCAACCTGGCGCCCGACGGCGCCGTCGCCAAGATCACCGGCGTCAAGACTCCGATCATTACCGGTCCCGCGCGCATCTTCGAGGATGAACCCTCCGCCATGGCTGCGATCATGTCCGACAAGATCCGGCCGGGCGACGTGCTGGTGTTGCGCTATCTCGGACCCAAGGGCGGCCCCGGCATGCCGGAAATGCTGGCCCCCACGTCGGCGATCATCGGCCGCGGCCTGGGCGACAGCGTCGCTCTCATCACCGATGGACGTTTCTCCGGCGCTACCTGGGGCATGGTCGTCGGCCATGTGAGTCCGGAGGCCTACGAAGGCGGCACCATCGCGCTGATCGCCGAAGGCGATCGCATCACCATCGACGCGCACCGGCAGCTGCTGCAGCTTGACGTCGATGCCGCGGAGATCGAGCGGCGCCGCGCAGCCTGGCGCCGACCGCCCCCGCGCTACACGCGCGGCGTGCTGGCGAAGTTCGCTGAGCTGGCGCGGCCGGCTCCTCAGGGGGCCGTCACCGGCTAGCGCAGCGAGGCGATCTCGGGTGCCACAGAAACGTTCCAGTGGTCTTCGGAATCGGAGATCACCGCCAGAACATGGTGGCGCTACCATTCTTCAACGACTGGCTGAGGTGAAACGGGTTACAGCCGACAAAGCGCGCGGAGGCCGGCATGCCGATGATCATCGATCTCAATGCAGAAGCCGCGAAACTCACCATGTTCCGCGGGTTGACCCCGCAAACGAAGCGCGCCGAGCGCACAGGCAGCGGCACACAGTTGGCCCACTACCGTGACGGGCTGCTGCTTCTTGGCAAGTCCGCCGGGACCGGCCATTGGGAAACCCATCCCGAGGACGAGCTGGCGTGGGTTCTCGACGGAACGGCGACTCTCGACATCGTCCAACAGGACGGGCCGCAATCTTTTGCGCTCAGCGCCGGCATGATTGCCATCGTTCCCCCGACCGTATGGCACCGTTTCCGCTCGGTGGATGGCAAGACCACCATGAGCGCGGTGATCCCCGGCGAGCATATCGATCTCGATGTCGACGACCCGCGAACGAACACGCCCAACCTCGACCTGGGCAATACGACGAGACCGCCGAGGATGATCGATCTCAATGCGCAAACCGCGAAACTCAAGATGTTCCGCGGGCTGACGCCGCGGTCGACCCTGGCGGAACGTCAGGGCAGTGCGGCGCTGTTGGCTCCCTTCCGCAATGGTGCGCTGACGCTGAGCAAGTCCGCCGGGACGGGCCATTGGGAGGCTCACCCCAAGGGCGACGAGCTGGTTTACATTGTGGACGGCGCGGCGATCCTGCAGATCGTCGAACGGGACGGACCGCAATCCTTCGCGCTCAGCGCCGGCATGATGGTCATCGTCCCTCAAAGCGCGTGGCATCGCATCCGCTCCGCCGATGGCGCGACGATGATGACCGCGACGCCCTTCCCGGGTGAGCATATCGAGTTCGATGTCGATGACCCGCGGACAGTCGAGCGCCAGGCCGTCAGAGTCTGAGAGACCGCTCACCGGCCTCACGAGAGCATGCGCGTTTGCAGCAGCCCGACCAGCCAGTCGGCGAACACCTGAAGCCGGCGCGACAGGTGCTGGCGATGGGGATAGAGCAGTGTCATCGGCATGGGCGCAGCGCGATACGCCGGCATCACATCGACCAGTTCGCCGGCAGCGAGATGGCCTGCCACGTCATAGGCCGGGATCTGGATCAGGCCGATGCCGGCGAGGCAACAGGCGATATAGGCCTCGGCATTGTTGGCGGTGACGCGACCGCGCATGGTGCACGTTCGTACCGTGCCGTCCTCGATCCATTCCCAGTCTTCGACGCGGCCGCTGGTTGGCGAGGCGTAGTTGACGGCCCAGTGCCCAATGAGGTCAGACGGTGCCCGGGGTGTGCCGTGGCGTTCCAGGTAGGTCGGACTCGCGACGTTGATAAGGGCAAGATCGCCGACCTTGCGCGTCACGAGACCGGAGTCGGCGAGCGGCCCGACCCGCAGCACGCAGTCAACGCCATCCTCGACGAGGTTCACGGCGCGGTCCGCGACGCCCAGTTCGATGTCGATATCGGGATAGCGCGCCAGGAAGGTCGGTAGCGCCGGCGCCACGATCAGCCGGCCAACCCGGCCGGGCATATTGATTCGCAGCCTGCCGCTGGGCCCCACCGTGGTCCCTCGGAACAGGGCTTCGGCATCCTCGACATCGGCGATCAGGCGCAGGCATCGCTCATAGAACGCAACGCCATCCTGAGTCGGTGAGACCTGGCGGGTCGTGCGGTGAAGAAGACGGGCACCGACGCGGGTCTCCAGCCCCTGAACTGCGGCCGAGACGGAAGATCGCGGCAATCCCAGGGTATCGGCCGCCCGGGTGAAACTCGCGTGTTCCACGACGCGGGTGAAAATGCGGAAGAGCTCGATGCGGTCCATGGGCGCCTCATATCCTATTGTTCGTCTACTTTGACATCTGATGTCAAAATAGACGACTTTATAAAGTTATTCTGGACGATAGATTGACCTTCGGATCGCAGCCGCACCGGGCGGCTGCGCCGCTGTACGGAGGCACGGCCATGGCCGATCACGCCATCAGGGGCAAAACAGTCATTATCGCCGGCGGTGCGAAGAACCTTGGCGGGCTCATTGCCCGCGACCTGGCGCAACACGGCGCCAAGGCCGTTGCGGTCCACTACAACAGCGCTGCCACCAAAGGCGCGGCCGACGAGACCGTTGCCGCCGTCAAGGCCGCCGGCGCCAAGGCTGTTGCATTCCAGGGCAACCTGACGACGGCCGCCGCGGTCGAGAAGCTGTTTGCCGACACGGTCGCGGCGGTGGGCAAGCCGGATATCGCCATCAACACCGTCGGCAAGGTGCTGAAAAAGCCGTTCGTCGAGATTTCCGAGGCCGAGTACGACGAGATGACGGCGGTGAACAGCAAGACCGCCTTCTTCTTCATGAAAGAGGCCGGCAAGCACGTCAACGACAACGGCAAGATCGTGACCCTTGTCACGTCACTGCTGGGCGCGTTCACGCCCTTCTACGCGGCCTATGCCGGCACGAAAGCGCCGGTCGAGCACTTCGTGCGTGCCGCCGCCAAGGAGTTCGGCGAGCGCGGTATTTCGGTAACGGCGGTCGGACCGGGCCCGATGGATACGCCGTTCTTCTATCCGGCCGAAGGCGCCGATGCGGTCGCCTATCACAAGACGGCGGCGGCGCTGTCGAAGTTCTCCACGACCGGCCTCACCGACATCCAGGATATCGTGCCCTTCATCCGCTTCCTGGTCTCCGACGGCTGGTGGATGACCGGCCAGACCCTGCTGATCAACGGCGGTTACACGACCAAATGACGCCTTCAGCGCCTGGGATCGTGAGAGCGGTCCCAGGGTCGCATCGGTCTCAATGCGTCCACTGGCCGATGCGGGTGTAGGCGAAATTGTCGGCGTAGGCCCTGGGCCGGACGGCACGCGTCTTGGGCTCGTCGACGGTGTACATCCAGCCCTGCTTCTGGGCGTAGGCGACGGCTTCTTCCTTGGTGTCGAAGCGCAGCACCACCTGGTTCATCGTGTCGCGCGAGCTGGTCCAGCCCATCAGCGGATCGATCTCCTTGCGCGACGGCTCGGCCTCGATCACCCATTCCTTGGTGTTGCCGGCACCGGACTGCATGGCCGTCTTGGCCGGCTTGTAGATTCTGACCTGCATGGCTGCGACCGTCACTCCCGCTGTCCGAGTCTGGTCGGGGCGGCCGGATTCGAACCGACGGCCTCTTGCGCCCAAGGCAAGCGCTCTACCAGGCTGAGCTACGCCCCGACGACATCGGAACCCCATATATGGGGCACCGGTATTTAACAGCGTGCCGGGGTGGCCGGAAGGGGCAATTTGCCCCTGGGATCGCGGCCCATCTGGCCGCTATCATGGCATCGATGCGGGCTGAGCCCGTGCGCCGAGGGAACACTGCCCATGTTCGATCAGACACCCGAGAGAGGCGGCGACGGCCGGGCACCGTCACTGAACGTGCTGGGCCAGCCGCTCAAGCCCTGCTCCACCGAGCCTCTGACCGGCTTCTATCGCGACGCCTGCTGCAACACCGGCCGCGAGGATCGCGGATTGCACACGGTCTGTGCCGTGATGACCAACGAGTTCCTGCGCTTCTCGCGCGAGCACGGCAACGACCTGTCGACGCCGATGCCGGAATACGGCTTCCCGGGCCTCAAGGCCGGCGACCGCTGGTGCCTGTGCGCCGCTCGCTGGCAGGAAGCCCTGGAAGCCGATGCCGCCCCGCTCGTCGTCCTGGAGTCGACCCACCAGGCGACGCTGCTCGTGGTCTCCGGCGAGGACCTCAAGCGCCACGCCCTGTGGCCGAGCTGAGTTCCCCCACAAAGTGGGGGAGGTGGCCGAAGGCCGGAGCTAACGAGGTCTCTGTAAGAAAGACTACGTCGGCTCCCCTCCGCCCCTTCGGGGCACCTCCCCACTACGTGGGGAGGACAATACGATCGGCAGCACGACGTGCGAGGGGCGGTCGCGGTCGAGATAGACCGTGTTGCGCGCGACGCGGGTTTCGCGCCAGGCGCCCTCAGGCTCACCGGTGTTGGGATTGAAGTCGAAGTGCGGGAAGTTGCTGCTGGAGATATCCAGCCGGATGCAATGGCCGCGCTTGAAGAGATTGGCCGTGGGAAACGCCGCGATTTCGATGCGGTAGACACCGCCCGGCGTCATCAGGCTGGGGTGCTCCCATGACTCGCGATAGCGCACCCGCAGGATGCCGTCAGTGAGATTCATGGCGAAGCCGTCGGGATAATCGGCATTGGCCGGATAGACGTCGATCAGCTTGGCAGTGAAATCGGTGTCGGGACAATCCGACGAGATCCACAACGTGACCGTGATCGGCCCGATGACCTCGATATCCTCGGCCAGCGGCGGCGTCTGGAACACCAGCACGTCGGGCCGCTCGGCCAGCTCGCGATAGGGTGACTGGCAACCGAAGAAACGCGGCCCCTCCACCTGGTCGAAAGCCCCGCCCACCATCACCGGATCGCCCGACGAGATCGCGCCACCGATGGTCGGTACCGGGCTACGCGGATCGTAGTCGAACTGCCGCTTGGCTTCGCCATCGGATGGCACCGCCCGATCCAGGCTGCCGTCGGCCCGCAGATAGTAGTTGGTGAACCGCGTGCCGGGCAGCGGCCAATCAGCTGCGGACCGCCACGCGCCGCCGTGATCGAGCCGACCATCACGGTTGCGCCGGCCGCTGCCGCCGCCCATGACGAACAAGCGCACCGCCGGCTCGCGATCGACGCCGTTGTCGATCCCGCGCAACCAGCGATCGAACCAGCGCCGCCGCAGCGTGAAGAAGTCCTCAGCCAGCTGACCGTCGAGCGTCGCCGCCGGGCCGAAGTCGACGTCGCCAGCGTACGTCACCGAACGGTCACCGTGCAGCCACGGCCCCAGGATCAGCCGGACCGGTCCCTGCTTGCGGTGCTTCAAACCGAGATAGTTGTCGGTCGCGGTGCGCGGATAGGGATCGTACCACGACGACATGTGCACCATCGGCACGTCGGCGTAGGTGTCATAGGCACCTTCGGCATAGATGCCGACCTGCTTCCAGTAGGAATCGAAAGTGCCGTGCTGCCATTGCTCGAACAGGTAGTCCTCGTAGGCCGGCGCCAGCGCCAGCGGTGAATGACCCCGGCTCCACGGCATGTGCGAAAACCACGCACGCAGGTCGACCGTGCGCATCGCCTTGAACTTCAACGGCGTCGCCGCCAGTTCCGGGCTGAGCAGCGCATTGTTGAAGGCCCAGGTCGCCTGCTTCAGCTCGAAGGCGCCGCCTTGGCGGATGCCGCTGCGGTAGGCGTTGGAGAATCCGCCCGAGTCGAGGAACATCGCAGCCAACCCCGGCGGATCCAGGCACGCCAGCGCGCTTTGCGTATGGGCAGCGTAGGACAGGCCCATGGTGCCGATCTTGCCGTTGCACCAGGGCTGCGCCACCAGCCAGGCCACCGTGTCGTAGCCATCGGCGCCGTCGCTGAGATACTTCACGAACTTGCCTTCGGACCCGTATCGCCCGCGGGTGTCCTGGTAGACCACAGCATAGCCATGGCGCACGAAGTCGGCCGCCATATCGGCACGCGGGCGCGGCTGGTCGTCCTTGGCCGTGCGTTCCGAGCGGCTGGTCTCGCCCTTGCCGTAGGGTGTCCGCTCGAGGATTACCGGGAACGTCCCCTCGCCCGCCGGTCGGTAAATGTCGGCCGTCAGCCGTACGCCGTCGCGCATCGGTACCAGCACGTCGCGTTCGACGATCATGTCGGCCAGGTCTCCGGTGTCGATGGTGCTGTCTTGCATACGGACTCTCACTACGCGTCAAAGGTACCTGCGGGTGCACTGCACCGGCCGGACAATGCTAGCCGGCAAGGATACCTCGTGCCAATGTTCTGGTCCGCCTGTCATGGCTCTGCTGTCGGGAGAGTGGCCGATGTCGAAACGGACGCAGATCACGGGGCGACTTGACGCCTATGTCGATGCGAACTGGCTGCGCGACAGCGATGTCAAACGCTGGCTGCGCGAAGAAACCTCCAAGCTGCCGGGCGGCATGATGCAGGTGACGGCCGATCAGGGCCAGCTGATGGCGCTGCTGGCGCGCGCCATCGGCGCCCGCATCGCGGTCGAGGTCGGCACCTTCACCGGCTACTCGGCGCTGTGCGTCGCCGAAGCGCTACCGCCGACCGGCAAGCTGCACGCCTGTGACGTCAGCGAGGAATGGACCCGGGTCGGCCGGCGCTACTGGAACGAAGCCGGCGTCACCGACCGCATCGAGCTCCATATCGGCCCTGCCCTGCGCTCGCTCGACGAGCTGATCAACGGCGGCCTGGCTGGCCACGTCGACATGGCGTTCATCGACGCCAACAAGACCGACTACGACGCCTACTACGAACGCTGCCTCAGGCTGCTGCGGCCGCGCGGCCTGATGCTGATCGACAACGTGCTGTGGAGTGGCGCGGTGGCTGATCCCGACGACCACACTGCCGATACGCTGGCCGTGCGCGCGCTCAACGCCAAGCTGAAGGACGACGATCGCATCGACCTGGGCCTGCTGCCGGTCGGCGACGGCATGACGATCGCGCTGAAGCGGTGAGCTCGGCTGGTTCAACCGGACCGCGCGGCTCCTGCCGCGCTCTTCTGCTTGACCGGCGAACCATGAGCGCGCCGGGAGGCGCGCGGTCCGGTTGAGGCGCCGCCTTTCGCCGCCGTCACAATCAGGTCTCGCAGCCACTTGTGCGCCGGGCGCTGGTCGTGCCGGCGGTGCCAATAGAGCGCCCAGTGGAAGCGATCAGACGCAAACGGCAGATCCACCGTCGCCAGCCCGTTGGTCTCGCGGATCATCACCTGAGCCAAACGTTCGGGCATCACAGCCACCAGGTCTGACGTGCGCACCAGCGGCGGCACCAGCAGCCAATGGGGAATGTTGACGGCGACGTCGCGACGGCGGCCGAGCGATGCGAGGATGTTGTCGACAAATCGCGAGTCGGTCGGGCTGATCGAAATCCGCAAATGACGGTGCGCCAGGAACGCATCGATACCGACCGCCGAGCGCAACGGATGGCCGGTGCGGACCAGGCAGACCATGCGGTCCTCAAGGATCGGCAGTTCCTTGATCGTCGCGCCATGTTGCAATCCCATGCTGACGGCAAGATCGATGCGATCGCTCTCCAGGGCATCCTGCGTCTCGGCCGGCGAGAGGTGGCTGATGTCGAGTGCAACGCCGGGCGCCGTCCGCTCGAGAGCGGCAATGATGTGCGGTAGCAACAGGAAGCCCAGAACGTCGGACATGCGCAGGCGAAACAGCAATGCTGCATGGGCCGGATCGAACGCCGCATCGCGCTCGAACGTGCGTTCGATCTGACGCAAGGCCGCCCCTACCCGGTCGGCGAGTTCCAGTGCCCGCGGCGTGGGCTCCATGCCGTGTGGCGTGCGTACCAGGATGTCGTCGCCGAACAGCCCCCGGATCCGCGACAGCGCATTGCTCATCGCTGGCTGACTGAGCCCGATGCGCACGGCGGCGCGACTGACATGCCGTTCCGACAGCAACGCATCGAGTGCGACCAGCAGGTTCAGGTCGACGCCGCGCAGGTTCATCGTCGCTCCAACATTGAAGGCATGAATATGAATAGCATGAAAATCAATTTCCTAAATGCACTGTCGGCGTGTTTGGTAAGGCCAGCCCGGGCCGATCCGGGCCGGTTCGGGAGACTCGCGACGGATGAGCGCTGCAGCGGACGCCATCAAGGCCAATATCAAAGTCTGCATGTTCGACCAGTACGGCACGGTCGTCGACATGCAGGGCGGGCTCGTGGAAGCGGCGACGCCCTTCCTCGAGCAGAAGGGCTGGAGCGGCAGCCCCAACGCGTTCGTGACCTGGTGGCGCCGCACGCACTTCGAGAACTCGATGATCGACGCGCTGCTCCACCGCGAGCACACGCCCTACCGTGAGATCGGGCATCGCGCGGTGGCCCACGTGCTGGACCGCGCCGGCATCCCCTATTCGATGGACGAGGTCCATGACCTGGTGGCGCAGATCGAGCGGCTGAAGCCGTTTCCGGAAGTGCCGGCGGCGCTGACCCGGCTACAGACCCGTTATCGCCTCGTCGTCCTGTCAAACGGCGATCCCGACATGCTGGAAGCGGCCAAGCACCATCACGGGATTGCCTTCGACGACGTGATCTCCGTCGCGATCGCGAATTCCTTCAAGCCGCATGTCGCGACCTACACCAAGGCGGCCGAGCGGTTGGGCTTGCCGATGGACCAGATCCTGTTTGTCGCCAACCACGCCTTCGACTGTGTCGGCGCCAAGGCGGCTGGCATGCGGACCGCCTTCATCGACCGTCGCAGCCGGCCCTTCGGCATCACGCCGCATCAGCCCGACATCCTGGTGCCGACGATGACGGATCTGGCGAATGCGATCGCCTAGCGCCAAGCCGCTGGCCGGGATCAAGGTGCTCGACGTCAGCCGGGTCGTGTCCGGCCCGTTTTGCACGATGGTGCTGGGCGATCTCGGGGCCGACATCGTGAAGGTCGAGGAGCCGGTGCACGGCGATGAGAGCCGCGGCTACGGGCCGCCGTTCCAGAATGGCGAGAGCGCCTATTTCCTGTCGGTCAACCGCAACAAGCGCAGCATCGCCGCCAACCTCAGGCACGGCGAAGGCCGCGACCTGGTCTGCCGGCTGGCCGAAACCGCCGATGTGTTCGTCGAGAATTTTCGACCCGGCACGGCCGATCGCCTCGGCCTCGGCTTCGAGGCGCTGCGCCAGCGCAACGCCGGTCTCATCTACTGCTCGATCTCGGGTTTCGGCCGCAGCGGTCCGGATGCGCACCGACCAGGCTATGACCTGATCGTGCAAGGCGAAGCAGGCCTGATGGATATCACGGGCCACCCCGGCGGCCCGCCGACGAAGGTCGGCACATCAATCGCCGATCTGGTGACGGGGCTCTACGCCGCGCAGGCGATCACGGCGGCGCTGGTGGGACGGCGCGAGACCGGGGCCGGCCAGCGTGTCGATATCGCGATGGCCGACGCGGTCGCCTCGCTGCTGACGTTCAACGCCGGCATCTATTTCGCGACCGGCGACAGCCCAACGCGTCGCGGTAATGCGCATCCGACAATCAGCCCCTACGAGACCTTCCAGGCCGCCGACGGCTGGCTCAACATCGGTGTGGCGAACGACAAGTTCTGGGCGCTGTTCTGCGGCGCGATCGGCTGCCCCGACCTCATGGCGGATCCTCGATTCGCCACACCCTCGGCCCGGGTAAGCCATCGCCCGGAGCTGATCTCGATGATGGCGCCGCTCCTGCGTCACCGCAGGCGCGATGAATGGGTCTCGATCCTGGGCGCTGCCGGCGTTCCCTGCGGGGCCATCCGCACGGTGGCAGAGGTCTGCACCGCGCCCCAGCTGGCAGAGCGCGGGATGTTCCTCGACGCTACGCATCCGACGGCCGGCGACATCCGCTCGATTGCGACACCCTTCCGCTTCGATGACCAGCCGCCTCCGGCACCCCGTCCACCGCCGCTTCTCGACCAGCATCGGGACGAGATTTTGCGTGACTGGTCCATCAGGGGGAACGAGTGAACATGACACGTATCGTCGCGGTGA
>Ga0187894_10000407_pt1 | contig 57933 bp, 47 predicted proteins | sample GBC1701081metaG_FD_136650 | JGI IMG/M metagenome (GOLD analysis project Ga0187894, IMG submission 136650) | White microbial mat communities from a lava cave in the Kipuka Kanohina Cave System on the Island of Hawaii, USA - GBC170108-1 metaG ...
CGAATCGTTGCCATACCCGTAGACCGTTTCGGCTTTCGACCGTCCGCATCAGGTTTCGTTCAGCGGCATCTATGAACTGCTCTCCGGTAAAATGCTGCTTCAAGCCCGTTTCGGTTTGTGCTCACAGGTCTCCGTGTTGAGGCATTCGTCCGGGAGCCGCAGGCGCGCAACCGGGACACCACCTAGGATGTGAGATTCAACAATCTCGGCGACATCCACCAGGGTGACACCGCCGTACCAAACGCCGTCAGGATAAATCACCAGGTTAGGGCCGTGTTCACACTGATCCAGGCAACCCGCTTTGTTGGCGCGGACGCGATTTTTCAGCCCGCAATCGGCCAGTTTGCGTTTGAACGCGAGTTGCAACTCGCCCACTCCTTCGGGGTCGCAACAGCCTCGCGGATTTTCGGGCGGGCGCTTACTGGTGCAAATGAAAATGTGACGTTCGAATCCGGCCATGCCGATGTACCTCTTGGTTAAAAGTTGAGTAGCTGGTCTGATGACCGGCGCGTCTCCAGTCTGCCTGTGCTTTAGCGCGAGGCGACTCCGTAGCGAGAAGCGTCGCTCACTCCGATGCCCTGAAGCATGAACTCAATCAGAGTGCGTGTAAATTCTTCGCGAGAAATCTTCCTCAGATTCCATCTTTTGAGCGCCCAGGCTGAAGTCATCATCGGCAGAATGTTTTCCAGGACCTGAGGACTTCTGATGCGGAACACCCCCTGACGCACTCCCCGCTGTAGCACTTCGTCGAAAATACGCAGATAACTTCGCTCCTTTTCAAAGACCTCCGAAAGGTGGCCGGAGGTCTTCATCACTCGCGACTCCTGATACAGCAGGATGATCGCATCTTGATACTCGTCGGTGTGGTCCATCGCAGCATAGATTAAGGCCCTCATCTGCTCGATCGGATCCTCGCTGCTCTTCGCGGCCTCCTCCAGGCGATGATAGAGTTCGCCGAGGATGCTGTCGTAAATCAGAAAAAGAATATCGTTCTTGGTTTTGACATAATCGTAAATCGAACCATACGCCAGCCCGGCCAAGTTCGTGATCTGTCGCAGATTGGTTTCGTGAAAACCATTCTGCGTGAATGCCTGAAGCGCCGCTTTGCAAATCTGCTGCCGCCGCTTTTCGACCAGCGACTCATCCTTGACGTTGGTGTGAATTCCGACGCGGCTTTTTTGGTTGCCCTTTTTGCCGCTGCTATTCATAAAATCGCCTTTCTGTTTTCCGGCCTGGAAGACCGGGGTTATGGAGCGCTTGATACGCTTGACGGTCATTCAGGTCTAAACATCGGCAACGTGATTTCCTCCGAAGCATCTTCGAAGGCGACCTTGACCGGCATTCCGATCCGCACTTCCGCCGGGTCGCAGCCGATCAAGTTGCTCATCATCCGCACGCCTTCCGGCAGTTCGATGAGCGCCAGCATGTAAGGCGTCCGATCCCGGAAGGCCTGGGTCGGCGCGCGATGAATCACCGTGAATGAATAGACCACTCCGCGGCCTTCGGAGCGCCGCCACTCGAATTTGTCCGACATACAATCCGGGCAAACGGCGCGCGGATAGAAGCGAAATCGCCGGCAACCAGCGCACTGCTGAAAGACCAGTTCGCGCCGGCGCGCTGCGGCCCAGTAATACTCCGAATCGCGATCGGGTTTCGGTAATGGTCTGCTTTGTTCGGTCATACTCATCTTCCTAGAAGGAGCGTCGCGTGGCTCGAAAGCCAGCCGCCGATGCCGTGGACGAGCGCCAGTTCGGCGCCAGGCGCCTGTCGCGCGCCGCACTCACCGCGCAACTGCCGCACAGCCTCGATGATCAGAAAAATTCCGAATGCGCCCGGATGCGTATAAGACAATCCGCCGCCCGAAGTGTTGGTCGGCAATTCACCGCCTGGGCCGAGCCTGCCGCCCGCGACAAAACTTCCGCCTTCGCCCTTCGCGCAAAAGCCCAGGTCTTCGAGCGCCAGCACCACCGAGATCGTAAACGAATCATAAATTTCAACCACGTCAATGTCGGCGGGCGCGACGCCCGCCATTGCAAACGCGCGACGGCCCGATTCAACCGCCCCCGTCGTTGTCAGGTTCGCCATCTGACTGATCGTCAGGTGCGTCGAGCAGAAGCCCGAGCCGAGCACATAAACCGGCGGCCGGCGCAAATCGCGCGCGCGCTCAGCCGATGCGACAATCACCGCCCCGCCTCCGTCGGTCATCACACAGCAATCAAGCCGGCGCAGCGGGCTGGCGATCATCGGCGATCGCAGCACGTCCTCCACCGTGATCGGTTCACGTATCAACGCGCGCGGATTGAGCGCCGCCCAGTTTCGCGTCGCGACCGCGACCTCGGCCAGTTGCTCGCTCGTGGTGCCAAATTCATGCTGGTGCCGCGCCGCCGCCAGCGCGTAAGCGGCGATCGGCGAAAGATCGCCATAAGGCGTCTCAAACTGCGCCGCGGGCATGCGAGGATCTACGCCTCCGCCTTCGATCACGCGCCGCCGGTCCGACCAGAGCGTGCTGCCGTATGTGATCAGGACGACATTGCAAAGACCCGCGGCAATCGCCAGCGCCGCATGCTCGACCAGATTTTCAAAGGCCGAACCGCCTGTCACAGTCGTATCGGTGAATCGCGGTCTGATGCCAAGGTATTCAGCGATCTGCAGGCTGGGCAAGCCGAGAAAATCAACCGCCATCACAGCATCAACGTCCGATTTGCGCAAGCCGGCGTCGTCCAGCGCTCGCTTCGCCGCCAACGCCTGATGTTGCAGAATCGTCAATCCGACTTCGTGACCGCAATCCGATTCGGCCACGCCGGCGATGACAACCTTTCTTTTGAACGGATCTCTCGTCACGGCAAAGCATCCCTACATCAAAAAGGTCGCCACAATGGCGGTGGCGATCAGCCCGATCAGCACTGGAATAAAATTCTTCTGCGCCAGTTCCTGCGGCGAGACGCGGCAGACGGCCGCGACCGGTACGACTCCCCATGGAATGATGCAGCCGCCGCCCACCCACACCGTCGCGATCTGGCCGAGCGCGGCGATCGTTTCGGTTTTCAAATGCACGGCTCCGGCGAATGCGCCGGCCAGCGAGCCGGTCAGCGGCAACCCGCTGAAGCCCGATCCGACCAGACCGACCACGCCGCCGATCATCGTTTGCATTGCGGCGACCGACACGCGGTTGAGCGGAACGACCTGCGCCAGCGCGTTCGCCAGATCGAACAGGTATCCGCGCGCGCCTTCGCCGAAGACCTGCCGCGCGATTTCCGGCGAGCCGAGATAGAAAAATGAAGCGATGACTATCACCGGCGTAAAAATTTTGATGCCGAAGCTCGCGCCCTTGATCAACTGCTCAGTAATCAGATCGAAACTCTCGACGCCGTGGCTGGCCAGCGCAAGGGCCGTGTGCAGCAGCAGGGTCACTCCGCCAAGCGCCGCCGTCGCCGCTCCGCCGCGAATTTTGAATGCGATCAGCGCCGCCACGACCAGCAGGTAACTGAGCGGAACAATCACGGCGGCGACACGCCCAACCGCAGTCGGTTCCGGGATCGCCGTCGCCGCCAATGATTCAGTCGCCAGCAGCGCGTCATCCTTCTCTTTCGCCAGCGCTCGGTTGATGTCGCGTCGCGCGATCACAAACGCCGCCGTAATCGTCACGATACCCATCGTCAGGATCAGCGGGACCTGGCTTCGCATAATCGCTTCGACGGGAACATTCGCGGCCTTGGCGCTGATGCCTGGCGCCCCCTGGATCACGTAATCGGTCGAAAGCGCCACGCCGTGACCGAACAGATTCATCGCCACAGCCACCGAAATCGCCGGAAGCCGGGCCGCGGTCGCGGCCGGCGCCAACACCGCTCCAACCAACGCCGTCGCGGGCGAAGGCCACAGAAAATACGAGGCGACGAGCATCACTCCGCCAACGATCCAAAAAGCCGCCACCGGCGATTTCATCAACGTTCGCGCAGGCGCTATCATCAAATGCTCCGCTCCGATCTTTTCCAGGCCGGCGGCTAGCCCGCCGATCAGCGAAACTACCAGGATAATGTCAATCAACTCGCGCCCGGCAACCACACAGGATTTGAAGATGGTTTCAATCGCGCCGAGCGGCGTGCCCGTCACGACCAATCCGACGATGAATAGCCCGACGATGCAGGGGATCAGCGCATCGCGCCTCAGCGCCATGGTGATGACCACGATGACGACAAAGCCCGCGTAAACCCAGTGCGCCGATGTCAATTCCATCATGTTTATGCCCGCTCCAACTGGTAGCCGGCCCGTTCACGATCCCAGGTTTCGGGCCGGTGGCCTTCTTGCCGGAGCTTGTATTTTTCGACGCGTTGTGTCGGCGTTTTCGGCAAGGCCTCCCGATATTCGACGTAACGCGGAACCATGAAATAAGCCATGCGCCGCTCGCAAAATCTGATCAAGTCTTCGGGCGATAACCGCTCGCCCTCTTTGAGCACGACGACGATTTTCACCTCGTCTTCGCCGAGTTCGGAGGGCGCGGCGATGGCGGCGGATTCGAGCACGGCGGGGTGCTGGTTGACGATGCGCTCGACTTCGAACGCCGAGATGTTCTCGCCGCGTCGGCGGATCGCTTCCTTCTTTCGCCCGACGAAGTATAGAAAGCCGTCTTCATCCATCCAACCCAGATCGCCCGTGTGAAACCACAGGTTGCGAAACGCCGCGAGCGTGGCGTCAGGCATCTTGTAATAGCCCGACATCATCGTGTAAGGCTCGCGCGGACGGATAACGATTTCACCGGTATCGCCCGGGCCAAGCGCATTGTCATCGTCATCCACGATTCGCACTTCGGTCGCCGCCGCCGGACGCCCACAGCAACCGGGACGGCGCGGCTCGATGATTTCAGGCGGGGTAACAACGCCTTCCGTCATCCCGAAAGTTTCATACACCACACGCAGGCCGAAGCGGCTCTCGAAACCTTCCAGGTCTTCGGGCGGCGGAACAACCATCGCCAGCCGCACCTCGTGATCAGCGTCATCATCGCGCCGCGGCGCCTTGGCAAGAATATTGCCCATCGCGCCGAGCGCCAGAAACACCGTCGCGCGTGAGCGGCGAATCTCATTCCAAAACGTCGTGGCGCTGAAATGTTCATACATCGCCACGCGCGCATCGAAAACCAGCGCCGCCAGCACCGTGCAGACCTGCGCGTTAACATGAAAAAGAGGTAGACAGGTGTAGAGCGCATCCGCCGGCCCGTCATTCATCCCGCCGCCGATAGCCCTGGCCGCGTGGTAATAATAGTGATGTGACATCACCACGCCTTTCGACGGCCCGGTCGTTCCGCTCGTGAACAAAATGCTCATCGGGTCGGAATGCCCGACCTCGACGCGCGGCGCTTCGCCGGAAGATTCGTTGAGTTCAGCCAGCGCGCCGGCGCCGGACTCGCCGGCGAACGCGCCGTGTGTCCAGATGCGCTTCACTTTCTTCAACCCGCTTTCAATCTCCCGCCACCGCGTCAGATACGCGGCGTCGAGGATCACGGCTTCGGCGTCCGATTGATCCAGGATATACGCGAGCAATTCGCCCTTGTGCGCCGTGTTCACGGGAACCATCACCGCGCCGATTTTCGCCAGCCCGAACCAGCAGTAAAGATATTCGGGACAGTTGGGCAGCATCAAGGCGACTTTACTGTCTTTGCCGATGCCACGCGCGAGAAAGCCGTTCGCGAAGCGGTTCGCGCGTTCGTTGAGCCGCCGGTAAGAGATCTCCTCCTCGCCCTTGAAGTCGAGGAACGCGCGGTCGCCGTGCATCGTGGCCTGCGCTTCGAGAAGGCGTCCCAGGGTTCGTTCCTTAACCGGCAGTTCTTTCATCGCGACAGTTGCTCCTTCATCCATTGCGCCAGATCACGCGCCAGCGATTCATCGGTCTCTAAAATGTCATAGCCCAGCGCGCCGCCGGGGTAAACAAGCAACCGGCTGCCGCGGTGTTTCGTCGCGGCATAAGCCGCAGCCATCGAACCATTCGTCGCCGTCTCGATGGTTTGACTCGCCAGATAAAAAATCGGGATGTCGAGTTTCGCGATCGCCTCGCGTTCCTGTGGATTGACGAGCGTCGTCATCAGCGCGAGGCCGCCGACACGCGCTTCACCGATGGCCGCCGCCAAAGCATAGGTTGCGCCGCGATCCGCGCCCATCAGACCGATGCGCGAAACGCCGGGTTGCGCGGCGAGAAAGGCGACCGCGGCTTTCGCGTCGAGCGCGGTTTTGTTCCGCTCCTCAGCCGCGAGCGAAAGCAGATCGCCCTTGCCCGTGCTCTGCCCGCGCCCGCGCGTATCGAAGGCGAGCACCGCCAGCCCGCGCCGCGCCAGCAGTTCCGCCAGATGATTCCAGACATAACGATCCGTGAAACTGGAATGAACCAGCGCCACCGCCGGAGCGGGATTTTTTTCATCCATTCCCTCAGGCGTTCTGAGCGTGCCGTGCAGCGTCCAGCCGTCTTCACTCCGAAACGAGACTTCGCGGGCCTGGCCATAAGATTTCAGTTGCGCGACGATCCAGTCGGCCAGCCCCTCTTCAAGCGGTTTCTCTTTCGGTTTTTCCGAACGCCAAACGCTGAACATCGTCGTCCCCATGCCGATGTCTTTGTAAACAGCGATGCGGCTGTCGGCGTTGCGCGCCAGTTTGTATGCGTCCGCCAAGTCGCGAAAACTCTCGCGATCTTCCTTGCTCACGACGAACGAAAGCGGCAGGTCAGGGTACGCGGCAATCTGTTGTTTCGCGGCCTCGCTCATTCGCCCCGAGAGCAGAATAATCGCCTTGACCTTGCGATCACCGCTCCATCCCATCAATGCGGCTTCGGCGCTCGCGCCTTCGGCGACGATGCCCAGGTGGTCAGCGTCAATCCCTGGCTGCGCCGCCAGAAATGCGATGGCCGCGCGCACGTCGAGCGCGAGCTTCGACAACTCTTCAGGGCTGAACTCGTGCAGCCTTTTAGCGCCTGCGCTCCTTCCCCGCCCGCGAAAATCAATCCGCAACGTGGCCACATCGCGCGCGCCGATGACCTGCGCCAGCCCCGGGTAGAGATATTGCCCGTACGCGTCGCGGTCGTGTTCATACGAATGCAGAAACAGCACGGCGGGCGCGCGCCCGGCTTTGCTCTCCGGCGCGCTGATCATTCCGGAAATCGTCCAGCCATCGTCGGTTTTGAGAGTGATTTCACGCTCGGCGGCGCGCGTCTGCGCCGAAGCCGCTAATACGAGCGACGTCATTACCAGCCAACCCAGCCACAGTTTGTTATTCATACTCTTCGATTTCATTGACTCAGCTTCTCCCGCATCCATCGCACGACGCGCGGCATCAGGTTTTTGTCGAGCTTGAAGAGCTGATAGCCAATCGCGCCGCCATCATACACCACCAGTTCGCTGCCTTTGTCTTTGGTCAGTTGATACATGTCGGTCAGCGCCTGCGTCACCGGGCCGTGGCCGCGACTGGTGACGAATAGCACCGGCACTCTCTGCGCGCTCAAATATTCTTTTTCCTTTGCGGTCGGAATGTAGCCGGTCAGCACGACAGCGGTTCTGATGCGTGGCTCTTCCGGGAGCGCCGCCATCGCATAGCGCGCCCCGATCACGGTGCCGAGCGCGCCGAGACGGCTGGCGTCAACGTTCGTCTGTGAAGCCAGAAAATTCACGGCGGCTTTGACATCAAGAGGCCCCCGGTCGCGTTCGGCTTTCGGCAGATCGAAATACTTTCCCTTATTCGTACTTTGTCCCTTGCCACGCCAGTCAATGTTGAGCACGGCGAGGCCCGCGCGCGCGAGGGCGATTTCAAGTTCGTGATATGCGAAGCGATCACTCAGGCCTGAATGCATCAGAATTACCGCCGGATATTTTTCCGCTCCACTTTGCGGCACGCGCAGATTGCCGTGAATCTTCCAGCCGTCTTCGGTCTGAAACGTTACTTCCGTTAGCCATCCGGTCGAGAGCAACCTGGCCGCCATCCACTCGCCGATCGCTTCGTGCAGCGGTCTTTCGTTTGGATACTTCACGCGAAACAGGCTCAGCATCCACGCGCCTACGCCGAGGCCGTCATATATTTCGATGTTCGTCTCGCTGCTCTTCGAAGAGAAGTAAGCGTCGGTCATATCGGCGAAGCCGCGCCTGTCTTCGCCGCTGACAAGCAGAAGCAACGGCAGGTCGGGGTTCGCGGCCAGCGCTTTTTTCGCCGCGTCGCTGAGCCGGCCGGAAAGCATCGCCATCGCTTTGATGCGGCGATCTCCGTTCCAGCCCATCACCGCCGCGTCGGCGCTCGCCCCTGCGGTGATGATGCCGGTGCGCGACGGATCAATCATCGGTTGCGTTTCGAGAAAAGCGAGCGCGCCGCGCACGTCGAGATAAACTTTCGACAACTCATCCTCGCTGAACGAGTGCAGTTCCTTTGACCCGATGCTCTTGCCGCGCCCGCGCAAATCAATCCGCAACGTGGCGACACCCTTGTTAGCCGCCACCGGGGCGATGCCCGGATACTGCCCGCGCCCGGGACCGGGATCGCGGTAGACGCCAAAGGCCGCGCGGTCGTGTTCGTGCGAAGGCAGAAAGATGACCGCCGGGACTTTTTCCTTCACGTTGTCAGGCGTGCTGAAGGTTGCATAAATCGTCCAGCCGTCTTCCGTTTTGAAGGACACTTCCCTTTCATCGGCTCGCGCCGTTTGCGCCGACAGCAGCAAAGCGGCGCTCAGGAAAGCGAAACAAAGAATAAATTTGGACTGCGCTCTTTCCATTTGTTTCATCGGGCGAAATCGTTGATCAAAATCGAAACCGTATCCGAGTCGCGGTTGGCGACAGCGAGATCGGGATTGCCGTCGCGATTGAAATCGCCAGCGACGACGGCGCGCGTCGCGGCCATTCCACCGAAATGAATTGCGGGCGCGAAGCCGCCTCTGCCGTCACCGGCCAGCACGGAAACGGTCGCCGAGCCGAAATTGACGACGGCAAGATCGGCATGATCGTCGCGATTGAAATCCGCCGCGATCAGCACCGCCGCGGTTTCACCCGCCGCGAAATGACGTGACGCGGCGAAACCCCCTCTGCCATCGCCGGCGAGCATCGACACGCTCGCCGCGCCGGTATTCGCCGTCGCGAGGTCCGTTTTGCCGTCGCCATTGAAATCAGCGGCGACCACCGAAAAAGGCCCGCGCCCGGTTTCAAAACTTACTGCGGAGGCAAAGCCGCCTTTGCCATCGTTGAGCAAAACCGAAACATTCGCTGAAAAAAGATTCGCCGTCGCCAGGTCAGGATGGCCATCGCCGTTAAAATCGCCCGTGGCGACTCCGCTCGGCCCCCGCCCGGTTGGGTAGTTCGCAGTCGCCGCCAGCTTTCCGCGCCCGTCGCCAAACAACACCGACAATGTATTGGCGTCGCGATTGACGACCGAAATGTCCAGATGCCCGTCGTGATTGAAATCACGCACGACCAGAAAGCTCGGCCCGCCGCCGGTTTTGTATGCGACAGGCGCTGCGAAACCGCCTTTGCCGTCGCTGATTAGAATCGAAACATCGCCGGAGTTCTCATTGCCGATGGCTAAATCAGGGAGGCCGTCTTCATTGAAGTCGCCAGCGCCGACCGCGCGCGGCCCGTCGCCGGATTCAAATAACGCGGGCGCGCCAAAGCCGCCTTTGCCATCGCCAAGGATCAGCGCGATTTTTGCCGGGAAGCCGCTGACCGCGAGATCATCGTTGCCGTCGCGGTTGAAATCAGCGACTGCGGCGGCGCGCGGGAAATGGCCGACCGGAAAGCTCGGACTGGTCGCCAACCCACCCGCTCCGTCACCCATCAACACCGAAGCGTTTTCCGAATCACGATTGGCGACCGCGACATCGGCTTTGCCGTCACGATTGAAATCGGCCACGGCGAGCGCCATCGGGCTGTCGCCGGATTTGAAGCTTTTCGCCGCGGCGAAGCTTCCTTTGCCATCGCCCGCCAGAACGGAAAGCGCGCCGGAGAACCGATTCGCCACGATCAGATCGGCGTGACGGTCGCTGTTGAGATCGCATGTCACGACAGCCTGGGGTTCGGTTTCGACGTTGAAGGAACGCGGCGGCGCGAACCTGCCCTGGCCATCTCCGATCCAGATCGTTACAAAACCCGATTTCGGATGCGCGGTGACGAGATCAATGCGCCCATCTTCATTGAAATCGCCCGCGACAGACGACACCGGATTGTCGCCGACGCCGAGTTCATCCGCCGGCTTGAAACTTCCCCTGCCATCGCCGAGCAGCGCGGTCACGTTGGCCGAACGCCGGTTTGCAATCGCCAGATCAACCAGGCCGTCGCCGTTGAAATCCGCCGCCGTCACCGAGCGCGGTTCGCTGCCCGCTCTGAATGTCACCGGCGGCGCGAAATCGCCCCGGCCGTCGCCGAGCAGCGCCGTCACGTTATTCGAGAACCCGTTCGCCACTGCCAGATCGGTGTTGCCGTCGCGATTGAAATCGGCCGTCGCCACCGCTGTCGGTCCTGATCCGACAATAAAATTGCGCGCGGCGGCGAATCCGCCTTTGCCGTCGTTGAGGGCGACGGAAATGTTCGATGAAAGCTGATTGACCGCGACAATGTCCATCCGATTATCCCGATTGAAATCGGCGAGCGCGATGGCGACCGGGCCCGCGCCGGCCGCGATATTCCGCGGTTCGCTGAACCCGCCCTGCGCGTCGCCAGCCAGAATCGAAATATTGCCGGAGCCGAAATTCGCCGTCACCAGATCAGCGACGCCGTCTGTGTTAAGATCGCCGGCAGCGATGGCCTGCGGGTAATTTTTCACAGTCAGGTCACGGCGCGCCCGAAAGGAAATCTGCGGGGCAGGGCTGCCGCCGGCAATCAGCAACGTGAAAGCGCACATAACAAACAGAAATGATCTGAGCGAGTTCATATGAATTTTCAGACCCATAACTTTCAATCACGCCGCTCGGTAGTGATGAGCCGGCGCGGAATGGCGGCTTCAAGCCAACCCCTCGCAGTCGAAGCCGCGATCAACGTGTTGCGCAACGGCGGTCATGCGATTGACGCGGCGGTCACCGCCACCGCCGTGCTTTCGGTCGTCGAACCGCAATCCACGGGCCTCGGCGGCGATTTGTTCGCCATCATCTGGCTCGCCGAAGCGCGGCGCCTCGTCGGACTCAACGCCAGCGGTCGCGCGTCGCGCCTGGCTTCAGCGGAAGCCTTGCTCGCCGCCGGACACAGCCGCGCGCCGGCGGAAGGCGCGTTGAGCGTCACCGTGCCGGGCGCGCTCGATGGCCTGGCGCGATGCCTGACCGATTACGGAACCATCTCGCTCAAGCAGGCGCTCGCGCCCGCGATCTTTTACGCCGAAGACGGCTTCCCCGTCACCGAAATCACCGCGCGGATGTGGGCGCGCGCGGCGGCAAAACTTTCGCGCAACGCCGAATCGGTCCGCATCTGGCTGCCAGCCGGTCGCGCGCCGCTGCCGGGCGAAGTGTTTCGCAATCCTGATCTCGCCCGCACGCTCGGGATGATCGCTGAACTCGGCCCCGAGATTTTCTACCGCGGCGAACTCGGCCACGCGATCGTCAACGCCATCTGCGATCTCGGCGGCGTGATGCGCATTGACGACCTGAGCCAGCACACTTCGGACCTGGTCGAACCGATCAGGACTTCATACCGCGGTTTCGAGGTCGTCGAACTACCGCCCAACAATCAGGGACTTGCCGCGCTCCTCGCGCTCAACATTGCCGAAGGCTTTCCGTTCGCCGAAATGGAGCTTCATTCGGCGGATCGCCTGCATTACCTGATCGAAGCGATGAAACTCGGCTTCGCCGACGCGCAGGCTTATATCGCCGATCCACGCGAGCCGATTGATCTGGAGACCTTGCTCTCGAAGCAGTACGCGGCGCGGCGTCGAGGCGAAATCCGCGCGGACAAAACAGTGGCCGCCCGTCCCGGCCTATCGCCTTCATCAGGCGATACGGTGTATGTCGCGGTGGTGGACGAGCGACGCAACGTGGTGTCAATGATCAGCAGCGTCTTCAAATCCTTCGGCTCCGGCGTCACCGTCCCCGGAACGGGACTGGTGTTGCAAAATCGCGGATCGGGCTTCACGCTCGAAACTAACCATCCTAACTGTCTGAAGCCTGGCAAACGGCCTTTTCATACGATCATTCCCGCGATGATCTTGCGCGATGGCTGTCCCTGGGCCTGTCTCGGCGTCGTCGGCGGAATGATGCAAGCTCAGGGGCATCTGCAGGTCGCATTGAACCTGATTGATTTCGAGATGAACCCGCAGGCCGCGCTCGACGCCCCGCGTTTCCGCATCCTGGAAGACGGCCAGCTCGCGCTCGAAGACGGCATCCAGGAGAGCGCGCGCGCTGAACTCGCCGCGCGAGGGCATCGGTTGCAATCCGATGAAACCGAAGAAGGTTACGGCGGCGGCCAGGTGATTCTGATTTCCGACTACGCTCTCTTCGGCGGTTCCGACCCGCGCAAGGACGGCTGCGCGATCGGGTACTGATTCAGGCCTCAGCCATCGCAACCGCCTTCTCTTCTTCCCCAACCGCCTTGCCGCCGCGCACGAGCGAGGTGACGATCACGACCGCCGCCAGCGCGGCTGAAATCAGGAACAGCAGGCTGACCGCCGACGCGAAGGACTGCTGCTCGGCTTGCGCGCCCGCCACGCCGTTGGAAATCAATCGCTCCATCGCCGCCACCTGGACGAGGGAAAAGATCAGGCTGGTCACGGCCACGCCGCTCATCGAGCCCAGGCTTTTCAGCGCGCTGATCATTCCCGAAGCGATGCCCAACCGGCTGCGCGGCACGGCGCACATAATCGCGCTGTTGTTCGGCGGCGTGAATAAACCCGAGCCCAGACCGAAGGGGACCAGGCGCAGAATCACGCCCATCGCGCTCGTCTCGGTTCCCATAGCGCTGAGTCCGATTAGCGAAACAAAATTGACCGCCGCGCCGAGCGTGCATACGGCGCGCGCGCCGAATTTATCCGCCAGATGCCCGCCGAGCGGCGCAGCCACCAGCAGCACTAGCGGCACTGGCGCGAAGATGGCTCCGATCTTCGATGGGGTAAATCCTCGTACGCGATCCAGGTAAAATGGCAGCAGAAACGACAGCACCGACAGCGCCCAGAAACTCAGAAAGCTGCTCGTCACGGCGGCGCTGAAAGCGCGGCTGCGAAACAAACTCAGGTCGAGCAGCGGATGTTCCACCCGCCGCTCAATCGCCAGAAAGACGGCCGCCAGCGTGACGGTCACAACCAGCAATAGAGCGATCGTTGGAGCCTCGCGGTCCTTTTGCGTCAGCGCATTCGTGAGAAAGAGAAAACAGGCCAGCGCGGCGACCAGCGTCACCGCGCCTCTGAAATCGAACGGCTCGCGGCGGCGTTCGGTTTTTCCCGCCGGCAGCGCCTTCACCGCCAGCAGCGAGCCGGCGATCCCCGCCGGAATGCCGATGTAAAAAATCGCGCGCCACCCGAACTTCTCCGACAAAAACCCGCCGAGCAGCGGCCCGGCCAGCGCCGCAATGGCGATGACTGATCCGTGACTTCCCAATGCCTTGCCGCGCTCTTCCGCTGGAAAACTTTCGGTCAAGATCGCCGAACCGTTCGCCATCAACGCCGCGCCGCCGATGCCCGTTACGCAGCGAAACGCCGTCAGCAGCCAGACTGTCGGCGCAACGCTCGACAACGCGGAGCCGAGCGTGAACGTAATGATGCCGAACAGGTATAACCGCTTTTTGCCGTACAGGTCGGCAATGCGCCCGAAAATCAGCACCAGGCTCGTAACCATCAGCAGGTATGCCGTGACAACCCATTTGATGACCGCCAGATCAACCTGAAAATCACGCGCCATCACCGGCAACGCAATGTTGACGACGTTCGTGTCGACATAGGCCATGAACGTGCCAAGTGCGATCGAGACAAAACTTAGCCACTTCGCATTGCGGATTGCGGATTGCGGATTGCGGATTTCAGCGTTCATACTCGGATTGCGGATTGCGGATTGCGGATTTCAGCAATCCGCAATCCGCAATCCTAAGGCAGATCGCCTCTTGTTATCGGAATCTTTGCGGTCAGCACGTCCTCGACGCTGAAGAGGATCAAGCTCTTCAGAAAGCTCCCGATTGCTTGTTGTTCTTTCGCTGACAGCCTTGCAAATTTATTTCTTGCTTTAAGCGCCTCGCCGCCGTGTCGCAGAATCGCCTCTTCTAGTGTGGCCGCGCTGCCGTCGTGCAGGAATTCGGTGTAACTGCCGATGCCCCACAACGGACTGGTGATAAAGACGGTATTCGCGACCCTTTCCTCATCGTTCGCGTCGGCCATCCGCGCGCCCATCTCGTGACGCTTCAGGTCGGAGTAAAGCGGCGCGACGAAAGGATGTCGCTTTGGCTCGACGCGCAATATCGGACGCAGGCGATCAGGATCGAGATAACCATCTTCTATCGTGCGGTAGAGCCAGCGCCGTTCAGCTTCAAAGCGCTTCGTTTCGTCGTTCCAGAAAATCATCAAATGCTCAACGCGCGGATCGCGCCTGACGCGCATGGCGGGGCGATGGCATTCGGCGCAGCCGATAGTTTCGAAAATCCGCTCGCCCGCTTTAACTTCGTTCGTGACGGGGCCGCGCCCCGGCGCTGGATAATTGACGAGGTAATGCTCGATCAGCGACAGCGCGCCCTGCGTCAGTTCGTCAGCCACGCCATCGCCGTCGGGATCGAGTCCGGCTGTGATCGCGCCGTCGCAACGGCCGTCGCCGTTTTTGTCGCCGCCGGGACATTGAAACCGATCCTGCGCCTGCAATCCTAGATGATTGAACGCCGAGCGACTGACAAAGGCGCGAATGTGTGATTCGACGCCCTTACGCCCGAAGGGTCTGACGATCAGGTCCCGGTTGACGCCGCCGCCGTCACGAATGCCCAGCCCCTGCTCGTAATTAACGCCGTTGGCGGTCACGCGCGGTCGTCTTTCGGCCTCCGCCGCCCTGAGGTCTTCGCCCGCTTCAAGCGCCAGTTGCTGGATCAGGCCCGCGCCGAATATGTCGCGGCTGCGGATCGTATTGCCCGCGGTGAAGGTGTAATGCCGCCTGTCGCCGAATCCGGCGGAACCCGCGGGCGCGCCATGACAGGTCGCGCAGCTACCCGCTTCAAAGCGCGACTGCGGCATTGCCCTCGTGGCTTGCCGGTCGCGCAGAACGCAGGGCAGGCCGTTGCAGCCGCTGTCTTTGTCTTCGGCGAAATCGCGATGAAAGAGCGATCGCCCGAACTGGATTGCGCGGCGCGTCAGATTTTCGCGATGAATCAGGAACTGCGCCGTGTTCGGCGTGCGCTCGTCACCTTCCGGGTAGCGAGCGAAATCAGTCTGCCTGAAACCGAACTGCGCGTTGTGAGCTGACGCCGTCAAGGAAATTAGGGCGATCAGACACAGCAGGCCCGCATTCATTCGTTTCAAAGACCTGTTCGCTGTTTCACTGCTCATGCGTAGCATCAGGCCGAAAGCTTCCAGTTCTTTGGCTAATACCGGATGGAAACCGTTTTCACCCGCGTGAAAAAGTCCATCGCGACGCTGCCCTGTTCACGAAAAGTATCGGTGCTCGATTTCTTCATCCCGCCGAACGGCGCATTGACCGACACACCAGTCGTCGGCTGGTTGACTTTGACCATTCCGGCCTCTATCAAATTGGCGAAGCGCTGCGCGCGACCGAGGTCGCGCGTGCAGATCGCGGCCGACAATCCGTACTCGACAGCATTGGCGACGTGGATCGCTTCGTCAAAATCACTGACTTCGATGATCGCCAGCACAGGGCCGAAGATTTCTTCCCGCGCAATCCGCATTTGTGGCTTTACGCCTCCGAAGATCGCGGGTTCGATAAAATAGCCGCGGTCATAACCGTCGCCGCTGAGCTTGCGCCCACCGAAATGCAGTTCCGCGCCTTCCCGCCTGCCGATCTCGACATAACTGAGAATCGTTTTTTCCTGGTTGGCGTCGGCGACCGGCCCGATGTTCACGCCTTCGCTGAGCCCGTTACCGATCTTCAGCTTCATGGTCGAGGCGATCAGTTTGTCGGTGTACTCACCAATCACATTCTTCACGACGATTGCGCGGCTCGTGCCGGTGCATGCCTGTCCGGTCAGACCGAACGCTCCCTGAATCGAGCAGGCGACGGCTAGATCGAGGTCGGCGTCTTCAAGCACGATGATCGGATTCTTGCCGCCCATCTCAAGTTGCGTGCGGCAGGTCGTCGCGACTTGATGCTGAATCGCATCGCCGACGTCATAAGAGCCGGTGAATGTCACGGCGTTGATTGCCGGGTTGCTGACCATTTCGGCGCCGACGACTGAAGCCGGCCCGGTGAGGATATTGATGGCGCCAGCGGGCGCGCCCGCTTCGCTCAGAATCTCTCCGAGCTTTAATCCGAGCAGCGGCGTCAGCGACGCAGGCTTGAAGACGACGGTATTGCCCGCGGCCAGCGCGGGCGCGATCTTCCGCGCCGGGATCGTCATCGGAAAATTCCAGGGAGTGATCACCGACACCACGCCGAGCGGAACTCTGAGCGTGTAGAGAAAAGTGGATGGTTCGTCCGCGGGCAGAGTCTGGCCGCCGACCAGGTGCGCCTGCGCGGCGTAGAACCTGAAGTTCGCCGCCGCGCGTTTTACTTCGCCCGTGCTTTCGGTCAGTGTCTTGCCCTCTTCGCGCGTGAGCAGCGATGCGAGCTCAGGAGCTTTCTCTTCAATCAGTTGCGCCGCGCGGTAAAGCACATCGGCGCGGCGCGATGGCGCGGCGGCGGCCCACGCGGGTTGCGCGGCCTTTGCCGCGTCAATCGCCTGCCGTGTTTCTTCGAGCGTGGCCAGTTGAAAGCGCCCGACCACATCGGATGTGTCCGCCGGATTCAGATTAGCAAAGGTCTGCCCGCTCGCCGATTCAACCCAGCGGCCATTGATCAGATTCTGATATGTTTTCGTTCCCGATGGCTGCATCAATTATCCTCACTCAGTAACCGATGATTATCTTGTCCTGCAAACGGCGAATCGCCTTGATCACGCTCATCACGACCAGATAACCGGTCTTCGGATTTTCGGGTCGGGGACGATTTTTGAGTTCCAGTTTCAGTTCGCCGAAATCACCGCGCGCGTGCAATTCAAACATGTTGTGCTTGATCGTCGGATCGGCGCAAATGCGAATGATCGTGCGATCGAATCCGATACCCGCCAGGCTGAGCGCCGAAGCGACGTTGACGTTTTGCGGAAACAGCCCGGCGGCCTTGCGAACCCGGCCTTCATAAACGCAAACGGCTTCATCCGTCACCTTCATTGCCGCCTCCTCGGCAGGCGTGCCTACCCACGCGACAGGCGGCTTGCGCACCAGCAGAGTGATTTCTTCAATCTCTCCGATAGCGGCTGAAGAAATCGCGTCAAGCGCGCCAAGCGCGCCCGAAGGAATCAGCAACCGGCGACCGCCGGCTTCCGCCGCGTGTTTGATCGCCGAGAGAAACATGTCATCCGCCAGCGCGCCCACGCTTACGGTGATGACGTCGCGCCCGCTGCGCAAGGCCCGTTCAGCATACAGCTTCAATGCGGCATGCCCGGCGACTTCGACGACCACGCCTGTCTCTGTCGCGAAGAATTCATCCGGGTCAGCCGTGACTTTGCATTGCAACTGCTTCACCTCATCCGCGCTGACCCTGCCCGCGTCACGAACCAGCAGCGCCGCGAGTTCGACACTGCCTGCCTGACCCGCGCGAATCGCCTTCGCGACAGCGCGGCCGATGGTTCCATAGCCGATTAACCCGATTCGCATTATTCTTCCTTCCGCGCCGCCGCTTCCGCGATCTGATGATCCAGATCAGCCGGGATGCCGCCGCTGACTCCGACCGCGCCGATGACTCTGCCGTTTTCGATGATCGGCGCCGCGCCCTTGGTCGGTACGAACCGGCCAGGGCCGAGGCCAACGATGCTTTGCGCAAAGAGCGGGCGCGCTTTCCATCGCTCTTCAAGCTCGGCGGTCGAAGCGCGAAACGCCGCCGCCGTGACCGCTTTGGCCTGCGCGATTTCCGGCGTCACCCAGAGCGCGTTGTCCATCCGCAACGCGCCGGCCAGATGGCCCGCCTCGTCAACGACGACGATCGCGGCCTCGACGTTCAGCTCTTTTGCTTTCGCTTTGCCTTGCCGCAAACATTGCTCCACTCGTTCGAGCGTCAGTTCAGTCATTGCTCCGATCTCCCTCGCTGATTCAGATTTCCGGCGTGTCATCCTCTTTGCCATGCACCGCGAACCAGTACAGGCCGTTCATATGGTTCCACCGCTTCTGCGCCGCGGCGCGCACGCCTTCAACCGCGGCCTGCCTGAGTTCAGGCGTGTTGCAATATTTGTCGGTCATCTTGAATCCGCGCGCGCTGTGAATTTCGTCGGCGGCGATGTGGCCCCGGAAGAAACGAATCTCCTTGTCCTTCGGATCCCAGCCATAATTTTTATGCAGGCTCGGCACGACGCGCGTGTAAATCTGCGGCGGCTGCGATTCCAAGCCGATCATCAAAGCCGCGCACGACACCGGCCAGGGATTCTGATAAATGAACCGCCAGCCCCAGTCCTTGAGCGCCTGCGTCCAGGGCAGCACTTTGGCATTGACGACGTCGCTACGTTTCAAGCCGCAGGCTTTCGCGTAATCAACCAGCATCTCCAGGTGGCGATCCGTCGGATCTTCTTCCTCCTTGAGGTTTTCGAGGATGCTGTCCTTGACTTCTTTTTCGGGACAAGCGGCCCAGAGGTAAGCCAGCCAGTTCAGATAATCGGTGACGAAGTGATAATGCTGGACGACGTAAACGGCGGTCTGCTTCTTCGTCAGTTCACCTCTTTCCCACAAATCAATAAATGGATGATCCTTGCTGTGCCGCTCGTCTCTCGCGGCTTTCAAATCATGAAGAAATGATTTTGTCGCTGCTTTTGCCATGCGTTCTCCTTGGTTAACTCTGGGAGCGCACGCGGCTCGCGTGCGCTATCTGCCGGAGCACGCGAGCCGCGTGCGCTCCCGGGGGATTTTCATTGTTTAAGGCCTCTTCGTGAAATGACGCGCGACAATGCGATCGGAGGCGAAGATCGCCACGATGCCGACCGTCAGGAACAAGCCGAGCGTCGGCGAGCGCGGGATCGAACCCGCGTCAACGATGAACAGGTTCTCCACGTCGTGCGATTCAAAGTTCTGATTGATGACGGAATTTTTCGGATCGCTGCCGGCGCGCGCGCCGCCGACCAGCCATTTGAACGTCAGCCCGCCGCGCGGAATGATCGGTTCGGCGATCACTTTTTTCGCGCCCATCTTTTCAAGCAGCTTCTTCGCGATCTCTTGCCCGGCGGCGAAGGTCCTCTGCACATCCGGGTGGAGGCTGCGATAGATGCGCTCTTCCTTGCCGGTTTCGGGGTTGTAGGCGATGACTTCCGGACCGAAGATCTGCACGCTGCTATCTTTGGCGATGCGCCCGCGGGGCGCGCCGCGCGGCAGCTTCGTATCCACCGCGATGCGACCGACGCGATACATCGGTTCGCGCGCTTTCAGCGTCGCTTCTGAAGGCTCGTCCCATGGATTGCAAATCTGCCGCATGAACGTTTTGTGATCTTTACCGAATTGCGGGCCGAAAGGATAGAGCGCCAGCTTTTCCGGGAAGCCGTTGAAGAAGCCGTATTGCGGCGGCATGCCGTAGCCGTTGAGCAGCACGATGCGATCCGGCCCGATTTTCGTCTGGAAGTGATGGAAGGCGTCCACTCCCCAGCCGCCGTCCATCCCGCTGACCTTTTCGTCGAAGAAGCCGACCACGCCCACCTGGCCGCCTTCGCCGTAATGCCCGTCAATGTTGCGCCCGACGTTCGGATTCTCGACGATCAATTGCTCGCCGCATTCTTCTTTCGGACCGTAACCGGAAGCGTAAAGCAGCGGCGGCGTTTCCAGATCGCCGCAACTGACGATCAGCTTTTTCGCCAGCACGGTGATTTCCCGCGCGCCCGCCCAGTCGGCGAATTCGTCTCCCGGATAAACTTCATCCGGCAGAGCGAGTTTCCTGATGATGATTCCGCGCGCGACCGCTTTGCCGCCGCTGCGTTCGATCAGAATTTTTTGCGCGCGCGCATTGGCGATGAATTCCACGCCGTTGCGTTCGGCGATGGGCGCGTGCGTCACCAGCGTCCCTTGCTTCGCGTCGTATTTGCAAATCTGCCGATCGGCGCAATGACCGCAGAAGATGCAGTTTTTTACGGCGCGTCCGTGTCCGGGCGCGGTCTTGTGCCCCATCGCCTCGGCGGCGGCTTTGAATAACTCTGAACTGCGACGATTCGACAGCGCCGCCTCCGGTTGCAGGTGAACATTGAAAACCCGCCGCGCTTCCTCGACCGCGGATTTGAAATTCTCCTTCGTCCAGTCCACGCCGGTTTCTTCCTGCCACTCTTCGTAATCTTCATCAAAGGGAAACCACGCGCCCGAGCCGAAGATGAGCGAGCTGCCGCCAACGCCTCGGCCGCGTCCCGCCGGCGTAACGAAGTTGCGTCCGAATTTGATGTCGCGCGGAATATTAACGAAGGTCCGGCGGCGCAGTGGAATGCCGTAGCCGGGTTTCGGATCGCCTTTCAGATACGCGCCCGCCTCGATCACAGCCACCTTGAGTTTCTGACCGGTTTCGGGATTGACACCCTTTTCCGAGATTTTGGCCGCAAGAATGCAGCCTGCCGTCCCGCCGCCGACGATCGCCACATCGTAGTTCCTAATGTCTACCATCATCCTGCTCCTCGAATTAAGCAGCTCATAGAACCAAGGTCATCTCGCCTTGGCTTTCAGGCTTTCAATAGCCTCGCGTAGCGCTTTGTAATTCCCCTTGTCGCCATGCTTAAAATCAAGATTGCGGAAGCGCACAACGCCCTCGCCGTCGATCACGTAGACCGTTCGCTTGTTATAGCCAAGAGTCGGATCGAAGCTGGCGTAAGTTTTGGCGACTGCATGGTTATGATCCGAAAGCAGCGCGAATTTCAGGTCATGGTGTTTCGCCCATTCGTGATGAGAGAAGACGTAATCGCCGCTGATGCCGAGCACAACTACTCCAAATTCGGCGAGGTCTTTGAAAGTGTCTCTGAAAGCGCACATCTCGGTTGTGCAACCGGGCGACCAGTCGGCTGGGTAGAAAGCCAGCAACACGATCTTCCCCGAGTATTGGGAAAGCCCCAGCCCTTCTTCCGCCTTGTATTGAATTTTTTCCTGTGTGGCGTAGGGCAGTTTGAAGTCCGGCGCCTTTTGCCCAACTTCCGGCGCGGATTTTTCGTCACCATTCAAGGCGTAAACCAGGCCCATCTGGGCGCCGGCTAAAATCAGAAGGGCTGTGCAGATCATTGCTCTCTTAAACATATTTATCCTCCGAATTTAGTAATCTCAGTTTCAATAACAAGGCGGCCTTTGATCCAATTAACGACCTTCAGTTCCAGACCCGGGTCGCGCTCAAATAGTTGATAGCCGAGCGCGCCGCCGTCATAGATGATGATTTCACTGCCGCGCTCATTCGTCAGTTCATAAAGGTCAACCATCGCGTTGGTCACCGGCGCGAACCCGCGGCTGCCGACGAACAGGATCGGGAAATGCGCGCCCGCGATTTCTTCGCGCTCCTTCGCGCTCGGAATGTAGCCTGAGAGCATCACCAGCGCGCCAATGCGTTCGTCGCCCAGCGCCGCGCCGACCGCGAATTTCGAGCCGAGATACGTACCGAGAATCGCCAGGCGATCGGCGTCAACTTCTGGCTGTTCGGCCAGCAGAGCGATCGCGGCCTTTGCGTCCAGATGCGCGCGGTCGCGTTCCTCCCGCGGCAGCGTGAAGTAGTTTCCTTTGCTGCGGCTCTTGCCTCGCCCGCGCCAGTCAATGTTGAGGACCGCGACGCCGCTTCGGGCAAACAGCCGTTCGAGGCTGTGAAAGATGTGGCGATCGCTCCAGCCCGAATGCAGCAGCACGATGCCGGGCGCGCGTTCGCCCTCACCCAAATTGTCGGGAAGGATCAGATTGCCGAAGATCGTCCAGCCGTCTTCCGTCGTGAACGAAACCTCGCGCAATCGTCCGAGCGACTTCAACCGGGCCGCGATCCAGTCGCAGATGACGTTCTCAATCGGCTTTTCATCGCCGGGGTCTTTCGGTCTCAGCCCGATCTTTTCCGTGTCCACGCCCTGCATCTTCGCGAGGAACTCGACGCCTTTCTGGTCGGGATATTTGTACCGCCAGAGCGTGAACATTGTTGTGCCCATTCCCATATCCTCATACACGCGAAAGTCGCTTTCGGGATGCGGCGACGCGGCGTGGGCCGCGGACATGTCGGCCCACCCCTGCTTGTCCTCCTTGCTCACCACGCACAGCACGGGCGTTTCTTTCCGCGCGGCGAGCGAAGCGCGCGACGCATCGTCGAGCCGGCCTGAGATAAACGCGAGCGCCTTCACGCGCGGATCACCTTGCGATCCGGTCACGGCCCATTCCGCGCTCACTTCCTCGGCGAAGATGGCGAAACGATCGCGATCGACCTCCGGCTGCGACGCCATGAAATTGAGCGCCGCATTTACATCGAGATGAATCCGCGCGCGCTGCTGGCCGGTGAACGAGTGATATTCCTGCGCGCCTATGCTCTGGCCGCGACCGCGCCAGTCAATGCGCAACGCCGCGACGCCCTGTGAATTCAAGATCTGCGCCATGCCGGGATAGACGAAAGAAGTGAAGGCTTCGCGGTCGTGCCCTGCGCCGTGTAATAACAGCGCCGCTGGCGCGGAGCGTTCCGCGCTCGCGCCAGCGGGCAGGTGCAAGGAGCCGTATATCGTCCACCCGTCCTCGGTTTGAAAACTGATTTCGCGTTCGGTTGCGTTCATAACTCTTATAAGAGGCGCCGCAAACGGCCTCGTTTGCGCGGTTTCATCTATGCTCAAACTTATTGGAGCGATACCGCCGCCCGCCCCCACGGCGGCTTCACAATTGCTCGCGTATCGCGCAGCGCGAACGAGGCCGTTTGCGCCGCCCTATCGCGGGCGTTTGAAATGATTCGCAATCAGACGTTGCGCGGCCAGCGCTGAAATCGTCGCCAGCGGTCCGACTGCGTCGCCCGACGCCGACCGCGGCTGCACGCTCCCGTCGCAAATGAAGAGGTTTTCGACATCGTGCGACTGGAAGTCGCTGTTGACGACCGATGATTTCGGATCAGACCCGGCGCGGCAGGTGCTTACGCCGTGCGCGATGTGATAGATCGGCGGCATGTCTTCGCCAATGATTTTTTTCGCGCCCATCTTTTGCAGGATCTCGCGCGACATCTCGCCGCCTTCGCGCAGGCGCTTGACGATGGTGTCGTTGCCTTCGTACTCCATCTCCGCCGTGCGCAGGTTGATGCGTCCGCGGTAGCCTTCCGGCTTTTTCAGAACGACCAGAGTCCCGCCGCGGCGCGTCGGGGCCTGTTTCATAAATTGCTTGTGCTCGCGTCCGAAGTCCGGCGCGAACGGCGAGAAGGCCAACCCCCAGGGTTCTTCGACGCCGATCATTCCGCTGTCCTTGATCCGCATTCGCCCGTATGCGTTCGGCCCGGCGTCGTCCAGGAAAAAATGCCCGGCGGGCGCCGCGCCGCGCGCCGCGTCTTTGATCGGCTGGTCGAACCAGGCCATCACCAGGATCGCCGCGTGAATATCCAGATGCCTGCCGATGTTTTTGTTCTCGACGATCAGTTTGTCGCCCAGATCTTCCTTCGGCCCATAACCCGATTTGAAGAGCAGGACCGGCGTACCGACGACGCCCGCGCTGACGACGATCTTTTCGGCGCGCAATTGCGTGGTCTGCCCGCGCTGCTGAAAGATCACGCCGGTCGCAACGTGATGCGCTCCCTTCTTTTCGATCACCACGCGCTGCGCTTCCGCGTCCGGGATGATTTCGACGCCGTGCTTTTCGGCCAGCGGGATGTACGTCGTCATCGCGTTCATCTTGCTGTCGTAGCGGCAGAAATAACCGCCTTCGCAAAAACCGCAATAAAGGCAGTTGCGCCGCGCGACCAGCGCTTTTTGCACATCGCGCCCCAGGGCGCGCGCCGCGTCGCGAAACATCAGGCTGCCTTTGCTCAGCGCGGCGTCGGGTTCGGCGTGAATGTTGTACATCCGCTCGACTTCGGCGGCGGCGGCTCGGCATGCTTCTTCCGTCCAGTCCGTGCCTTCGGCGACCCAGTGCCGGTAATCTTCCGGGTATGGCAGATAGACGCTCGCGCCGTAATGCATCGTCGAGCCGCCCACCATCTTCACCATGCCCCACGGCCACATGCGATCCGCCGCGTCATCGCTGAAGCAGTTCGTGATCATCTGCCGCCGCCGCGGCGAGCCAAGACCTGGGCGCACGGCGCCTTTCCAATACGGCCCGGCTTCGAGCATCGCGATGCGAAGCCGTTCACCGTTTTTCGGATTGACGCCTTTTTCGGCCAGATGCGCCGCGATGACGCTGCCGCCAACACCGGAACCGATGATGATCACGTCATAAGTTTTGTGGTTGATCTGCATCGTATATCAATCGCCCTGGCCGCGCTTCCAATACTTCGTGCGCGCCGCCTCCTCTTCTTCCCAGGTCATCGGCCCTTTGAAACCCGCCACATCCCAACCCGTTCTGATCTTCTTCGTGTTCGGGTTTGTGATCTGGTGTTTGTCGCCGGGTTTCAGAATCGGCTCGCCCTGCTGATCGCGCGGGATGACGTTCTCTGGATAGTTGCGGTAAAAAAGATCGAAGACCCGAGTGCGAGTCTGGCGATAAACGCGCTGCAGAACTCTGAGCTTCGTTTTGTCGCTGAATCTGCCGCCGTCAATGATCTGCCGCAGGTATTCGGCGCGCTGCGTTTCCGTGAGCTGCAGAAACGCGCGCCCTTCGAAGAACGCGCCGCATTCTTTGTTGAATGCGTCCAGATCATCGTCCTTGATCGCGGCGAGCCCCTTCATTACTTCTTCCGTAATTTTGTAAGGCTCCAGGCTACTGTAACCAGGGTCGCCGGGATCGGTCGGAATCAGCGTGTCGCCGAGCGCGGCGAAGATCGCGTGACGATCCACTGGCGTGGCTGGCGCCGGCCCGTTCACGGCGAAGCCGTCCGCCGGAGCGATCGCCGAGACGGCGATCGCTCCGGCGCCTGACCGCTTCAGAAATTCTCTACGCGAAACTCTCTTTCTGCTCACTGTTGGCGCGCTCCTCAAATGCCGCTGGTCAGTTCCAGCATCTTGTCATAGGTGAATGTGATCGCGGGCCAGACGACGACTTCGGACGCCATTCCCGACGCGCGAATCACCGCCGCCATGCGATACGCGACCTCTTCGCTCGGCGCTTCCAGGACGTCCATAAAATCATAGGGGCCGAGCAGCGCCAGGTGGTGCGAGACTTTCACGTCGGGGCAGGTCGCCTTGTATTTCGCGCCGACCTGCTTGCCGATCTCTTCCATCGCCTTGAAATCCTTCGCCAACTCCGGCGACATTTTGACGAGCATGATGAATGTGGGCATGGTTCTTCCCCTTTCACAGATCCTTCGTGATTTCCAGCAGCCTCGGGTAATGCATCGCCGTCCAAGTTTCGACGGAAGAGGCGAAGCCCGATGAGAGAATGACCGCGCTCATCTTGAAGGCGCTCTCCTCGCTGTCAGCCTCGAAGATATCCATGAAATCGTACGGCCCCATCAGCGCGATGTGCGCGGTGACTTTCACGTCGGGACAGGCCTCGCGGTATTTGTTTCCGACCTTGCGGCCAATCTCCTGCATCGCGCTGAGATTCTTCGCCAGCTCCGGCGACATCTTCACCAGCATGACAAATGTGGGCATAAGTCCTCCTGTTGCGTTCCAGCTGATTTAATCGTTGCGGACTGCTGGCATACCTCACTTGTGATAAGTAGTCGTTTCATCGTGACCCCTCGCGGAAAACCGGCAGCCTCACTCCTGCCACCTGATCTTCTTGAAAAAATTCCGTCGCCGTTCTTCTTCCTCCCAAGTCAGCGGCCCGGCATAGCCGGCCACATCCCAGCCGGTCACCACGTTCGTCGTATTCGGGCTGGTGATCTGGCGCGTGTCGCCGGGTTTGAGCAACGGCGCGCGTTGCGCATCGCGCGGCCAGGAATGCTCGGGAAAATTCTGGTAATAAACCGTGAAGACCATCTCGCGCACGTGACTCCAGGTTTCTTTCAGTTTCTTCTGCGCGGCCTCGTCTTTTGAAGCAGTCCCCTGAATAAGACGGTTGAAATAATCCGCGCGCTGGTTTTCGGACAAATCGGTAAATTTCATTCCCAGCGCCTCGACGCTTGACCGATTGAAATAATCCAGGTTCTCGTCGGCGATTTCGATCCGCCGATTGACCTCGTCCGTAATGCCATACCACTCAAGATCTTTATAACCTGGATCGCCCGGAGCCGAAGGGATCAGCGTGTCGCCCATGGCAAATAAAATCGCCTGGCGGGGAACCCCGGAAACCGTGCGCCGCGCCGTCTGTGTATACCTGGCAAAGTTGCGCTCACCGATCGGAAAGCCGGCGTGCAGCGAGGGAACAAATTGCGCTTCAACGGCGCTGATCGCCGTTGCTTCCATCTCAGTGACTAGCGGCGCGGCGATTTCCTTAGTCTCAGCCGGTATGATGATTGAAGCTCCAGCAATCACCGCAGTTCCCGCGCCCGCGCTCTGTCTGATGAATTCGCGGCGCGACAGGTCTTTCTTTCGTCTTCTCTCTTTCCCGTTCTGCTTTGGCATCGTCGTTCCTCTAACTATTCGGCGCTTTTTCCGCCTTTATGGAACCGTCAGTTGGGGTCTCAACCATCTCACGATCATCGGCTCGATGCTCTCGTCAAGTTCGAAGAGCTGGTAGCCGACCGAGCCGCCTTCGTATTCGAGCAGGTGACTGCCGCGATCTTTGTGCAGTTTATAAAACTCGCGGAACGCCTGCGTAATCGGCGGCAACCCCTGGCTGGCGACGAAGAGAATCGGGAAGCGCGCTTTTTCGACATCCGGACGATCCGGCATGCCGCCAAGCATGACAAATGATCTGATCCGAGCGTCCGCCGCCGCCGCCTTTAAGCCATACTTCACGCCGATTGACGACGCGACGATGGCGATGCGATCAGCGCCGATGGCTTTTTGAGAGGCCAGGAAATCGGTTGCGGCTTTGACATCCAGATACGCCCTGTCACGTTCAGGCTGCGGCAGATCGAAGTACGCGCCCTTGCCCTGGCTTTTGCCCCTACCGCGAAAATCGAAATTCAGCACGGCCATCCCGGCAGCCGAGAGCCTCTGTTCCAGGCCATCGAAGACGCGCCGGTCGGTCAGGTACGAGTGAATCAGAATCACGCCCGGAGCGTTCGTTTGACCGCCGCCCTGCGGCGGACGATAGCTGCCGTGGAGCGTCCAGCCGTCCTCTGTTTTGAAGGAAACTTCCTGCGCGCCAGGCGAGTCTTTCAGGCGCGCGGCCAGCCATTCACCGACTGTCATTTCGAGCGGCTTTTCGTCGGGGTATTTGTTGGCCCACATAATGAACATCGAATTGCCCGCGCCGACGTCGCGCAGCAGCGTCAGATCGCTCATCGGATTGCGCGAACGGCTGTAGGCTTCGGCCATATCCACGAGGCCCGCCTTGTCTTCCTTGCTGGCCAGACAGAGCAGCGGCAGATCGGCGCGACTGGCAATCAGCTCTTTCGCGGCTGCGCCCATCCGCCCCGACAGCAAGGCCATCGCGCGTACGCGCTGATCACGGAACGCGCCGTTCACGGCGGCTTCCGCGCTCGCGCCTTCGGCGACGACCCCGATGCGGCTGCCGTCCACCTGCGCATGACGGCTCAGGAACTCAATCGCGCCGCTGACGTCCAGGGCCACGCGCGCGCGCTGTTCCGGCGTGAAGTTGTGATACTCCCGCGGCTCACTGCTCCTGCCGCGCCCGCGAATGTCAATCCGCAGCGTGATTGCATCGCCGAGCGCGGACCGCAACGATTGTTTGGCGAAGGTGTTGACACCGACCTGATGCTGGCCGCGGTAAATGTCGCGGTCGTGCGCGGGCGAATGAACCAGTAACACGGCAGGCGCCTTCGTTCTTACCGAAACCGGAACGCTCAGCGTGCCGTAAATCATCCAGCCATCTTCGGCCTTGAACGAGATTTCGGTCTCGGTGAACGCCGGCGCCGATCCGGCGTTGCTCTGCGCGGCGGCGGTGATCGCCAACGGGCACAGCAGCCATGCGGCTACAGAGGTCAGGAATTTTCCGTTTATCGCCATCAGGTTTCTCCGGCAATCTTCACTTCTTCGTTCCGGCCAGATGCTCGGCCAGATAGCGCGCCGCGACTTCGGCTTCGGCCTGGTTGAGTTGCGCGCCACGCGCGATCATATCGTCAACCGTGCGCCGCCAGGCGCCGGCATTCTTGCGCTGCCCGGTCACGGCGCGCAGCGCGTGACATTGCACGCAGGTCGCCAGGATCAATCCCTTGCCTTCGCCGTCGGGCAGCGCCTGCGCCGGATCAGCCGGTCTGTTCGCGGGCGCCGTTTCGCCGCCCGAAACGGCCGCCGCCGCAGGCTGACGGCTGAAGTGTTGCGCGAGATAAGCAATCAATGCGCTCTCTTCATCGGGCCGCAGCATTGCGCCCAAACGAATCATGTCTTTGACGCTGGCGCGCCATCCGGCTTCGTCCTTGCGTCCGGTGGTGATGCGGTCCAGGCCGTGACATTCGACGCAGGCGCGCGCGACGAGGGATTTCGCCGCGCCTTCTGGCAGCGCGGCGGTTGAGTTCGGATCGGCCATCGCGCTTGCGGCGCCGCGCCGAGCGTTCTCGCCGCCCGCGCTGCCCGTGTTGCCCCTGTTGCCCGCGTTTATTGATGTCGCGCCGGGCGGATAACTCTTCGCCAGGTAATCGGCGATGATTCGGATTTCCTCCGGCTGAACCTGCGCGCCGCGCGCGACCATGTCGCGCACCGTGCGTTCCCAATCGGCGGCGGTCTTGCGCTGCTGGACGGTCGAATTCAGGCTGTGGCATTGTGTGCAGGCCGCCAGCGTCAGCCCCTTGCCTTCGCCGTCGGGCATGGCCGCCGCCGGGTCGCGCCGGCCCACTTCGCGCATCGCGCTGTCCTGCGCGCGCGACAGGGCGCCGCCCGCGCCGAGCGCGAGGATGACGAAAACGACCATTCGTCGTTTGATTCGGTTCGATGACATTGCTTCAAACCTGCCGCGAGCGCCGCCGCGCCACGGAATACTCCGGATACCAGGTTGATTCCGCGCCGATGCCGCTGCGTTCGACCACCATATCGAGCAGGTAGGGCCGGCCCTCTCGCGTCGCCTTGATCGCGCGGCCAAGCGCCGCCTTGATTCCCGACGGATCGGTCACGACTTCGCCGTGTATGCCGAATGCCGAGGCGATGCGCGCGAAATCAACGTCGGGGCTGCCCAGGTAACAGTACATATCCTTGCCGGTCTGACCCTGTTTGCCCATCTTGCCCAGCACGCGCTGGCGCGGTTCGTTGTAGCTGCGGTTGTTCAAAACAATCGTCATGACCGGGACTTCGTAACGCGCCATGCTCCACAACGCCTCGCTTTGAGCGAAGAGGAACGCGCCGTCGCCGATGAGCGAAACGACCTGCTGATCGGGCCGGGCGAGCTTGGCGCCGATCGAGAGGCCGATGCCCCAGCCCAGCGCCTGATGCGTGCTGCGGCCGATGCGTGTGCGCCCGCCGTCGCGCGTCCTGAGATAGCTGAAGATTTTCGTCTTCTCGGTGCTCAGTTCATCCACGATCAATGCGTCCGCGTCGAGCGCCGCGTCGAGTTCCAAGGCCAGTCGCGGCCAGGCGATTGGTTTGTTCTCCCAGTGCGCTTTCGCCACGGCTTCCAACGATTCGCGCATGGATTTGTCGAAGGCTTTGATCGCTTCGATGCGCGGTTTGGCGATGGACGAGATTCGCTCGGCGGTCGCCATGCTTTTGATCGCCGCGATCAGATCGCGCGCCGTCTCCTTCGTGTCGGCCAGCATCGGGATTTCTGTCGGATGAACTTTGCCGATGGCGCCTGGCGAAGTCGAAACGTGAATGACTTTCGCCTTGCCGGGATCCGGCATAAAGCCGCCCAGCGTGAGCAGCGTATCAACATTGCGCGGGAAGCGGGTCGCTGGCGTGTATTCGGCGTTGACGAAAAGCGGATGATCGGTTGGGAACGTGTCCACCCACGAATCAATCAGCACGCGCATCGCCGGGACGCCGAGCAGTTCGGCCAGTTCGACGCTTGCGACGCGCGCGCCGCTCATCCAGGCTTCCTGCCCGACATACATCGCCGGCGTCTTTGCTTCGAGCAACATCCGCGCGGCTTTCTCAATCGCTTCCGGCGGCGCTTTGATCGTGGCGGGTACGTTGAATTTCTCCTGCGGAACGATCGTCGCCTTGACGCCCTCGCGCGCCAGGATGTCTTCCGGATAGGTCATCATCGCCGGCCCGCCGGGCGCGGTATGGGCGACCCGGATCGCGCGCCGCGTCAGATCGGGAATCAGTTCGGATTGCTGCGCCATCCAGCGCCACTTGGAATTCGAATCCGCCGCGCCGAGCAGGTTGCGCCCGCCGTACATCGCCTCGCGGTCTTCGTATTCAATCGGGACCATATCGGTGATGACCAGCAAGGGCAGTTGCGCCGTCGTCGCGTTGTACATATTCGATGAGGCATGCGGCGCGCCCGCCACCGACATCGCCGCGACGCCGAGTTTGCCGGTCGCCATCGAATAGCCCGAAGCGATCGCTACGCCCACGCCCTCTTCCACCGCGAGGATCGGACGAATGCGCGGATGATCCACCATCGCGTCGAGCACGTTGCGCAGATGCGAGGAGTTGGAGACGACCAGAAATTCGACCCCGGCCGCGACCAGTTGTTCGACCAGCAACTCGCCGCCCGTCCCCTGCATCGCCTTCGCGCCCGGCGCGACGTCTTCAGCAGCAACTGGGCCGAGCGAGGATAGCACTTCACTGGCCGCAACCGCGGTGAACCCGGCAGCGGTCATTTTTCTGATGAAGCCGCGCCGCGTCAGATCACGATTGAGATAGCGATAGACAAGATCACGCATAAGAGTTTCTCCGCACTTCCTTCGGGAGCGCAGGCGGCTCGCGTGCGCTGGCCTGATGCGCACGCGAGCCGCTTGCGCTCCAAAGACAAAAAGCCTCACTGCATTTGGGCTTTGCCTTCCATCATTATTTTTTCGATCCACAACGGTCGCGTCAGTTTCGGCTTCGGCGTGGGCACGGAATAATCGGCGTGATAAGTCCGATCCTCCTCCCGCCCATTTTTGAAAACCATCTCGACGCGTTGCAGGTTGCGAATATCTTCAAGCGGGTTTGCGCCGAGCACCACCAGATCGGCCAATTTGCCCGTCGCGATCACGCCAAGGTTTTTGCCCTGTCCCAGGAACCGCGCGTTATCGCGCGAGCCGATGGTGATCGCCTGCATCGGCGTGAATCCCACATCAACCAGCATCATCAGTTCGCGTAGCAGGCTCAGGCCCGGGATGGAAATCAATGTGTCCGAACCGGCCAGCGCCTGGCCGCCAGCCTTGTGAAACGCCATCAGGTATGCCCTCGTCTTGTCCCAGCCTGTTTTGACCCGCGCCAGGTCGCTGGCGTTTTTGATGTCGTAGAGAGCCGACGTCGCCCAGACCTGTTTCACATGACCGGGGACGTAAGCGAGCGCCGGATTACGCGCATACTCGGCGTCCACGCGCGCAAATTCCTCTTTGCGATCGGAAGCAAATCGCCACCAGTTGGCCATCGTCGGAATCAACGCGACATTTCTCTCCGCCAGAAATTTGACCAGCTCTTCCGCCTTCGCCGAATCAATGGTCGCGAAGCCTTTCAATTCGGTGATGAACCGTTGCACGTCGGTGGCGGCGGGGTCGGGTTTGAGCTGCTGCGTCGCCGTCGCCGCGACAATGCCGGTGGCGTGTTCGAGGCCGTCAACTCCGGCCAGCGCAGCTTCACGCGCATTGATGTTGACGATGTGCGCAGTCACCGGAATGCCGAGTTTGTGCGCTTTCTGCGTGACGGCGCGGATCAGTTCCGGCGTGCTTTTCTCGCGTATCTTGATCGCCGCGACCCCGCGTTGATGCAGCAATTCGACGGCGCGCGCGGCAAGCTCCGGTTTGTCGAAGGCGATGTGGTGGTCGCGGACCGGCGGCGGCGCGTCAATGCCGTTGCCGACGTAAAAGAAGCGCGGGCCGCGCGCCCGGCCCTGTTCGATATCGGCGGCGAACCGCTGGCACCACTCGGCGTCGTTGCCCAGGTCTTTGATCGTCGTCACGCCGTGCGCCAGATATAACTCCCCCATCCAGCCGTCGTAATGCGCGTGCATATCAATCAGGCCGGGAATGATGAACTTGCCGGTCGCCTCAATGATCTTCGCGGACTTGGGGATTTTGATCCTGTCCTTGCCACCGACCTTGAGAATCCGATCGCCACTGATGAGCACGACGGCGTCTTTGAGCGGCGGGCCGCCGTTACCATCAATCACCGTGCCGCCGACGAGCGCGATCATCTCCCGCGCCGGCTGGGCGAAACACGAGGCGGCGGCCGCCAGTAGCACCGTCGCCAACAGGCGCGCCCGGCGAAGGATGATCGCCATCGCGTGAATGGATTTGTGTGGTCGCTCGCGCATCATCGTTTTTTCATGTGCCTGGTTTTGTAGCCGGCTTTCAATCTTTCCGCCATCCACTCCGCCGCAATCTCGTCAATCGGCGGCTCATCGGCGCGCTCGAACCGCCAGGCGCTGAACATCGTCGTTCCCATCGCCAGCCCTTCAAACACGCGCAGGCGGCTGTGTTTGCTTTTCGAGGCGAGATAGGCGGCGGTCATATCCTGAAAGCCGCGCCGGTCTTCCTTGCTGACCATGCAATAAACAGGCGCGGCGCTCGACGCGATCGCCTTCTTTGCCTCATCGCCGGCGCGTCCTGAGATCAGGATGAAGGCCGCGACATGCTTGTCTTTTGCCGCGGCGAGCAAGGCTTCATTGGCGCTATCCTGTTCGGCGATGACGCCGATGCGCTTTGCATCAACCCCGGATTGCGCCGCCAGGAATCCGATCGCGGCCTCGACATCGAGGCGCACGCCGTCGCGCTCGGCGGGCGCGAGCGAATTGAAAACGCGCGGTTCGCGGCTCGCACCCCGCCCGCGAATGTCAATCCGCAGCGTAGCAATGCCGTGTTTGCTGAGCGTTTGCGGAATGCCCGGCGCGCTCAGGTTGCCGTAAGCGTCGCTTTCGTGCCGTGAAGCGTGAACGAACACGACGCCGGGCGCTTTGCCTTCGTCCTTCGGCGCGTGCAGTAATCCCTTGATCCGCCAGCCATCGGAGGTTTTGAAAGCGACCTCGCGCTCGATGACCTCATCGGCGGCAATGCCGGTCGCCGTGACCGACATCAAAGCCAGGCAAGTGGCGGAGCGCAGCGCGGCAGTGGGGCCTTTCATTTCATCAATCCTTCCTTCAGCCATTCGACGATCATCGGCTCGAATTTCTCATCGAGTTCGAAAAGCTGATAGCCGATCGCGCCGCCTTCAAAGATCAACAGTCGCGTCAGTTTGTCGGGCGTCGCTTCATAAAGCCGGCGCATCGCCTCGGTAACCTGTTTGTGCCCAGTCGAAGAGACGTACATCACGTGAACGTCGCCGCTCGTCAGGTAAGCTCGTTCGCGCTCGTCAACCGGCATATAACCCGTGAGCAACGCCAGCGACTTTACGCGCGCATCGCCGATGGACGCTCGTACGGCATGTTCCGCGCCGTGAATGACGCCGACCATCCCGATGCGGTCGCGGTCAACTCCGGGCTGCGCGGCCAGGTAATCAATCGCCGCTTTCGCGTCGTACAGCCCGTTGAACCGCTCCTGTTTCGACAGGTCGAAGTAACGCCCTTTGTTGACGCTCTTGCCGCGCCCGCGCCAGTCAATGTTGAGGAGGGCGAAACCGGCGCCGATAAGCCTCCGCTCCATGCCGGCGAAGACGAAACGGTCGCTGCGGCCCGAATGCAGCAGGATCACGCCCGGCGCTGATCGCCCGCCTGGATCGGGCAGCAGCAGGTTTCCGAAGATTTGCCAACCGTCTTCGGTCATAAACGAAACTTCGCGCGCGCGCCCGACCGAACTCAATCCGCGCCGCAGCCATTCGGCAATCGTCATCGGCTCCTGTGATCTCAGCATTTCCGTCCCGCGACCGGCGTCTTCGTATACTTTGATGTCGGAGTCGGCGTGTTTCGACGCGAAGTAAACCTCGGTCAGATCGCGCAGCGCCGCTTTGTCTTCGCTGCTCACCAGGCACAGCGTCGGATTGTCGCGCCACTCTGCAAGCAAGGCTTTCGCCTTCTGGCCGAGTCTGCCCGAAAGCAACACGAAGGAACGCACTTTCCACTCGGCGCGCGCTCCGAGCACGGCCGCGTCCGCCGCTTCACGTTCGGCTACCACGGCGATACGGTCGCCGTTTTCGCCGCATTGCGAAGAGAGGCGCGCGATCGCCGATCGCACGAGCTTCGACACCGCGCCGTTACTCGCCTTGGGCGGTAATTTCACGCGCGACACGCGCAAGCCCGATGATTCAAGGGCCGTCACGAGCCGGTTTGTCGCCTCATCCGCTTTGTTCCTTGCTCCGCCGTTTGCGGGAGTGAAAATCACGACGCCGCCGACGGGCGCCCCTGGTAAAGCTGTTGGTGTGCTATCGCTCATACGCATTGAATAATCTGCCGCCGGCGACTGCGCCCAGCCCAATTGCAGCGTCAGAACAAAGGCGATGATGAAACAGAGAACCCAGCGCGGTTGCGCCTTCATCGCTTTAACTCCCTTGCCGCCTCGACTTCGATGGCCGTGCCGTTGAAAAAATCCGGGTTCACGCCGCCGAAGAACGACACCGGGTTGGCAAAAACGAAATCGCGGAAATCCGCTTCGGTGATCAGTTCCTTCTCGACCAATTCGTAAGCCTCCTCGACCACTTCATTCATGTTCGGCACATCCCAGTGCGAAATATCCGAACTGAAGATCGCCTTGAGCCTCGCGCCGAAGCGGTTGACTTTGTCGTTGAAGGCCCAGGCATTGATCGGGTCGTCGGCTTCGCAGCCGAAATAAAAGTTATTGACAAACAATTCCCGGATGTCTTCGGCCCGGCTGATTTCACAGCGCGCCCATTCATCCTTCATCGGGGGCTCTTTCAGCCTCTCTTCGTCAAGCCCCGCGCCCGCGCCGAGACCGAGCGGGTCTTTGCCGAGCTGATCCAGCTTTTCGACCATCCGCCCGCCGTAGCGTTTGAAGAGCTCGATGAACAGTTTGCGATCGAGATTCGCGGGGTTGAGATGTTCGAGCGCGTCTATGTTGCGCTTTTCCCAGTGACCGATCAGGTCCGCATACAGATTGCAGGCCCAGCCGACGCCGCCTTCGAGGAAGCCGAATTTCAACTTCGGAAATCGCCGCGTCACGCCGGCCATAAAGAGCGACTTGCAAACGGCCTCGCCCGCCGTCGCGAAATTGCCGATGTGGTTGTAGCAATAGGTCGAGATCGAATTATGGCTGCCCCAACCGGTCGCGCCGGTGTGAAAGCAGGGCGCGACTTTCAACTCCAGGCATTTCGCCCAAACCGGATCGTAGTCGTACGCGCTGTCCAGGCCATAAGTGTCCAGCCAGAAAGCCCAGCGCGCGGCCTGCGGCGCTTCGCGCACCGCCGCCGGAATCGGACGGCGCACATAAGCCTGCATAAAAACGACCTTCAGTCCGAGAACATTGACGGCGTATTCCAATTCTTCAATCGCTTCCCGCGGCGTTTGCATCGGGATGATCGCGGCGGCGGTCATGCGGTCGGAGTAGTCACGGTACAGATCAGCGTAATATGTGTTGTATCCGCGACAGACCGCGCGCCGCACGTCTTCGTCTTTCGGATAGGTCGCTGTCATCCCGACCGAGGGAAACAAAACCGCATAATCAATCCCGAATTCATCCAAGCGCTCGTAGAGCAGCCTTGGCAACGAGGCGGTCGCGCGGTCCAATGTGTTTTTCGCCGGCGCGCCCCACCAGGGCGAACGCGCGATGCGTTTGTCAATCCGCTCTTCGGGCGTGACGTAATCCCAGCCAAACAGGCGGCTGCCCGCAATCGCGGAGATGTATGCGTCTACTATCTTCGCGCCGCCAACTCGTTTAATGCAGTCGAGCACATCCGGCTCGAATTCGATCATGTGGCCGTCGCTATCCACGATTGGGTGATTCACGCGTGCGCGAACCTGCGCCGATTTTGTTGTCTTCGCCATCGGTTCCTCCGTCAGCCGATTCTGTCACCATCAAACAGCCGCCGCCGGCCGGATGGCCCGCACTTGGCTCGGTCTGGCCCGCCAGATCAGCGCCGCCGAGGCAATCGTCACCAGCACGGTCAGCGCGAAATGCGAATTGTAGGAATGCGTCGCGTCGAATAGTTTTCCGCCGAGCCACGCGCCCAAGCCACCGCCCACAAATCCTCCGATCATCAGCACCCCGATGATCGCGCCGAGATGTTTGCCCTGAAAGATGTCCCCGGTCGCCGCCATCAGGGCGGGCAAGGGCATCGCGCCGCCGATGCCGTAGCAAGTCACCGCGGCGTAAACCAGCAGCGGACTCGAGGTCATTCCCGCGGCATAGAGCAACAGCAGGAACAGTACAAAGATCGCCGCGCCCCAGGTGATGGCCTTTTCGCGCCCAACGCGGTCGGACAACGCGCCGCCCAGAAAACGACCGAAGATGTAGACCACGCCCTGCCAGCCGACGGCCGACGCGGCGAGCATCGGGCTGTAGCCTTTGTCTTCGAGATATGCAACCATCTGCACATTCACCATCATGTAGCCCGCGCCGAAGAGCGTGATCAACAGCGTCAGAACCCAAAACCTCGAAGTGCGCATCGCCCGTATGACAGTCCAGTCAGTCGCCGCCCACGCCTGATCCACGATCACAAAACCTGGTTCGTGTGTTTTGTCAGCGTGAGACCCAAGGGGTGTCGCGAGCGGCGATCGCGCTTCCCAGGGCAATCGTTCGTCGGCCAGCGTCAATCCTTTCTCTTCGGGCCGCCCGTGCAGGAACAACAGAATCAGCGCGGTCGGAATGACGAAGATCGTCAGGCCGATGGCCAGATACGCGCCGCGCCATCCGGTGGTGTCAATCAGGTATTGCACCAGCGGAATCGCCGCCTGTCCGAGTCCCTGCCCGGCGGTGACCGCGCCGATCGCCAGTCCGCGATGGCGCATAAACCAGTTCGAGACGATCGCCGAAAAAGTGACCAGATGGATCAACGACGAGCCGATCGAAGCCAGCACTCCATACGCCAGGTAAAACTCCCACTTCGTCGTCATCCGGCTCATCCAGACCAGCGCCAGGGCAGTGATGAGCGTGCCGATGGGCATCACCCAGCGCGCTTTGTAGCGGTCTATCAGTCCGCCCGCGAACGGCCCGGCCAGCCCGTTGATCACCAGAAAGATCGCCACCGCAATCGCCGTCTCTTCGCGACTCCAGTTGAGGTCTTTCATGATCGCCACATAAAAGATCGAGAAAGACGCAAGCAGCGGCGCGGCCAGCGTCATCACGACCAGACAGACGGCCACGATTACCCAACCGTGATAGACGCGGCCCGCCGCGCCGGCCACGGGCGCCCTCATCCGCTCTGTGTTTTGCATGCTCATTCGGCCAGTCGCCTTTCCAGCCACAAGGGCCGCGTCAGCTTCGCCGCAGGCGTCGTGATGGCGTAATCCGCGTGATAGCCGCGATCCACAACCTGTCCGTCTTTGATGACCAGCTCGACCTGTCGCAGAGCGCCGATGTCATCGAGCGGATCGGCGGCGATGACGATGATGTCTGCGAGTTTGCCGGGGGCGATCGCGCCAAGCTCCGAATCTTTGCCCAGAAATCGCGCGTTGTCGCGCGTGCCAATCTGAATCGCTTCCATTGGCGTGAAACCCGCATCCACCAGCATCATCAGCTCTCGCAGCAGGCTCAGGCCCGGCGTCGAGATCAACGTGTCCGACCCGGCCAGAACCATTCCGCCCCGTTCGTAATGCCGCCGCAGAACGTGTTTGATCTTTTCGAACCCCGCTTTGATTTGCGCCAGGTCTTCCGCATCCTTGACGTTGAAGATGAACGAGGTCGCCAGAAGCTGCCGGACGAATTCCGGCAGGTAAACCAGTTCGGGTACCTTCGTATATTCAGCGTCTTCATGCGCGAACTGGTCGCGTCGTTCGGAAGCCATGCGCCACCACGTGGACATCGTCGGGATGAGCGCCACGCGTTTCTCGACAAGCAGATCAACCAGGTCATCGGCCTTCGCGAGATCGATCAGCGCGAAGGCTTTGAGTTCGGCGATGAACTGCTGAACGTCGCTGAGTCCGGGCTCAGCCGGTTTTTGACGACTGGCCGTGGCTTCGACGACGCCGGTCGCGTGTTCGAGTCCGTCTATCCCGGCCAGCGCCGCCTCGCGCGCGTCTGTGTGGCTGAGATGGCCCGTGACCGGGATGCCGAGAGCGCGCGCCTCTTCACTAACCGCCCGCAATAGTTCCGGCGTGATCTTTTCCCGCGCCTTGATCGCCGACGCGCCGCGCGAATGCAGTAAGCGCACGGCGCGACGAGCCATATCCGCGTTTTCCAGACCGACGTGGTGTTCACGAAAAGGCGGCGGCGCATCCAGCCCGTTGCCGACGAACGCGATGCGCGGGCCGCGCGTTCCCCGTTCGATTTCGGCCTGGACGGCGGATATCCATTCGACGTCGTTGCCCATATCCTTGACCGTCGTCACGCCGTGCGCGAGAAACAGTTCGCCCATCCAACCCTGGTAATGCACGTGAATGTCGATCAGACCGGGCAGAACGAATTTGCCGCTCGCGTCAATGATCCGCGCATGCGCGGGAATCATCACTTCGCTTTCATCGCCGACCTCAGCGATGCTGTCACCAGCGATGACCACGATGCCGTTGCTGAGCGGCGGCCCGCCCGCGCCATCAATGATTGTTCCGCCAGCGAGCGCGACCGGATTGTTAGATAGATCGGCAGTCATCAATACGCTCCCTCCAAAGCTCCGCTCATACATACTTCAGGACACGCACACCGCCGGGTCTGGCAAGCCAGATCAGAAAGGCGGATATCAGCATCGCCGCCGCGGCGACCAGAAAGTTGGCGCGGTAATCCTTCGTCAGATCGAAGAGGAATCCGCCGAGCCACGCGCCGACGGCCCCGCCTGATAGTCCGCCTAGCGTGATTGCGCCGAAGATCGCGCCAAAATGTTTTCCCTGAAACAAATCGGCCGCCGACGCCGCCAATGCGGGCAGTGTGATCCCCGACCCCAGCGCGTAAAAGATCGCAAAGATAAAGACGATTGAAGCGCTGATTACAAGGCCTGCCAGGTTCAGCAGCGCGATGCAGATGACGAACAGCGCGACGCTCGTCGTGATCGTCCGCTCACGCCCGATGCGGTCAGCCAGCCATCCGCCCGCGAATTTGCCGATGACGTTGACGAAACCCTGCACGCCCAGCACCAACGCGGCCAGCTGCGCGCTGTACCCTTTGTCGGTCAGAAACGCGACCAAGTGCGTCGAGACCTGAAAGAAGCCGGCGGCAAAGAGCGCCATCACCAGAGTCAGCGCCCAGAAGCGAAATGTGCCGGCGGCCCGCCTGAGCGTCCATTCGGTTTCGGCCCAGGAACAATTGAGAATGACCACTTCGCTTCGCCGGGCCGTCGCGCCGGCGTTTTCCTTTTTCCACTCGTCATCGACGCTCAGGCCGCGCTCTTCGGGCCTGCCGTAAAGCAACAAGCTGACCAGCGCAGTCGGGACGATCAGCACCGCCGCCGCAAGCGCCAAGTACGCGCCGCGCCATCCGACGCTGCCGATCAGTTGCTGGATCGGCATCAGCAGCAACTGTCCTCCGCCCTGTCCCGCCGAGACGATACCCATGGCCGTGCCGCGCCTTCGCTCGAACCAGCGCGAGACGATCGCGAGCAGCGGTACCGCGCTGAGCATCGCGCTGCCCATCGCAGCCACGATGCCGAAGCCGACGTAGAAATGCCAGAGCTGTGTCGCGGAGCTCAGACCGACGAGCGCCGCCGCCGTGATCAGCGCGCCGAAGGGCAGTGTGCGGCGCGGCCCGAACCTGTCCACGAGCGCCCCGGCCAGCGGCCCCGTCGCGCCGCTGACCAGCAGGTAAATGGACATCGCGATCGCCGTGCCGCCCCTGCTCCAATTGAATTCGCGCAGCACTGCGACGTAAAAGACCGAAAACGATCCAAGCACCGGCGAGACCAGCGCAATCACCACAAAACACACGGCGACGATCACCCAGCCGTAATAAACCCCTCCCGCGGTGCGCTCGCCGATCCGTTCTTTGTGGTGTTCGATCTGTTCCATCGGTCCCGATCTTCAAAAAATGAACTTGATCCCCAGTTGAAGCTGCCGCGAGCTGGTCACGGTTTTGGTGATCACGCCCGCGTTGCCGGGGACCGCGCCGGTGGCCGCCGAAATCACGACCAGATTGTCCGGGATCGCATAGTTCACGTGATTGAAGAAGTTGAAGACCTCGACGCGGAACTGGAACCGGAGCTTCTCGGTGATGCTCGCGTTTTTGGTCAGCCCCAGATCGGCCGTCCAGAGGCCCGGCCCGTCGAGCACATTGCGGCCGAGGTTTCCGTATGTCCCGGCCTCGGGCAGCGTGAAAGCCGCGGGGTCATACCAGCGGTCGGCAGTTCCCAGGATCGCGTCGCTGAAGCTGCGGCCCGGCGCTAAATTTGGACGCTGGCCGATGACGTTGCCGGCCTGCCGGCTTCCATCCTGGGCGCGGTCGAATCCGAGCAGAGGATTGAAGGGGAAGCCGGTGCGCGCGATCACGTAGCCGTTGAATTGCCACCCCTGCGCGAGCAGTTTGCCCGCGCCCGAAAGGTTCGCCCCGAACGGCAGGTTGTAGACGAAGCTCGAAGCGAAGTTGTGGCGCACGTCGAAATTCGACCGGCCGCGCTCATTGCGTGTGTTGTAAGTGTCCTGGGCCTGCGCGCCTGGCGCGATGTTGGCGATGGCGCCGGTGTAATCCGCCGCGTCGTCAATCGTTTTGGCCCAGGTGTAAGAAATCGTGAATTCAAAGTTGCGGCTGAAGCGCTTGTTCACGCTCATTTGCAGCCCGTTGTAATTGGAGTTGGCGTCCATGCTGACATAGCGCACCTGGCCGAAGCGCGGGTTGAGTAATCGGGCCTGCACGAGATTGTTCGCGATCTGCGGAAAGAATTTCGATCCGTCTGCGCGGATCGTGAAGTCCTGGCGCAGGTTGACGTTGTTGCGGCGCGTCAGGTGCACGCCGCGCGAACCGACGTAGGCCAGGTTGATCACGGTGTTCCAGCCGACTTCCCGCTGCAACGACAGGTTGTATTGCATGACGTAGGAGCGGTTGGTCCGGAACGTGAAGGCGTTGAATTCCGGCAGCGCGATGTCGTTGAGAATGCGGTCGTAACCGTTGGGAAAGGGCGGCGACGCGATCTGTGAGGTGATGGCGTAAGGCGGCTGGAGCGTCATCTCGCTGCGGTAATTGTACGGCAGCAGGATGACATCGAAAATACCGAACGCGCCGCGCACCGAGGTTTTGCTGTCGAGTGGCTGCCAGGCGAACCCGAGGCGCGGAGCGAAGTTTTTGCGACTCGGATTTTCAATGAAGGGTTCGCCCAGCGTCGGCGCCGCATCGGTCGATTGGCGCAGGTTCGCCAGCAGCCCGTTGACTTCGTTCGGCGTGGAAAAAGTTTCGTACCGCAGCCCCAGATTGATCGTCAGGTTCGGGCGAATCTTCCAGTCGTCCTGAATGAAGGGCGCGAATACTGTTTGCCGGATGCCGCGATAAAAGCTAGATCCGGGCTTCGGCGCAACAAAGGCCTGGGCTTGCCCGGCGAGAAATGTAGCCAAGGTCGGGAAAATGTAGACGCCGTCGGCGGCGCGTCCCTGCAAGCTGTTGAATTGAATGCGGCGGATCAGTCCGCCGAATTTGATGGTGTGCCCGCCGCGCGTCCAGGTCGCCTGATCGCTGAATTCGAAGACGTTGTAAGTGAATTTGCGCGGCACCTGCAATGAGTTGGAGAGCGGAGAAACGTCCACGATGTTGAAGAAACCGCCGAGCGGGTGACCAGGGATGAACGAAAGGCTGGAAGGCACGTCAATCACGAATGGTTCCGTACCGAAGATGAATGAGCGATTGAACCCCAAGCGCGCAACGTTGACCAGGCGCTGTGAAAAGACGTGCGTATCCGACAACGTCACGTATTGGTTGCGCGCTACGGTCACCGTGTCCTGAATCGGTCCGCTCGCAAACCTGTAGTCCGAATCGTCAAAAGTGTGCCGGGCCGCGAAATTGTTCTTCCCCGTTAGCTGGTGATCGATCCTGACGAGGAAGTTGTCCTCGTTGGTCACATCCGAAGCCGGTCGGACGTATTGCGCGGTGTCCGCATTGAGCTGACGCCCGTTCGGCAGCGGATACAGATCGATGTAAGGTTTCGTAGACGGCACTGCGCGCGCCCGGGCCGACACCGTCGGCACGGTAAAGATGCGTGACACTCCCAGGTCCTGCCGCAGCCCTTCGTAGCTTCCGAAGAAGAATGTTTTATCCTTGTTAATGGGGCCGCCAAGCGTGCCGCCGAACTGATTGCGCTTGAACGGCGGGATCGGCGCATCCGGCGGATCGAAGCGGTTTTTCGCGTCGAAGACCGAGTTGCGATGAAACCAGAACCCCGATCCATGCAGGGTATTCGTGCCTGATTTGGTGATGGCATTGATCACCGCGCCGCCGGCCTGACCATATTCCGCGCCGTAGCTGTTGGTGATAACTTGAAATTCCTGGAGCGAATCAACACCAAGGAAACCGCCGGAGAGTCCGCCGGGAGTGCTGTTGAAGGCGTCATTCACCGTGGTGCCATCGAGCAGGAACTGGTTGGCGGTGGCGCGTGCGCCGTTGACAGAGATTTTGGAATTACCCGGCCCAACCAGCGTCGGATTATTGCCGAGGCCGCCTCCGCCGGTAAGGGCGGCGGCGCCGATAACGCCGGTCTGAAGCGTGGTCAGTTGAAACACATCGCGTCCATTGAGCGGCAGCTCTTCGATGGTGCGATTGTTGACCAACCCCGAGAGCGTCGGGTTGGTGGTTTCGACTTGCGCGGCACCGCTCGAGATGACTGTCTTCTCGCTGATGTCACCTACCTTGAGCGCGATGTCAACCTGAGCCTCTCGTCCCACGAAGAGGATGACTCCGTTAACCACACTGGTCGAGAAACCCTGCCGTTCAGCCCGTACTTCATATTCTCCGATCGCCAGTTCAGCAATACGGTAGCGCCCTTCGTGATCACTGGTGGTCGTCCGTTGAAGGCCCGTTTCCCTGGCCTTCGCCGTCACGGTCGCATTGGCCAGGGCCGCGCCCGATTGATCCGTGACGGCGCCCAGCAGTGTGGCCGTGGTAGTCTGAGCCGAACTCATTGTTGGGAAAGCCAGGCATCCGCAGAAGAAGAGAATCTTTGTCGCCATTCCTGATGACTTCCGTTTCATGATCTATCTCCTTATGGCCTCTGACATCAGCCACCCGAATGCCGAGCGACTGGCGCCTGGGAGGTGACAGCAATACCCATGTATCGCATAACATTTTGCAAACTGCTCCGCTCCTGACAGGGTCATCGCGTCCACAGCGCGCCATGGTTGGTCGAGCGAAACACACCGCTCCCTGTCCCGGCGAAAAGATGGCCCGGCCGATTCACGACCAGGGCATAAACCAGCATTTTTCGGATCCCGGCATTGATCGGCCGCCAGGTTTGACCATGATTGGTCGAGCGCCACACGCCGCGGTCATGCGTTCCGGCAAGCAGATGCCCTGAAGGCTCTACGACCAGAGCATAAACAATCGCATCCGCAATTCCGGAATTGGCCGGCGACCAGTTCTTCCCCTGGTCGGTGGAGCTGAAGACCCCTCCGCCATTCGTTCCGGCGAAGAGTTTGCCTGATGAATTGACGACCAGACAATTGACGCTGCGATTAGTTAGCCCCGTGTTGACCGGAGCCCACACTTCTCCGTTATCGGTTGAACGAATCACGCCACTGGCGTAAGTTCCGGCGAAGATCTGCCCCGCCGCATTGGCCGCCAGAGCAAAGAATTTTGGCGGGCCGAGGCTCACCTGACCGCTGGCGGAGTCAATCGAACTTCCACTGCCTGACTGGGCGTTGTTGCGCTCCGCAGCGTTCGACTGCCAAACTCCACCAGCCGATGCGCTGAGAGAAGAACTGAGGCGCGCTCCCGCGAGAACGCCGAGCGCGGTGACAACGAGCAGCCATTTGATTTTAAAGGTCATCATTATTCTTCTCCTTCGGAGAGCGAGGCGGCGCGCATGAAGTTCAATCTTTGGTCCTGATCAACGGCATAATCTTTTTCAGCGTCTCCCGGTCAATGCCCTTGACGCGCAGCAGATCATCAACTGAAGCGAACGATCCGTTAGCTTCGCGGCAGGTAATGATCGCTTGCGCCTTCTCGGCGCTGATGCCGGGCAGACGTTCAAGCGCCGCCGCCGCGCCGGTATTGACGTTGATCGGCGCCTGTTCGACGGGATTGCTCTCACCAAAATGCTTTGCGAGATAGCCGACGACGAGCGGCAGGTCTTCCCGGTCAACTGGAACCTGATAAGTCGCCACCATCTTCCGCACCGAAGCCTGCCAGCCGCTCTTCGTCTTTTTCAGCGTGAGCAGTTGTTTCAATCCATGACAGTTGGAGCACGCGAGCGTCACCTCGGCTTTGCCTTCATCTTCCGGCAGCAGCAGGCTCCAGTCCGGCTCCACGGGTTTCTGTTTCTCACCCTGAAACGCGGCGCTCGCGACAGCGGTCATCAGCAAACAAATGGCCAGCGCCAGTTTCACATTGTTGAATCCGTTTACATCACTCCGCGACATCAACAACTCCTCCGTCATTTGTAATACTTCCTGCTTCGCTCGATCTGTTCGCCGTATACCGCGCGGTGCTCCTGCTTCATGTAGGTTTCGGGATCGGCGGCGTAATCCTTCCAGTAATCGCCAGGCGCGTTGATGCCCGGAATCGCGGGCACCCAGTCTTCGCGCAGCAATTCATCAGGGGCGCCGTATTTGGCGGCTACTTTGCGGACTTCGGGATCATCGAGCGCGGTCAGGCGCCCTTTATCAATCAGCTTCACTTCGCGCCCGTCCTTGAGCTTGCACGTGTACGTCGGGAAATAGAGATGCGCGTGGAAGTGATAAAACGGCAGCGGCTCGGGCCGCCGGAGCGCCCAGACCAAATCGAGCGATTGCCCGATGCCGATGTGAATGACGCCGGATCGGTCGCGTTCGGAGATGAAGGTTCCGCGCACGGTCGCGGACTCAAAGACGTTGAAAGGACGCATGACTTTCGGATGCGTGCCGATAGCGGCTTCGATGAAGTAATCAATGCCCGGCCCCGGATAGTGCGGAAACTTGATGTCCTTACTCTTTTCGATGAACTGTCGCCAGGACTCGCCGAACTCGCCGCCGCCTTCGATCCGCGTGACCTTGCTGTGTTCCAGATGAACCTTGAGGTGCGGATAGGGGCCGAGGTGGTCCGAAGTGCCAGCCACGACTCCACGGACGTCCGATTTCGGCAGCGCGACGCCGAAGGGGTAGCCGGTCAGGTGGCCGGAAATAATCGGGTCCTTGAGCGCGCCGTGATGATAATGGTGCGTGCCGAAGCCTTCCGTCCCGTTCTGAAAATAGCCGGCGTCGGCGCCGTCCATGATCTGCCAGTATTCGGGAAACCAGGTGAAGCTGATGTCCGTGCCTTCCGGGTCGGTGATTCTGACCGTCTCAGTCTGGCGCAGCAGCTTCCACGAAACCCGATCCAGCGCTTCGATGATCTCTTCGGGATACATCACCGCGGTGGAAGCGAGTTGTTCGCGCGTCGGCCAGTCCATCGAGAAGCTGTAGTATTTCAGCGTGCAGTTGTTGTTCGCCCAGAAAGTCTGGCCGATCACCTTGTCATATTTTTCCCGCTTCGCCATCTCCTCGGTCCACTCCGGGCCGCCGAGCATCCAGGCCGCCGGTTTGCTGTTGACGAGAAATTTCATGATCTCGCCGGTGCGATACATCATCCGCTTGCCCTGTTCCTGAAAGACATCCACTTTGCATTTCATCTCATCGCGCAGCACGCGCAGGAAAGCCTCGACCACGAGCGGATCAACGTCGCTGTCGGTGATGAACAGAATCTTCTCGCCGCCCTTGACGCCGTACCCGGGCCGCTGGTCGCCGGTGTAGGGCATGGGGCGGCCGATTACGCGCCGCACGTAAGGCAGCAATTGATCCACCGTCGTGATGTCCGGAACTTTCGGGTAACGCGGCGCGGCGTACTCGAATTTGCGCGGCCCGGACGAATATACCGGCGCCTGAGCCGAAAGCGCTAAAACAAGGCCGGCAAGTAGAGGCAAAATTACGATAAGCGGATAAAATTTCCGACACATCACAACTCTCCTGTTTTCATTCCGTCGTTACGGTTCTGATCAGTCGCACGCGGCTCGGTCGCGCGCTCCAGATCAGCGCCATCGAAATCGCCATCGTCACCGCGGCGACGATGAAATTCGCCGCGTAAGCATTTGTCAGGTCGAAGAGCTTTCCGCCCAGCCACACGCCGACGGCGCCGCCGAAAAACCCGCCGAGCAGGATCAGGCCGAGGATCGAACCGAAATGTTTGCCGCCGAATAGGTCGCTCGCCGAAGCGATCAGCGCTGGCACGGCCATCCCATAGCCGAACCCGTAAAAAACACAGAACGCATAAATGATCGCCTGGCTCGTGACCGCGCCGCCCAGATAGAGCAGCAGGATGCAGGCGATGAATAGCAGGATGCTGAACGTCAACGTCTTTTCACGCCCGATGCGGTCGCACATCGCGCCGCCCAGCGCCTTGCCGATAAAGTTGAACAAGCCCTGCAAGCCGACGATCGAGCCGGCGAGGATGGGCGAATAGCTTTTATCCTGCAGATAAGCGACCAGATGCGTCGAGATGATGTAGAAGCCGGCGGCGAACATCGCCATCATCAGCGTGATCGCCCAGAAGCGATAAGTTCGAACCGCTTTGCCCAGCGTCCATTCCTTTTCCGCCCACTCCTTGTCGAGAATGATGATTTCGTTGCGGCGGACTATGCCTTTTTTACGAGCGATTTCCCGGCCTTCGCTTTCGATCACGACTTCGACCGGTTGGCGCGGGCGGCGCGGCGTCAGTTCCGATTCGGCCGACAGTCCGCGCTCTTCGGGATGGTTGAAAAGAAACAGCCGGACGAGCGCCGTCGGGATAATCAGGATCGTCGCGCCCAGCGCGAGATAGGCATTGCGCCAGCCGACGCGTTCGATCAGATATTGCAGCAGCGGCATCAGTATCAATTGCCCGACGCCCGAGCCCGCCGCGAGGATGCCGATGGCTGTCCCGCGATGGCGCACGAACCAGTGCGCGACAATCGTCGTCAGCGGCACAATGTGAATCATCGTGCTCCCGATCGCCGCCACCACGCCGAAGCCCAGATAGAAATGCCACATCTCGGTCGCCCGGCTCAGCCCCAGCAGCGCCAGCGCCGTCACAACCGCGCCAATCGGCATCACCAGCTTCGGCCCGTAACGATCAATGAACCCGCCCGCGAACGGTCCCATCAGCCCGTTTAACACCAGATGCAGAGCCAGGATTCCGGCGGCGTCCCCACGACTCCAATTGAACTCGTTCAGCACAGCCACATAAAAAAGCGAAAACGAAGATTGCAGCGGCGCGTTGAGCGCCAGCACGGCGAAACACACGGCCACCACGACCCAACCGTAATAGACCAGGTTCATTGCCGTCGGAGCCGTCGCAGCCGTCGGAGCCGTCGCAGTTTGACTGCTGATTGATTCATCGGCGTGATTCATTCGCTGCTCCACTTATGGTTCGATCGCCTGTTGAACCTGCTTCAGCGGCAGGCTGTAGAGATTCAGGTTGTATTCCGCGCCTTCGTTTCCGCCGCCGCATTTGTAATTGAAGCCATGCGTCACATAGAGCTTGTCGCCGGCCATGGCGTAAAAGACCCGCTTGAGTGGCGGCGGGCTTGAGCCAATGCTTACGCGCCGCCACTTCGCGCCAGGAATGCCCATTTGATTGCTCCAAACTTCATCGGTCGGGTTCTGGTGTTCGCTCGCCTGATCGGTCGTACACCCGCCGTCGGGTATGTCGCCAAACGCGTGAATGAACTGATTGCCGACCACAGCGGCCGCGCCGTGCGTGCGGCCGGTGATGTTGGTCGCTTTTTCGGAAATGATCTCGGTGAATTTGTCGGCGGCAAAATTGTATTTCCACAGATCGTTGCGCTGGATCGTCAGCTTCTCGCGGTAATTGCCACCGAATATGTATGCGTCATCACCCGTTTCACTCAACTCGAACCGAAAGATGTACCGCTTCGACGGCGACGCCGGATCGTCATCCTTCCTCAGCAGCTTCCAGGTGTTGGCGTTCAGGTCGTAAGACCACAGGTCGTTATGCGCCTTGAAGCCGCTGTCGTAACCGCCGAGCGAGTACATTGTGTCGCCCTTGACGACGATCTCGGCGCCGAGCCTGCGCCCCGGCCCCGCGTTGGCGTATTTGCGCTGCGTGAAGGTATCGGTCGCCGGGTCGTATTCCCAAAGGTCGTCATAGACCCGGATCGTTTCCTCGGACTCGTAAGGTCTGACGGTCGCCACGTCGGCGCGGTAGAACGTCCCGCCAAAAAAGAGCGCGGTCTTTTTCTTCGAATACGCCGAAGCGCCGAGAAAGGCGCGCTTTCCTGGCATCTTGCCTTTGGGCGCGCGCTTCTCCCATTTGTTCGTCGTCACGTCGAAGACATAGAGGTCTTCGTAATACGTGTGATCGCATTTCGATTTGTCGAAGCACTCCTTGAAGCCGCCGAAAAGAACCAGCTGATTGCCGACAGCGACCCATTTGCCCGCGCCCCGCGCGGCGGGAACTTCTCCGGTTGTCTTTTCCTGAATCCAGTCGACACGCCCGACCGGAGCGGTAACTGTGGCATGCGGCGTATTCGAGCAGGCGGCCATCAGCAAACCTGCCGCGCCCGTCAGGGCCAGCGACAGAACTGTCTCTCGATGTACCCGGCAAACAAATGATTTCATCGTCGTCCCTCCTTATCGGAATGAAGGCTTCTCTTGACCTCACAGCTTCAAGATTTTGGCAGGGGGAAAGAGGTATGTTCATGGACAATGAGCCAGCGCCCTCCTCGCTTTTCCGCAATCACCGTCCAACGTCCGTCGGAAGAGAACTCACGGCCTTCGGGCGTGGCGCGCTCAGCGTGAAATGTGGCGGCGAACCAGCCAGTCTGGCCTGAACCGCCCGAACGAAATTCGGTGATGGTCAGTTTCATCTTCGCCACCGCGCCCACCAGAGCGTCCATCGTGCTATCGATTTGCTCCCACGAGTAAGTCATCTTGCGCTCCCAAAAGAAGAGCGCATCGGGTTGCTTAGCGTAATACCCTTTGAGCGCCGCCGTATCCCGCCTTTCATATGCGTCTATCAAGCCTTTTGAAAGCAGGCGCATACTTTCAGCCACGGGATCTTTTTGACCCGCGGCGGCGCCTGGATTGATGGAATGAGCCCCGCCGATGATCAGCGATATCACAAAAACACACGCGAGACGGTTATAGAAGCTCATCAATCACCTCCCTGAATTACTTAGCCGATATTATGGGATTCGGTCGCCGCCGATCGGACCCCAACCGCTTCGATGCCCTTGGATATTTTCCGCATACTCCTGACCCGGCTCGGTCTGGCGCCCCACATCAATGCGACCGCGGCGGCAAATCCGATCGCTGCAGTCCATAGATTAAACTGGTATCCTCCGGTCAGGTCTCGCAAGTATCCTCCGAGACCCGTTCCCATCGCCCCGCCAATCAGGCCCACTAGCGTCAGCACGCCGAGAATTGAGCCAAATCGCGCTCCTTGAAAGAGGTCCGCGTAAGCGGCCATGATCGCCAGCATGGCGACACCATACCCCGTCCCATAAAGCAGCGTCGCCGCGAGCAACAACCAGGATGACGGATGAGCTTGAACCTGGTCGAGCGTAAAGATGCCGATTAATATCAATCCCACCCCTATTGTCGCCGTCTTCTCGCGTCCCAGCCGATCGGCGATGACTCCGCCGATAAACTTGGCCACCCCTTTGTACAAACCTGCCGCGCCGATAATGAAAGCGACAATGATCGAACTCGCTTGAAACTCTCCCACTTCCTGGGTCAAGACAAAGAGTTGGGATGAGATCAAAAAGAAACTGGCGGCGAACGCGAAAGTCATCAAAGCCATCACCCAAAATCGGAAGGCGCACATGGCCTTTTTGAGGGTCCATTCACTCTCCGCCCATTCTTTGTCCAACACGACTACTTCCCACTTCGACTTTTGGCGCTTCCACTCACTCTCACCATCAACGGATAACCCTTTGTCTGAGGGCCTGTGATGAAGGAAAGCAAGTACCAACGCCAGGGGGACCAGCAACAACAGCGGGGCCAGCGCCAGATAAGCCGCGCGCCACCCATAGTTGACAATCATCCATTGTGTCAGCGGCGTGAGCGCCAATTGCCCCAAACCAGACCCGGAAAGCGCCAGGCCTATCGCGGCGCCGCGATTTCTGACAAACCAGTTTGAGATGACAACCGTATTCGGGACCGATTGGAGCATCGATACCCCAAGCGCCGCGATCACGCCGAATATCAGGTATAACTGCCAGAGGGCCATAATCTGACTGCTTGCGGCCAACGCCAGCCCGAGTATCAAAGCTCCCAGCGGCATCATTCGTCGCGGCCCAAAGCGATCGAGCAGCCAGCCCACCAGCGGTGAAGCCATGCCGTTGATCAGTTGGTGCACACTGTAAACACCGGAGATACTCGCGTGGCTCCATTGAAACTGATCCTTGAGCGCCTGATAAAAAAGTTGAAAGATCGGGCCCAGTGGAGAGACCAGACTGATGACGATAAACGCCACCGCCACAATCACCCACCCATAGTAAAAACCGCGTTTCGATTTGGTTTCAGGCGCCATACTCAAAGTTTGTTGCCGATGGCCTCCCTGACTTCGATCCCGAGGAACTTGATGCCGTTCGTGAGAATCTTCTCTTTGGCTTGCTCGGTCAGGTCGGATCGCTCCTTGACGTATTTGACGGTGTTCGGAAACTTGCTGTCGGTATGCGGATAGTCTGATCCGAACATCACGAAGTCATGGCCGAACTCTTCAATCACCGCCGGCAGCATGACCTCATCCGGCTCGGCGGTAATGAAACAGTTTCCACCCATGAGGTAATCGATCGGTTCCCTTTTCATCAGCGGCACTTCACCTGTCCGGCGCTCATAATGCTCGTGCAACCGTTGCATCCAGTAAGGCAGCCAGCCGCAGCCCGCCTCCAGAAAAGCAAACCGCAGCCCGGGGAACATCTCGATAACGCCTCCGCAAATGACGCTGGTCAGCGCGATCATCTGCTCGAACGGGTGACCGAAGATGTGAGTCATAAAATGCGTATCGAAGCGTCCGATGCCCGCCGCCTCAAGATAAGCGCCATTCCCCCAGTGAACTCCAATCGGTATATTGAGCTGCTGCGCGGTTTCGTAGATAGGATAGAAATAAGGATTGTCGAGATTCATGCCGCCGACATTAGGCGGCACGGTGACCCCGGCAAAGCCCAGTTCCTTAACCGCGCGCTTCATCTCTTCAATCGAGGCGGGGATGTCCTGGAGAGGCAGTGTCGCCAGCGGCTTGAAACGATCGGGGCTGAGACTGGCGAAATCGGCGTAATAGTTGTTACAGGCGCGCGACATCGCAACCCCAAAATCTTTATCCGTCAGCGCCGAAAGCGCGAGGCCGAGGCTGCCGAAGATGACCTGAACATCAACCCCCTCAAGGTCGAGGTCGCCAAGACGCGCCCGCGGATCGGACGCGCCGGCTTGAATGCCGCCCATCCGTGTCCCCTCGATCTTTTTACTGTGCGCTTGTTTCAGTCGAGGCTCCGGGTAGAGCCGCCCTTCGAGAACGATCCGAGTCAAACCTAGCGTATCTTTGATCAGGATCGGGCGTCGCGATTTGTAGGGATCTTCGAGAAACTTCTCGAACACTTCCACGGGCTCATTGATGTGAGTATCGTTATCCACGATCATCGGTTGGATCTCCCTAAAATTGATTTCGTTTTATCGTTCCGGTATTGCCGGCTCTCGCGATACCGCGACGGGCGCCGGTTCCTCAAACTCTATCGGCTCGGGTTTCACCAGAAAATAGAAGATCAGAAATGACACGGCGGCCGCTCCGGCGGCGGTCAGATACGGCAGCGCCCAGTTGCCCGTCGCCTTGATGAGATAACCCGTGACCAGAGGCCCGAAGAATCCGCCTAGATTGCCCGCGCCGGTCATCACGCCTGAAATCGCGCCGACCAGCTTCGGATTGAATTCAAGCGGGACCGACCAGAATCCGCCGACTGCGAGGTTGGTACTGAACTGATAAATAGCAAAACACGCGACCGACACGGCGGCCCAGGGCGACAGGACCGCGGCCACAAGAAACGGCGCGGCCACGCCGATGCACAATGCCGGCCCCTGGGCGCGCGCGAAACGTTTGCTGAAACCGCTTCGCAACAGCCGGTCAGAAAAAATTCCGCCGCCTACCAGCCCCAGAAAACTGGCGATCGTCGGAATCATTCCGACCCAGCCCATCATCTGCACGGTGAAGCCGCGCCCTTTGACCAGGTAGGTCGGCAGCCACGCCATAATCATCCACGATCCGTAGAGCAGGCAGAGATACGAAACCGCCAGGGCCAGCACCTGCGGCGACCGCAGCAGCGCCCAGGGCGAGACTGCGCCGCCGGGACTTGAGGCGCGATTCTCTTCGATCAGTCGCAATTCGGCCTGGCTGATTTTCGGGTGCTCGCGCGGCGTGTTGGTCGCAAACGCGAGCCAGCCAAGCATCCACACAACCCCCATCGCCGCGTTGACGTAAAAAACCGCCGGCCACGAGAAAGCGCCGATCAGCCAGATAGTGAACGGAAATCCGATCGTCTGGCCGAGGAAGGAGCCGGAGAGACTGATCGTCTGCGCGCGACCGTATTCCTGACGAGGTATCCAGCGCGAATTGAGCGACGCATAAGCCGGAAAACTGACCGATTCAAAGGCGCCGACCATAAAACGAACCAAGAGCATCAAGGCGAACGCCGCGCCGCCCAGCGGCGTCAAGGCTGTGAACAGCGAAAAGCCCAGGCACGAAACCGCGACCATCTTGCATGCGTTCCATCTGTCGGCGATCAGCCCGCCGGGAAATTGAAAGAGCGTGTAGCCCGCGAGAAAAGCCGAGAAGACCACGCCGAATTGCGCTTCATCCAGACCGAGTGCGGGCATCATCACCGGCGCGGCGACGGCGATATTGACCCGGTCAATGAAATTGATCATCGCCCCGACAGTCAGCAATCCGACCAGTTTGTATCGAACGGGCAAAGCCATTCTCATTCTCCTTGTCTCCTGGGAGCGAATGCGGCTCACGCGCGGTTGAATCGCACGCGAGCCGCGTGCGCTCCCAGGACCTTAGAGCGGTTTGCAATTGCGTGTATGGTAGGGGCTGACCTGTGTGTCAGCCCTGCCTTGCAGCCAGCAGGGCTGACACACAGGTCAGCCCCTACACTGATTTGCAAACCGGTCTAAGCGTTTGATGAAGACTTCAATTCCGGCTGGCTGCCGTCTCGACTTCGGCCAGCAACTGATCCAGTTCCTGTCTAGCTATCAGCCTGCCACCCAGGATCACGGCGGCAATTTTTCTGGTGTTGCCGATGGCCTCGAGCGGATTGGCCTCCAGCAGCACAAGGTCGGCGATCTTCCCTTTCTCGACCGTGCCGAGCGTCTCGCTCATTCCCAGATAGCGGGCCGGATTACGCGTCGCGGCTTGCAATGTTTCCATCGGCGTCAGTCCGGCTTTGACCAGCAGTTCCAGTTCCTCGTGCAGGCTGAACCCGGGGAAAACATAAAAGCCCGCCGTGTCCGTACCCGCCAATAGTCCCACGCCGGCGCGCTGCATGGCGCCCATCAGCTCAAGCTGTTTCTGAAAAAGTCGTTTACTCCTGTCCCAATAAGCCGTTGTGAGGTGTTGCTGTAAATACGCGCGCTGCTTTTTCCAGGCTTCTCTTTTTTCCGAAGCGATGAACTTCAGCCGCGAATCGCTGACAAACGGGTCGTCAGCGGCGTCTGACAAATTTCGAAATCCGACCAGCGTCGGAACCTGCCAAGTGCCATTGCGAGCGAAGAGCGCCAGCAGCGCCGCCGTTTTCGGTTCATCCCAGGCGTCGAGCGCCCGCGCCTGCGCGTGTAATTCCGCGCGAATAAAAACCGGAGTGATCGAGCTAGCAATCTCAGCCCTCACTTCGCCGAGCAGTTCCGCTTCATTTTTTGCGCAGGCGGACAGCACACCGAAAAGATGCTCCATGCTTTTTTGCCCGGCGTCGGAAGCTTCCGCCGCGCTGACTTCCGCCGGGACATGTCCGGCAAAGGGCAGCCGCTGTTTTTTTGACTCGTCGGCAGTCGCAAAGTAGGCTTCGCGCGAGAGCAGCGTATAGACTTTGATAAAATCCGCGCCACGCTTTCGGAGTGAAATCACTGCCTGCCGCGCCTCGCTTTCATTCGCCACGTGCAGGGAATCCGAGCGTCCCTTTCCCGCCGGGCCATCCACAACGATACCCGCGGCGACAATTCGCGGCGCGGGGAGCGCGTCGCGCTTGAATTCAGCGCGCCATCGGCTGAATAACTCAAACTCTCCAGGTGTTCCCCCCATGTCGCGGATGCCGGTGACACCATTGGCGACGAACAGAGTCAGAAAATTCCGGTAGCTCGTATGGACGTGCATATCCCACAAGCCCGGGATCAAAAACTTGCCTTTCGCGTCGATCACCCGCGCGTCATTTGCAGGCGCCAATTTCCCGGTTTTGCCCAGCGCGGTGATGCGATCTCCGCTGATGACCACCGTCATGTCAGGTTGAGCGGGCGCGCCCGTCGCGTCAATCACCGTGACATGCGTCAGGACAAGAGCCTTTGACGCGGCGATCCGCATCGCCTGCGAGAGCGCAGGCGGCGCGATCAGCAGAAGCAGAGCGATGATTGTCCGCATCATGAAATTTCCCAACCCGATTATTTCAACTGCGTCTCCAGCCAGACCGGTCGCGTGAGTTTTGGTCGCGGAATCGGCATGGCGTAATCCGCGTGATAAGCGGTATCAATCACCTGGCCGTCTTTCATCACCAGCGCAATCTTTCTGAGATTTCTGATGTCTTCCAGCGGGTTGCGTTCAACGATGATCAGGTCGGCGAGCTTGCCTGCCGTAATTGTCCCAAGCTGCTTGTCCTGGCGGAGAAACTCGGCATTGCCTCTGGTGGCGATCTCTATCACCTCGCGAGGTCTGAGACCCAGCCGCGCCAGCATCTCCAATTCCCGATGAAAGCTCAGCCCGGGGATCATTACGCTCGTCGAACTGCCTGCCAGTAACCTGCCGCCCGCATCGTGAAAGAGCCGGAGAAAGCGGCTCATCTTTCTTTCCGCCAGACGAAAGCGCGTCAGAGCCGCCTCGTCCGGCGGTTCGTAAATCGCTGATGTTTGCCAGAGTTTCCGCACGCTTTCCGGCACATAACGCAGTGACTCCATCCGCGCATATGCCGCATCTTCGCGCGCCAGGTCGGCGCGGTTTTCAAGCGCAATGCGAAACCAGGTCATGAGCGTCGGCTGGATGGCGACTCTCTTTGCAACCAGCAGCCGGATGAGCGGCGCGAAATTCTCCTCCCTCGCCTCCGCAGCTTCATTGAGGTCATCGTAGTAACCGGCCAGTTCATTTTCCTGCTCCTTGTCTTTGAACAGCTCCGGGTGTGGGCCGGTCGAACGTGGAATGCCCGTCAGATGCTCGATGCCGTCAATGCCGGCCAGCGCCGCTTCGCGCGCGCCGAAACGGCGCAAATGCCCGGTGACTGGCAATCCGGCCTGGCGCGCCTCATCACAGACGATATGCAGCAGTTCCGGAGTGATCTGCTGATGCGCTTTGATGGCCACCGCCCCGTGCGCCTTGAGCAAACGCACAGCGCGCCGCGCCATCTCGGCGTTTTCCAGACCGATGTGATGATCCCTGAGCGCAGGCGGCGCAGTCAGACTATTACCGGTATAAAAGATGCGTGGCCCGACGATCCGGCCTTCCGCGATGGCCTGGCTCAGGGATTCGAGCCACTCGACCGGATTGCCCGTATCCTTGACCGTGGTGACGCCGTGCGCCAGATGCAGTTCCCCTTGCCATTCGTGGTAATGAACATGCCCGTCAATCAATCCGGGCAAAATGAACTTGTTGTCGGCGCGAATGATGCGCGCGTCTTTTGGGTAGCTGACCGCGCCTTTCTTACCCACAGCGGCGATCCGGTTACCGCGCACCACGACAACGGCGCCGGCGCCGGACGCCGGCGGCCTGCCTGTGCCGTCAATCAGTATGCCGCCTTCGATCACGGTCACGGCGGATTGAACCCCGGCGGTCGAGCCGCACAGGGAAACTAAAACCACTGCGAGACCGGTAAATTTCCCTACCATCTGTTTCATGACTCACTCAACTCAGGTCGTGGCGCTTCATCACTCATCGCGAATGTCACTGATCTGCGCCTGCTCGATCAGCTTGCCATAGTCGTTGTGTGTCCGGCGGTGCTCTTCGTTTTGGCGGTAAGCTTTCAATGCGTCCGCATCGTCGAAGTCCATCGAAATGCCATACTGGAAGGGCGTGCGGTCGAGTGTCTGCGCTCCAACGAAAACGTTATGAACCCCCTTGAGGCTGCTGATATTGGCCTTGACTTCCGCGAGGACCTTTCGGATCTCAGCCGGCGACGCCTCCGGCTTGAACTTCAGCAGGATCGTGCGTCTGATTCTGGGGCTCCCCTGCGGAGCGACGGATGAGGCGCGTGTCAGCGCGAAGAGCGTCCCGATCAGGATCACAACAATCATCAATACGCCAAGATTCGTTCGGTTTTTCATCTCAAGAACTCGTTTCAGTTCAGGTCTAAATAAGTAAATGAACCAGCGCTCATTTCTCGGTCGCGAGCAGGCGCTCCAGATAGAGCGGCCGCGCGAGCGTTGGCCGCGCGGGCGCCAGTGTGTAATCACGGTGAAATCCTTTCTCCAATTCTCGCCCGCCCTGGAACACCCTCTCAATCAGGCGCAGATTGCGGATGTCGTCGAGCGGATCGGCCGCAACGATCACCAGGTCGGCCGTTTTGCCCGGCTCAATGCTGCCTAGATCATCGCGCCGCAAAAACCGCGCCGCGTCCCTGGTGGCTCCGATCAAGGCCGCCATCGGCGCCAGCCCGGCGGCGACCAGGCTCTCAAGCTCTCGGCGCAAAGTTACCCCCGGCACGCCGTTCAAGTTATCCGAGCCGGCTAGAACCACCCCACCTGCGCGGTGGAACTCGCGCACGAAGATCTCCAACCGACGGTAGCCCTCGCGCATAAGGCGCTTCTCTTCCTCGCCAAAGGCTTCGCGCAGCCGCTTGTCGAGCGTCGCGGCGCCCCATTCCTGGCGTACTGGTCCGGGCGCATATACGAGCTCGGGGAGGCGCGCATAGTTGTCGTCTTCGCGGACCATAGCTGTGTAATCTTCCAGAACCGCGCGCCGCCGGATAGCCAGGGTCGGAATCAGTTTGACTTTCTTTTCAACCAGCAGCTTGATCAGCGCGGCTTCTCTATCCCGATTCATGAGGGCAAAGCCGCGCAGGTCTTCGAGAAAAACTCTGATCCCCTTGGCGTCGGTATTCATCTGAGAGTTCGCTTCGGCCGCAGCTCGCGCCACGCCCGAAGCATGCTCGAGACCATCTATACCGGACAGCGCCGCTTCCGTTGCGTTTGTTTGAGCGAGGTGGCCCGTCACGGGAAGCCCCAACGCATGGGCCGCCGCGACGATATCGCGTAACTGCGGGGGAGTGATTTTATGCCGCGCCTTGATCGCCACCGC